>Ga0316231_1000319_pt1 | contig 73461 bp, 69 predicted proteins | sample TBH18027metaG_FD_206002 | JGI IMG/M metagenome (GOLD analysis project Ga0316231, IMG submission 206002) | Freshwater microbial communities from Trout Bog Lake, Wisconsin, USA - TBH18027 | ecosystem: Environmental > Aquatic > Freshwater > Lake > Hypolimnion/Profundal zone | place: USA: Wisconsin... | reverse complement strand
CAGGCGGGTCAATTTCGCGATATAAATTCCTGACACCGCATTCGTCGGCACATCCCAATGCGCCGACTCCGTCCAGTTGCCGCAGTCAACAAGCCCGGTTGAGGGGTCGCTGTAAGGCACCGGCTGTTTCTGTGGCAGGGTGGCCGTGATGACTCCCGACCCCACCTTCCGAGCGCCGTTGCCCTGATAGTAGCCCAGCCGGTAAATATCAATCTGGTAGAGGCTGGCGTCGGTTGCAATCTTGAAGTGTATGGTCTGGCCTACATTGACGCTGATGTCAGTGGCGAACCCTTGAATGGTGTAATCCCCGGCTCCCATGATATTCCATTCCAACGAAGGATTGCCGGGCTGCTGATTTTCAAGGACAACAGGATTCTGCGCCAACGCTGGAATGAACCCCAAGGCAAAAACCATTGCGAGCCGTGCTAACGTCCTTGATTCCAAAGACAGGCAGGAATTTTCGCAACCTCTTAAAAGGCCTAATTTGAAGCTGATTTGACGCATCCTTCAAGTTGTTTTGTGAGATGCGAAAGTTATTTAATACTAATTATAAGAAAAGTCAAGCTTTTACTTGGTGCTGGTAAAACTGAAGCGGCCAGCAGAGTTGGAATGCTTCTTATCGCTGGCATGTCGAGACTCGGTCTCGCCGCGGACATCACCAGAAGAATAACCTTCAAGGCCAAGACTATCTCTGTTTGAATCTTTATATTTACACTTTTATTCAATGGTAGAGATAATTCCAAGCCGAAAAGATTAAATTTTCAATACATCAACCCAGACGATAAAAAACAAGCCGCCCAACAGCTTTATGGCTGTGACTGATCAATGCTTCAATCTATCCCTCGAAATAGGGATGGCGAGAACATCAAAAAAGTCTATTTTTTTAAAAATGGCTAGATTATATTTACGATGACGAGAAATCGCGTTCTGGCTACTAAAACCGTCTGCAATCATGAACCGTAATTTTGAACCCGACAATGCCGTTATTCGCTGTTTGCATTTATCAATCCGGGCTTTGCTTTTGAGCAGCTGGCTTAGCTTCAATTTATTGACAACGGGGAGTGCTCAATCATATACGCCTCCAGCGAACAATCGCGCGGACATCAATCTGGATTCAAACTGGCAATATATCCAACAGGATGTCTCGGGAGCGCAGGCGACTAATTTTGATGACTCGTCATGGACGAGTCTGAGCCTGCCACATACCTGGGATATTTCCGATGGTCAGGACGGCCCAAGCACCGCTTACTACCGGGGCATCGGCTGGTATCGCACACACTACGCAGTGGACAACAGTTATGCCGGGCGACACTTCTTTCTTAAGTTTGACGGCGCATTTCTCGTCACTGATGTTTATGTCAATGGAAACTATCTCGGCGAGCACCAAGGTGGATTCGCAGCCTTTGTTTTCGATGTGACGCCCTATCTCAACGTCGGTGGCGACAATGTCATCGCCGTCAAGGTCAACAATGCGTTCAACGCCAACATCCCGCCGTTGAATGCTGATTTTACATTCTGGGGCGGTATTTATCGGGATGTGCATTTATTGGTTACGGATCCGGTGCAGATTTCACCGTTGGATTACGGTTCTCCGGGTGTCTATCTCACAACCACCAGTGTCAGTTCCAGCTCCGCTAATCTTCAGGTTTCCACGATCGTTTCGAACTCGACTGTCTCGGCACAGACATTGATGGTTCGCGCTGTTGTCACCGACGCCGCCACGAACATTGTGACAATCTTGACCAATGTGGTGACCCTTCCGGCGGGTTCGGTATCGAATGTCGTGGCCAGCACGGTCATCGCCAATCCTCATTTGTGGAACGGCCTTGCGGATCCGTATCTCTATCAGACATTCGTGGAAGTCTGGAACGGCGCAAGCGTGGTGGACGTGGTGCCACAACCGCTGGGCTTCCGCTATTTCAGCGTGGACCCTACCAACGGATTTTTCCTGAACGGGCAGCACTATGACCTGCATGGCGTGGATATGCATCAGGACTGGTATAACTGCGGCTGGGCGCTGACCAACGCGCAAAGGGATACAAATTTCGCCTTCTTGAAGGAACTCGGCGCGACTGCCGTTCGTTTGTCACACTACGAACACAACGATTATACTTATCAACTAGCCGACCAGAACGGTATTATCCTGTGGAGTGAAATCCCGTTGATTGATTACATCACCGCCTCCTCGGCGTTTTATACCAATAGCGCGCAGCAATTAATCGAGATGATCAAGCAGCGATACAACCATCCCTCGGTGGTCTGCTGGAGCGTCTTCAATGAAATCACCTTGGATTCCGGCCCCAGTCCAGCCGCTCTTGTCAGCCAGCTTACTCAAATCGCCGCCCAACAGGATCCCACCCGGCTCTCGACTGCGGCCGCGAACAGCAGTGATAACGACCCCACCACCCTTTACACGCAGTTGATTGACTTCAACAAGTATTATGGCTGGTATAATGGTGTTTTTTCAGACTTCGGGCCTTGGGCCGACAACTTTCATGCCACCTATCCGACGCGGAATGTTGGGATCAGCGAATATGGGGCGGGTGCGAATATTTATCAGCATAGTGAAGATCCCGTTACAGAACCTGCAAACGCGGGTCCGTATCATCCTGAGGAGTATCAGAACCTGTTTCATGAATCCCAGTGGCAGCAAATGAAGGCCCGGCCGTTTCTGTGGTCCAAATTTATCTGGAACCTGTTTGATTTCGCGTCGGACGGCCGCAACGAAGGGAGCCAGCCAGGCATCAACGACAAGGGGCTGGTGACTTATGATCGGCAGGTGCGCAAGGATGCCTTCTATTATTACAAGGCCAACTGGACCACCAACCCGATGGTTTATATCACTGGACACACCTTCACGAACCGGCTGACCAATGCCATTACGGCAAAAGTTTATGCCAATTGCGATTCAGTCGAACTTTTCTTGAACGGCGTTTCCCAGGGATCCACGTCGAGCACGAATTGCATTTTCACATGGCCGTTGATGCTGGCGGCCGGCACCAACGCCGTGCAGGCGGTCGGCACCAAGGGATCAACCCAAGTCACCGATTCCTTGACTTGGAGTGTTCCCGTTTTCCCGCCCAATGCCGCGATTACCAACCCGGGGACGCCAACGGTTTTTCTCAGCAGCACCAGCGCTACTCTGCAATTGGCAGCCACGGCAACGGATAATCAATTGAATGCGCCTCCTGCCATGACCACTCTCTGGAGTCAGGTCTCTGGTCCCGGCACAATCACTTTCGGTAACATCAGCGCCCTGAACACAACGGCAAATTTCAGTGCAAATGGAATCTATGTCCTCACTTTTCAAGCGATCAAAGGAGCGTTGGTCACAACTGTCCAGTTGACCGTGGTTGTCGGCAACGTGGCCTATGGTCCGAATCTCAAATTGCGGTTGCCCTTTGATGACGCCGGTCCCGGCACCACCACGCCCAGCGATACCAGTCTGGGTTCCGAAGTGAATGTCACGCTCCAAATGTTGAACAAAAGCGGCGGAAGCACAAACCTTCACGGAACCGTGAGTTCCGGCGTAGCGGGAGTATCCAACCCCAACCGTGCCCTCAATCTCTCCATGAACCCCAACCAGGGAACGACAGGGGTCAGCGGAAACTTTGCCGCCGTTACCAATTCCGCCCTTGGATTTGGCAATGTGACTAATTTTGTGGTTACGATGTGGATGAAGCAAGTTTACTATTTGCCGTCGAATATCGGTGGGCGCATGTTCATTCTGGGCAACAGCACGAATATTGACGCTGGAACGGCCAACAGCATTTCGATGAAGTGGCAGGATGCCGCCGATTTGTATTTCTTTGTCAACGGCGTGCAGGCTACAGCGGCATTTGGATCGAGCTTGCCGACGAACACTTGGATTTTTGTTGCGATGGTTTATGATGGGTCGAAAATCAATCTCTACGAGGGCACCGACCAGAATTCAGCTTCCCTGATTAGCACGACGGCGGCGGCTAATCAAACCGTTCCGCTCGGCAATGCGGCTTCCTTGTATCTCTGCAATCGTCCGGATCGCACCCGTTGTTTTGCCGGATGGGTGGATGATTTCCGATTCTACACCGGAGCCGGAGATTCAAGTTTTGTCGAAAGCGTTCGGCAGACGGCGGTGGGTCCCTCCGGATTGACGGCGTTGCCGGGTAATAGCCAGGTCGCATTGACTTGGAATCCCTTGTTGGGCGCGACCAGTTACAATGTCAAACGTTCAACCATCAGCGGCGGACCTTATGCCACGATTTCCACGCCGGCAATGGTGACCGGGACATCCTACACCGACCTGACGGCAGCCAATGGAACAACGTATTACTATGCGGTCTCGGCAGCAACTTCCATTAGTCAGGCGGGCGAAACCGCCAACTCGGCGGAAGTGAATGCCACTCCGGCCTGCACGCCGCCGCCGTCGCCAAACGTGGGCTATAATATTCCCATATACGCGGGCATGACTCTGAATCTGACGGCATCACCGGTGTCGGGCGCAACCTATAGTTGGACAGGGCCAAACGGGTTCACCTCCACGATCCAGAATCCTTCGATTGCGAATGTGACCACGGCTGCGGCCGGCAATTATAGTGTCACCGCCAACGTTGGCAATTGCACTTCCACGCCGGCAATGATCACTGTGTCGGTCAATCCGCCGGCCACCGTGTCGGTTCAACCACTGAATGGCAGTCTGATTTTCGACTGGCCATACGGCACGCTGCAATTTTCCACAAACTTAACCGGATCGTGGAACGACCTGACGGGAGTGACAGCGCCTTACACCAACACTCCCACTTTTCAGCAGGAGTTTTTTAGAATCAAATTACAATGAGCTTGCTACATTCGCACCCTTGTTTGGATGCGTGTGAGAAAGCCTAGGATTTTTCTGTGATTTTTTTGCGCGAGGCATAACCTGAGAGTTAAACGAGTTATGTCTGCAACAAAAATGTATGAACTGGCGGAGTCGCAGCGCGAGTCCGCCGTGTTGGATCAATGGCTGGAAGGCTTCGCGCAGCCGGAGGATTTACTGGCCCCCGATAGGGTTTTCAACCGTCAGCGCAAACGATTGATCAAGCACAAGCCGGGCAGCAGGATGAGCTTCCATCTGAGTTATGCCAAAGGCCGGAAATTATTTAAGACTACGGTTTCAACGGGGATAATCATTGCCTGCGGATGGTTGGTAATTGGGAGTGCCAAGGCGCAAGAAAGCATGACCTTGTCCGAAGGACAGTCGCAGGCGACCGTCTCGATTAAACAAGGCGGAGATTGGCGCACATATGAACTGGCAAGCAACGCCAAATTGCGTGGAAACAACTCGCCGGATCAGCGCATCATGTTTTCTGAAAACCCGAATCATGCCATTATCCGGACCGGCAACGCCATGTTTGACGGTCTTTATGCCATGGCGGTGCATGAGGCGACGCAAAATTCTGTCTTGCAAATCAAAGACGGTGCCTACAACCACGGTGCCCCGTTCAATATTGAAGCGTATCAGACGGGCGAGTTTTGGACTTATGTCTGGACGCGCGATTTGTCCTATTCCGTTTACCTGGCCCTGGCCCAGTTTGATCCCCAGCGCGCCATCCATTCGCTCTTGTTCAAAACTTCCATTTTGAAACCTTCCGTCGCTGGTGGATACCGCAACCAAATCATTCAGGACACCGGTTCGGGCGGCAGCTATCCGGTTTCCAGCGACCGCGTCGTGTGGGCGCTGGGGGCGGATCAGACGCTCAAGTTTTTGCCGGTCGATGAGCAGGAACAATTTCTCCAACAGGTTTATCCCATCCTGCATGACACCATCGAACAGGATCGCCGGCTGGTGTTTGACGCGGCGGATGGTTTGTATCGCGGGGAGCAGTCCTTCCTCGACTGGCGCGAGCAAACCTATCCCGGCTGGACCAAGGACAATGTCCTGCCCATTGCGACGTCCAAGGCGCTCTCGGTGAACGTCGCCGATTATTTCCTCCTGAACACCGCCGCCGCCTATGCCGGACGATTGGGGCAAACCGCCGATCAAGCTCGTTATGCTCAATGGGCGGAAAACTTGAAACGGTCCATCAACAGCCGTTTCTTCGATCCGGAAGCCGGACTTTACAGCACCTGTCTGCTTTCGGACGGTGTGAATGAAATCCGGGTTCACCGCTACGACCTGCTCGGTGAATCCCTCGCGATTCTGTTGGATGTCGCCGACCAGCCCAAGGCCGAAGCGATCTTGAAAAATTATCCGGTCGGCCCGCATGGGCCGCCGGTGGTCTGGCCGCAGGAAAGCACGGTTCCCATCTATCACAACCAGGCCATCTGGCCGTTCGTCACCGCCTACTGGATCAAAGCCGCGCGCCTGGCGAACAACCCGGCCGCCGTTGACGCCGGCATCCATTCGCTGGAGCAGTTGGCCGCCTTCAACCTGTCCAACATGGAAAATTTTGACTTTGTCACCGGACTGGCCGAAGTCAAAGGGCAGCATTTGGACGGCCCCGTCATTAATTCACGCCGCCAGCTTTGGTCCGTGGCCGGCTACCTTTCGATGGTGCAGGACATTGTTTTCGGTCTGGAAACCTCCTGGGATGGGATCCGTTTCCGGCCGTTCATCACAGCCGGTTTGCGGAACGAAACCTTCGGCGGCAGCGAACAAATCGAATTGCGCAACTTCAACTATCGGAACACCAGCCAGCAGGTGCGCGTTCATCTTCCACCGAAAGCGGTCAACGAAGGGGTTTGCCCGATCAGCCGGATTGAACTCAATGGCAAAGTCGTCGGGGAAGGGTTCGTGCCCTCGGCCACGCTGCAAAAGTCCAATTTCTGGGACATTTATCTGACGGCTCCGAAGCAACCCAAAAATCCCGGCCGGTTGCGTCTGGTGGACGTGCAGAACGAACGGGCGCTTTTCGGACCTGTGCAGCCGGTTTGGGACGAGTCGCAGTCGGGCGGCATCACGGTGGCGGATGGCAGACTGGTTTTGCACTTTCAGCACGGTGATGTGGTAAACGTGGCCTTCAACATCTATCGCGACGGCGTGTTGTATGCGAAAGCCATTCATGACACAAACTGGTTGGATGCCAAATCCGCCGATTATCTCGAACACCTGCATAGTTACGCGGTGGAAGCGGTTGATGTTGTCAGCGGCAATGCATCGCACTTGACGCCGGCGCGCTATTACTTGGCTGATGGCCAGAAACAAACTATTCCAGCCAGAGCGATGGAAAATCGCGGAGGAAATTTGGTGGCCGGCGACCATTTTGAGAATTGGGGACGTCCGGACGACGAGCTTTTGATCACGAATTTCACTGTCGCCCGCAGCGGACATTATCTCATTCGCGCCGAGTTCTCCAACGGTGCCGGGCCGGTCAATACCGGCATCACCTGCGGCGTAAAAAAATTGGAGGTTCGCCCGGCCGGTTCCGGCAAGGTCATTGCCGGCGGCTATCTGGTGATGCCGCAGTCGGGCGATTGGAAACGATGGGATTTATCCTCACCCGTCGTCGCCGACTTGGTGGCCGGTGCAAGCTACGCCATTTCGATCAACGAAGACGACGTGTCTCGCAACATGAGCTATCTGAAAATGAATGAGAACTACACCGCCTGGCCGGGCGGGGGCGAGGCGAGCTGCAATTTTGTGAATATTTCCGCCTTGCACCTGATACTTGCCTCGTCGCCAGTCAAGTGATTGCCAGACTGGCGGGCTTATTGGAAGTTTTCCAAAATAAAAATCTCGGCGTCCAAGTTATCTGTTCAAAGCACTGTGTTGTGGCCTTTCAAAATCACGGCTTCACCGTGACGTGATCGTAGAGGGTGGAATTCAAGACCGCGTTATTGTGTGCCGTGAGCGCGAGGCCGATGGACAAACTTTTATTGAGCGCATTGGTCACGCTGCCGGCGGCGAGCCAGTTCGTGCCGTCGGCGGAGACGAAGCCGTTGAAGACGTTGCCGCTGCGCGCGAGCTTGAACCAGTGCGGCAGCTTTGCTTCCGGGCCGTCGGCGCTGGCGCTGGCGCCGTCTGCCGCGGCGCGCGATTGCAGCACCGAGCCGCCTTGGCTGGTGAAGCCCATGAAAACATATTTCGCGCCGGGCGAATTGTTTTCGCGCACCATTACGCCGGCCTTCGCCCACGGATCGGTGTATTGCACGGACACGACGCGTGCCACGATGCTGCCATCGCCGTTCAACGTCCGGCTCGTAAAATGAAACGAATCCGCAGCCTCCCAGATGTCGCTGCCGGAGGCGAGCAGGTTGAAATTGCCGTTGAGATAATCCGCCTCGCCGCTCACGCCGACATTGCCGATGTCGGCGTCCGTCCAGCCATGCGGCAGTGTCGCGGCACGCGCGTGCAGCGTCGAAATCCATTTGCTAATGACGGCGACGGCCTTGTCGTCCACGACATTTCTGCCGAGCGGCGGCATCTGGTTCTCGCCGACGATGCTGACGCGCTGAAATAAAATGGACTTGTTCGTGTCGCCCGGCGCGATGACTTTTGCGCCGAAGATGCCGAGCTGGTTTGCGACCGGACCGTTGATCAGGTTTTGTTTTTTCAATGGCGTCTCAAACCGCGCGTCAAAGAACGCGCCCGCGCCGCCGGGGCGATGGCACAGCGCGCAGTTCGCGTCGAGGTAGGAGCGCACGCGCAATTCCGGCGCGGCGGTGGTGTTGGTGATGTTGACCAGTTTCGGCGCGCGGAAAATTTTGCGTTCGTCGAACCCGCTGTCAAAAACTCCCATGCGACCGAGCGCGCGAAGCTGGTTGTCGGTGTGGCCATCAGGATATTTGAATTTGCCGTTAAGCTGGCGCGTGTTCACGCCGAGCACGCCGCCGGAAACGGGCGTGTGACAGGTGAGGCAGTCCTGCTTGCCGGGATAAAACCAGGTTTGCGTGCGCGTGCCGGTGGTGTTCGTGATGGTAATGGCTTCGGTGAATCCAGAATTGACCAGATCGGCGTCCGAATTGTCCGCGCGCCATTTGTAGCTTGCGCCATAAACATAGCCGTATGTGTCGCGCACCAAAATGCGCGTCTCGAGGCGACGAAGAATTTGCGGATCCATTTCGTCCACCGGCATTTCAAAATGTTTCACGAAAACACTGCCGGCGGGAAAAGTCCATTCGCCGTTCAACGTGAAATGAATCATGATGTTGGTCGGAATCGTGAACCAGCGCGTCTTTTGCGCGCCATCCGACCAGAGTGGCGAATTCACGGTGTAGGGAATCAGAAAGTCCGCCGGCGTGAGATTCGTCAAATCAGCGAACAAGCTGAGCTGCGAAAGTGTCGCAGGCAAAATCTTTACCGGTGGCGGCGGCCCGCCGCGCTGTAATTTGAAAATGCGTCCGCCGATGCTGCTCATCTGGCAGAAATAGATTTCACCGTCGGCATCTGTGCCGAACGACGAGAGGCCGGTGTAATCCGTGCCGGCGTTTGGGCCGGTGCCTTTGGGCATGACGCAGAGCAGCGTTTTCTTCGGCGGCGTGGCGGTTTCGTCGAGTGCCCAGATGGTGCGGAAGACGTTGTCGCCGAAAATATATCGGCCGCCGAGGTCGTGTGCGAATTCCTGGCCGCGATACACATAGCCGCCGATGATGGCGCGGCCGTCGCTGTGCGTATAATCCAGCAGTGGTCCGCGGCTGATGCCGACATAGTTCGTGGGCATCCTGCCAAGATTGCCTTCGCAGAAACTCCACTGGAAGTTCAGCCCGGACTCGCCGGGATTGATGACGTCAATCTCCTCGCGCGAACTCTGGCCGACGTCGCCGATGAAAATTTTCCCCGTCGGCGCGTCAAAAGTCATGCGATGTGGATTGCGCAGACCGAGACAGAAAAATTCCTCCAGCGGCGGCAGTGGGACAGGCGTCCCGCCTGTCGTGTTGATAGTTTTATTGGACAGGCTGGAAGCCCGTCCCACTACGAACGGATTATCATTCGGAATAAAATAATTTGCCGTGAAGCCACCGGTCGGCTGGCGGGGTGGCGCGTGGCTGACATTTCCGCCACGACAATCCACGTCAATGCGAAAGACGCCGGAATATAAACTTTTGTCAATGATCTGGTCGTTGTCGCCGACGGAATTGTCGCCGTCCGTCCAATAAAGAAAACCGTTCCTCGGATGAAAAAACATTCCGCCGCCGTGATGCCACACCGTCTGGTTCGTGAGATCCACGAAAATTTTTACGGAGTCGGGAATGGCCACGCCATTCGCATCGAGCGTGTAACGCTCCAGCCGATCGTGATAGGTGTCGGGCATTATCGGATTTGGCCGCGTTGTCGGCGAACCGGCGACGGTGCCGGGGGCAACCCAGGTGTAATAGACGAACATGAAATGATTCGTCGCAAAGCCCGGATGAAACGCGATGCCGAGCAGGCCGGAATCGTCCCAGCCCTGACATTGGTTGCTGAGGTCGAGGACAAGTTTCTTTTCCGTCGCGCCGGGAGAATTTTGAAACGACCAAAGGCGGCCTTCGCGTTCCCAGACGCACAATTCATCTGTGCCGGGAATGGATGTGAGACCGACGCTGTTGGTGAACAGCAGATTGGTGAACGCGACCACCGCCGACCAGTTGCCGGAGATGGACGGCGCGACTTCGGGCAACGTGCCGTTGAGAAACGCGCCGACCAGCGGGTGATGGATCGGGCCGGAAGATTTTTCGCCGGCGCCGGGCTTGGCATCCGCCGACAAAAGAAAACTGCCCAGCAAAACGAGGGACAGTATCCAATGGCGATTTTTCAGCAGCAGTTGAATCACAACCGGGACAGCGCATAAGATTCTCCGCCGCGCCCGCGCCGTCAAACTATTTGCATTGACCGGTCGTTAAAAGTTTCCGCGCCGAAAATTTAACTTGCGGGAATGGTGACCAGCAATTGTCCGCGCTCATCCGTGACGGTGGTTAGCACCGGCAGATCCCGCCGCGCCGGGCCTTGGGTGACGTGGCCCGCCGGGTCGAAGGTCGAGCCGTGGCAATTGCAATAAAAGGAGCGGTCCAACTCGGCGGTGAGCTTGCATTTGCGGTGCGTGCAGATGGCGGAAAGCGCAAACAAGGTTGCGCCGCTCCGCACGATAAAAAATCCGAGGTCGCGGTAGCGCGTGTAAACGCCGTCCGCCAGATACTGGCTGGCGGGACCGGCGTTGATGACGCGCTCATTTTTGCCGGAAACAAGACCGGTGCCGCCGGGCGCGGCGCACCCGGCGGCAAACGTCGCCCCAAGAATCAAAAATTCGCGGCGGTTCAGTTGCATTTCAAAATTCAAATACGAGGCTGATCATGATTCCCCAATCCTGTTGGTTGCGCGAGTTGTTATTGAGCGGAAAAACGAACACGACACCGGGCCGCGGCTGGACGCCCCAGATGGTTTTCAAGTTTGCGCGCAGGCCGGCGTCGCCGGTGAGGCTGGTCTGGTGGTCGTGGTTCAACTCGGTTTCGCCGGTGAGTTCAAAAACCGGAATCAATGTTTCCACGTCCGGCAACGCCAGCGCCCGGTGCGTGATGTTGTAACCGAAAGTGAAGCCGTATTCGAAGGTGTTCAGCCCGCCGTCTTCGCCGGGACCGTAGAGCATGGAATACCCGGCGATGGATTGTGCGGTGAAATTGCCGAGCTTTGTGTCGTTGAAAATTTTGGGGACCAGCTCGGTGTTCTGGCTCACGTCGGAAGTGGTGGGAATGCCGACTTCCACCGCCGTGCCAAAGGTCGTGTCGGCGAAGCCGCCTGGCGAAACCGCCTCATAAAGCGGATAACGCGCGCCGACATCCACATTGTCAAACCCCTTCGTCACCACGCCATCCTCGACGTCGCGTTCATAAGGCGCTTCGAGTTCGAGCGTCAAATTGCCAAAACCCCATTCCAATTCCGGATGAACGATGTCGGTGTGGTCGCCGCCGTTGGCGGTGTGCAGCCAGTCGAGGCGAAACTCGCGGGTTTCCGAGTCTGAGTCGTCCACGAGAAACGGTTCGGGAAAAACACCCTGGCCATACGAACTGCGATGGTCCAGGCCGTCAAAAAATCCGTAGCGCGTGTTCGGCGCGGCGGGCGGATTGTTGGTTGATGACACACTCGCCATCGAACTGTCTGCCAGCGCGGCCGTTTCAATAAAAATGGCGGCGGACAGGGTTCCCAAGGCAATTGTGATGGTCTTCATTTGTAATTTCATGGCGGCCAAAATAACCGACGTAAAAAATCCCGCTCCCGTTCGCTTGCTATTTGTTGGCGGCAGATTGCGGCACAAGAGATTTGCCCGGCGCAAAGAAGATGGCACATTGTCTCCGTGCCTAAACCGGCCAGACCACAAATTATAAATGGCGCGGCAACCGAATCCGCCGCCGCGTTCACCGAACGACCCGCCTGGCGGAGCATCGGCGACGGCTGGCGGCACTTGCACGGCAGCGTGCGCGGTGCCGGCGTGAGCTTCGAGTGGCACGATTTCAAGGCGCACACGGAATTCGACTGGGGAAAAACTTTTCATCCCGGCAGCATCGAGGTCTGCCTGAATCTTGAAGGCGAGGGGCGCGTCATTGGGAATAAATCAGAAGCCATGTTCGCGCCGCTGACCGCTGGCTTTTACCGGCGCGGCGAACAGGAACTGCCCGCCACACGAGCGGCGAACCAGCGTCACCAGTTTCTCACCGTTGAGATGTCGTTTGAATTTCTGCGGCGGCAGCTCGGCGAATTTGCGGCTTCGCTGCACCCGCTTGTGAGTGAAGTCGTCGCCGGGCAGTCCGAAAAATCCGCCGTTGCGCCGCCGATGCGCCTGACCAGCCGGCAGCAGCAGTTGCTGGCGAGCCTGCGCGAGGCGCCGGTGCTGGCGCTCGCGCAATCCGTCTGGTATCAGGCCAAGGCGCTGGAGGTCGCGGCGGAATTTTTCTTCGTCGCGCCGGATGAATTGTTCTGCCAGCGTCAGCAGCGCCTCGCCGCCGAGCGCGTGGAAAAGGTTGTCGCGATTTTGCGAGAAAAATTATCCGAGCCGCCCACGCTGGAGGAACTCGGCCGCGCGGTCGGTTGCAGCCCGTTTCATTTGAGCCGGACATTTTCCACGGCCACCGGCATGACGATTCCGCAATACACGCGCCAGTTGCGGATGGAACGCGCGGCGGAATTGTTGAAGTCGGGCAGGTTCAATGTTACCGAGGCGGCGCTGGAGGTGGGCTATTCCAGCTTGAGCCATTTCAGCCAGGCGTTTCACGAAATCTTCGGCTGCTGCCCCGGGCTTTATCCGTTGAAAACGCCGACGCAGAAAAATTCGGCAAAATAAGATCCGGGCACGGGAATGTCAGGTTGGGAATTAAGATGGCTGGTTCACATCCAGTGGCGGGTGGCTAAATTTCCACCACGCTTTGCGAAAATTTTAATTTGGCTCGGTGCTCTTGCCATGCGAGCAGCAACAAGAGCGCTGTAACGAAACCGGTGATGCCGGTGCAGACCGGCGCGAGATAACGGTCCAATGGCAGGGAGCCGTGCATCGGCAAACGGAGTTGCGCGGAGAAAATTTCGCCGTTGCCGGGAATTTGAGTTTGCGTGACGACCTGGCCGCTGCCGGTCACGGCCTGCGAAATGCCGGAACTGTCCACGCGGAAGATCGGGATGCCGTATTCCGCCGCGCGCACCGGCGCGACGCGGGAATGCAGTTCGTGCTGATGCCGGCCCCATTCCATCACGTCCATCGTCGGGACGATGATGATCTGCGCGCCCTGGCGCACCAGTTCATCCGTGACGCGCGTATAGCTCAAGTCGTAGCAGACGCAGAAACCAATTTTGCCCCACGGTGAGTTCCAGACCTTCTGTTCCGGTGCAGGCAGGCCGTCGTGGAAAAACTGGACGGGCACGCTCTTGACCTGCTTGAAAACGATGTCACCGTTCGTGCCGACGACGAAGGCGGTGTCGTAATAATTATTCGTGCCAACCGGGTCTTTGCCGCCAACGACGAGAAAGCGCGAATGTTCGCGGCACCAGTTCTTGAGCGAATCCGGCACCGGGCCGTCGAGCGTGTATTCGGACAGGACGAAAATCGGGGCGTTGGTGTTTTTGGCGAGGGCTTGGTCGAGGATTTTGGGAAGGATGCCTTCGGGCGGAAATTCCATCTGGATGCCGACGAGATATAGAGACGGAAAGATTTTTGTTTTTGATTTAACGCATCCTGGAATAACAATGCCGGTTGTAAAAAGAATGATCAAAATGACCGAAACTTTTTGAACCAAGGACAATTTAAGTTGTCGCCAGTAAAACAAAACCGAACAAATTCCAAATACACAGAAACTGATGGCATACATTCCAAAGTGATATATCCCACTGCCGCTCATCTGTGCCGGCAAAGCATATCCAATGTTCAGCCACGAAAATTTCAGGTAATAAAGTTCGCTGCGGAAGTATTCGATGCCCGTCCAGACCACCGGAATAAGCCACGCGGTTTTGATTTTGCCCCAGCGCCGGGAGCAGCCGAAGATAATCGCCGTGAACAGCCCGACCCAGAACGCCAGCACCAGCCACAGCACAATTGCGCCGGGGCCAAAAATGTTCCAGAAGAACATCAGTTGCGGCGCATAGCTGAAAAACCCCGTCGCCAGCCCGAAATAAAACGCGCGGCGGACCGTCGGCTGATCAGTCAATTTGACCAATCCGTAGGCGTAGCCGAAAATCAGCAAGCCGGCGGCGGGAAAATGGATTGAAGTGTAAGCCGCATGGAAACACGCCACTGCCACGGCCAGCCACAGGAAAGATTTCTTCCAGCCAAGAACTTCCGTTGACGGTTTCTGAATGTTCATTGCGGCTTTGTTCTGATTATGTATCACGTTGGATCAATTAGTAAGACGGAAATTCAGGAAGAATGCCCCCGCTTTCGTGCTTTCCTTGTTTCCCGAAAATGGGAATTAATTTGCCATGCAAAAGAACAAGACCGTGCTCGCGTTTCTGGACGACGTTTATGAAGACCTCGAACTGTGGTATCCCAAGCTGCGGCTGGAGGAGGCGGGCTACGCGCTGAAGTGCGCCGCGCCGGAAATCAAAACCTACACCGGCAAGCACGGTTATCCCGCCACGGCGGACCTGCTGCTCAAGGACGCGAGCGCGGATGATTTTTGCGGGCTGCTCGTGCCGGGCGGCTTCATGCCGGACAAGTTGCGCCGCGACGCGAAGGTGCTGTCGCTTACGCGGGAGTTTTACGAGGACGGCAAGCTCGTCGCCTTCATCTGCCACGGCGGCTGGATTCCGGTTTCCGCCAAAATCCTGAAGGGCAAACGCGTCACCGGCTCGCTCGGCATCAAGGACGACCTAGAAAATGCCGGCGGCATCTGGGTGAACGAACCGGTCGTGGAGGACGACAATCTGATCTCCAGCCGCACGCCGCGCGACCTCGCGGCCTTTGGCGATGCAATGGTGCGGTTTCTGGACGCCAACGTGCGGTGAACGAATCTGGCTGTCGGCGCGGTTCTGTGGCTGGTGCGGAAGTGAGCCGGCATTTTCGTCATTGAATTTTTCGCGGCAGTTCCTAAACTTTCGGCCATGGAAAGTTCGTCACCGTCCCAGCTCTCACAATACATTCCGATTTTGTTTCTGCTCGCCGCCGCCGTCGGCTTCGCGGGCGGGACGCTGCTGGTTTCCGTGCTGCTCGGCAAATACGCCAAAACATCCAAGGCCAAGGACATGCCCTACGAGTGCGGCGCGAACCCCATCGGCGAAGGCGGCTCGCGGTTCTCGGTGAAATTTTACCTCGTGGCGATGCTGTTCATCCTGTTCGACATCGAGGTGGTGTTCATGTATCCGTGGGCGGTGGTGTATCGCGACATGCTGGCCGAGCACGCGACGCGGAACCTCGTCCTTGGCTCGATGATCTCGTTCCTGGGAATTTTGTTCGCCGGCTATATCTACGCGGTGAAGAAAAAGGCGTTCGACTGGAAAAGCTGAAACCGTTTCACAAAACTTCCGTCAGCAAAATTTGGTTTTCGAAGCGCCGGGCATTGCCCGGCGTTTTGCTTGGGAGAAATCTTTGGACAGCCCTCAGTTATTCTGGCAACGAGATGCGCCAGGTGTTGGTTGGGTCGCCGGAATTGAGCAGGGCGGTGCGCAGGCCGGAATTGGAGCATTGCTGCACGCTGCCGTCGGCGATACCGAGATTGCCTTTGTTGTGGTGCATGGCGGTGGTCCAACCCGCCGGGCCGCCGGGGATGAGCTTCAGGATTCCGTTCTCCGGCGCGCTGCCGCCGGTGATGTTGCGGTCGCCGTCGAGAAACCGCTGCGGATACCCATCATTCGCGTCAAGGCCGACGAAGTAACTGACGTTTTCATTTTTCAGGCAGATAAAATTGGCAGCGAAGGTGCGAGTGTCCGCCGGACAAATCAAAATCTTCGGCGTGCTCAATTCATTCGACATGACTTGAAAATGGCGGAACGTGCCCGCGCCTGTGTCGAATTCCTTCGTGCCACCCTTGGCCGTTGGCACAGCCATCGGATATTGGTCGCCGTTGTCGCCTTCCCAGATGCGGAAGGCGAGGCCGGATTGCTTCAGGTTGTTGATGCATTGGATCTGCCGCGCCCGGTCATGGGCACCGGACAGTGCGGGCAGCAGCATCGCCGCGAGCAGGGCCAGCACGGCGATGACGACCAGCAGGGCGACGAGGGTGAAACCATTTTGCGTGAAATGCCGGGAAGTGGATTTCATGCCGCCACTATGAACCGCCCGCCGCCGCTTTCAAGTCATTCTTTTTGAGAATCAAGCCGGTGGTCCAGTTTAGGGTAGATTATTATTTTCTTTACCTTTTCCCGGAAACTGCTTGGCTTCTTCCATCCTCATCCAAATCAAATAACTCAACCCGCCATTCCCATGAAAAAAACCTCAATGCTCCCCGGCGCGACAACACTGGTTCTGCTCGGCTGTCTCGCTTTGTTCGATTCCGGCTGCGGCAAAAAGGAAACTCCTTCCGGTGCTTCGTCCCAGCCCGGCACCGCGCCGGCGGTGGTCTCGGTGGAAAAGACCAGCTTTGCCGAAGTCACCACGCAGCTCGACCCCGGCGGAAACTTTTATCTCTATCTCGGCACCGCGCAGTGGTTGGAGCATCTCTCGTCCAAGGTGGAAAACTACCGGCAAAGTTTCACCAACACGCCCGATCTGACTCCGGAAAACGCCGCCAACATTAACAAGGCATTCGACCTCGTCAATCATCTGATCAAGGACAGCGGCGTTGAGGACCTCACCGGCATGGGCATGAGCTCGGTAGAAGTCGAGCAGGGGATGTTCCGCAACAAAATGCTGCTGCATCATTATTCCGGCACCGGCACCGGCTTCCTGTGGAAACTCTGCGGCAAGGAACCGCACGCGCTCACCGGGCTGGATCTGCTGCCCGCCGACACCGCGCTGGCCTTTTTTTCGGACATGGATCTGCCGTTGCTGTGGACGGTGACGCAGGATGAAGTTGCCAAGTCCGGTTTTCCACAGGCGCAGGATTTTCTCCAGAAGCTGCCCGCGCAGTTTGAACAGAAAACCCAGTTGAAATGGGACGCCGTCCTCAACTCCCTCGGCGGCGAATGCGGTTTCGTCCTGACGCTCAACGAATCCAACACCATCCCCATCCCGCTGCCCGGCGCGGCGATGGTGATTCCCGAACCCGGCCTGCTGTTCGTCCTCAAGGTCAATGACGATACCCTTTTCAACCGGATTGACCAGCAGTTGAAAGCCAATCAGCAGGTCATCAGCGTGGACGAGGCCGGCCTGAAGATGCGGACGATGCCCGTGCCCGTCCCGTTCATCGGCACGCTGCGCCCGACCGCCGCGAGCAGCGGCGGCTATTTGCTCATCGCCTCCTCCGACGCGCTGGTGAACGAGGCGCTCGCCGTGAAAAACGGCAAGCTGCCCGGCCTCAAAAGCACGGATGAATTCAAACGCCTTTCCAAAAATATTCCCGACGAGGGCAACGAGTTCACCTACATGAGCGAACGGTTTGGACGCACCCTGTTTCAAGTCCAGCAGCAGGTCATGAACGCCCAGTTCGCCAAAGGCGGCGCGGCGGCACAGCCGAAGTGGCTGCAATCTCTCTATCGCACCCGTCCGGCGTTCGCTTATTCCGTCGGCGTCAACACTCCGCAAGGCTGCCTGATTGTCGGGAACGGCAGCCAGAGCTTTGCCAACTGCGCCCTGCTGCCCGCCGTCGCCGTGCCCGGGATGCTGGCCGCCATCGCCATTCCGAATTTTGTGAAAGCCCGCGCCACCTCGCAGCAAAACGCCTGCATCAACAACCTTCGCCAGATTGACGCCGCCAAAAATCAGTGGGCCTTGGAAAAGCAAAAGACCACCGGCGACATGCCCACGGCGGATGACATCAAGGTTTATCTTATGCACAACCGGTTGCCGGTCTGTCCGGCGGGCGGCACATACACCATTGGGGCGGTGGGCGAACCGCCGACGTGCAGCATCGCCGGTCACAAGCTGCCCTAGGCGCAATCAAATTCCCGGCTCGCCACGCGCGCGAGGTTGAACTAACCTCGCGCCATGATGGAACTGCCCAAGCCGGATGTGATCTTCACCCACGAGAGCGATCTCGACGGGTTGGTGGCGGGGCTGATGCTGCAAAAGCTTGCGAAGCACCTTTACCACCGCGACGTGCCGGTGGAGGCGTATCATTACAATTATTGGAAGCAGCGCGAACTGCGCGAGAAGGCTGCGTGGGTCACTGATTTCACCTACGAACCGCGCCTCGACAAGGAGCAATGGGTCATCATTGACCATCACGTTACCGACTCCACGCCCAAGAACGCGCATCTCATCCACGACGTGACCAAATCCGCCGGGCTGCTCTGCTACGAACTGTGCGTGCGCAACGGCCTCGACTCGCCTGCGCTGGCCCGCATCGCGCACCTGAACAACGTCGCGGATTTGTTTCTGGAAAACGACCCCGACTTCGAGCTGGCCGGCGATTACGCGAACCTCGTCAAAAATTACCAGTTCTGGAATTTGCACGCGCTCATCGGCGGCGACGTGGAGAAGCTGCTCGATCATCCGCTGCTCGAAGTCATGGCCGTCAAGCGCCGCGTCGAGGATCCGCTCGGCTTCGAGTGGAGCAAAAATCACGTCACCGAGATCAGCGCCGCCGTCGGCTACGTGGACACCGTCGTCGGCAACAACAACCTCATCGTGCATCAACTACTCGAACGGCAGGCGGTGAAGTTTCCCGTGCTGGTCACACTGTTCAAGCGCGCGAACAACATCGTCATCGCCAGCTTCCGCAGCCGCAACGGCGAGGCGCTCAAGGTGGCGGAGAAATTTCAGGGCGGCGGCCACGCCAACGCCTCCGGCGCGATGTTCCCCAAGTCCGTCCGCAATCTCACCGAAGCCGTGGATTATCTCCGCCAGGTTTTGAATCCAAAACGCGGCGCGCCGCTGAACAATCTGGAAAGCTTGTTCGCGGGAATTGAAGCGGAGCAGCGGAAGTAATTTCTATTGTTGCTTCGTCGTCGACGATTCTCCGTAGTTCTTCGACTGCGTGAAATTTTCACGCGAAATGCGTGAGCTTCACGCATTTCTTCCCGGCCATGCTTGATTTTCATCAAAAAATCACACGGCATGTTCCATGCTTTATGAATTACAACCCATGAAAATGAAAGGCAGATTTGGCGCTTTCACTCTGGTTGAACTTCTGGTCGTCATGGCGATCATTGGAATTCTTGCGGCCTTGTTGCTGCCCGCTCTCAGCCAGGCCAAGTCCCGGGCCCGTCGGATTGAGTGCGTGAGCGACCTGAAAGAAACCGGCCTCGCCTTCCACATTTTTGCAAACGATCACGGAGGAAGATACACGATGCAAGTCTCGACCAACGACGGTGGTTCGTTGGAGTTTGTCACTGCCGCCTATCAAGTCATTAACCAGCGATATTATAAATCATTTCAACTTTTTTCTCCGCTTGCCGGTGCGCTTGTCACACCAAAACTTCTTGCCTGTCCGTCTGATTCACAACGTTGGCCGGCCACAAATTTCAATCAGTTCAACAACCGGAATTTGAGCTTTGACGTCGGCCTAACAACGGATCCCAATGCTCCCAATGCAATTCTCGCCGCCGATCGTGGCCTTCCGGCGTGTCCATTGAATGGATATGGCATTACTAGCCTGCGCCATATACCTTGCTACGCGTTTCCGCATCCTTGGAATGGAGTTCACAATAGGCTTGGTAACATCCTTTTCTCAGACGGCCATGTTGAAGAATCCTTTGATGCGATTGTTCCGTCGGAAGAATCTTTTGCTGAAGTTGCATTATACCCGGATGTGGATGGAACCACAGAAGTCGGAAACCAGTTTTCTTCACCAAGCTCAACTTTGTTCACGACGCCTTCCAATTCCGGCAATGATAATCAACCAACGGCAGTTCAACCATTCGCACCAAACTATTCTGGTTCACCATCCGGTTCGCCATCAGCAAATTCTGATCCGTTATCGCCCAACCGCGCGCCATCTTCTCCCACGAAACCCGCAGCATCTTATCAAAATTCAGTCAGATCCGCAGCCAACCAGCCATCAAATCTGCCGCAGCAGACGCCCCGGCCAGCAAATTGGATAGATACTCCACAAACAAACAATTCAGTCCGGCCAGTCGCACTGGCGGCAACAAAACCACCAACGACAGTCAAGAGTGACGAAGAACTGCCGCTGTCGGTAGCGTTCGCACAGGCGGCCCGCGAAAGCTGGGAGGCTACAAGCTGGCTGTTGTGGTTGCTGCTGCTGTTGCTGCTGATTATTTTACTGGCACGCTGGCTTGATCGCCGTTGGCAGCGTGCCCGTGCAAAAAAACGTTGGGCAAGGTCGAGAGATTAAGACCCGCCTGATTTTGGCACCTTCTTTCGCCAATTCCGCCGGCGCGGCTCACCAATATTCTTCGACGTGGATGTTGCCGGGATTTTTACTGTCACCGCGCTTGAACCCTTTGGTTTCCAGCATGGCGGAAACAATCTTAATCATTTCCGGGTTGCCGCACAGAAAAACGTCGGCGTGTTCCGGGTCGAGCTTCACGCCGGCGTCCTTTTCCAGCGCACCCTGTTCCAGAATCGCCTGAATCCGTCCGACGCGTCCGAGAAAATGCTGGTCCTGGTCGGGCCGTGTAATGCTCGGGATGTAGGTAAAGTTAGGACGCAGGCGGGCGAGGGTTTCGAGTTCGCCGCGATAGCCGAGATCCCAACTGTAACGCGCGCCGTGCAGGACGACAAATTTGCGTTCCGCTTCTGTCGTTAGAATCGTCCGCAACATGGAAACGTAAGGCGCCAGGCCGGTGCCGGTGGCGATGAGCACGACGGTCTTGCCGGGCGGCGTGCGGTCGAGCGTGAATACGCCGCTGGCTTTCGGTCCGAGAAAAACCTTGCTGCCGTGTTTCAACGCAAACAGGCGCGGCGTCAGCCCGCCGCTGGTTATGAGCGTGATGTAAAATTCCACATAGCGCCGTTCCACGCTGGCGGACGCAATGCTGTAGGCGCGACGGATGAGCTTGTCGGCATCGGGCGCGGGTGTTTCGCTTTCCGCTCCCGGCACGCGCGGGGCGGAGCCGGGCAGGCCAAGCACGGCGAACTGGCCGGGTTTGAAGTCAAACAGTTTGCCGTCCGGCCGGACGCGGAGCACGATCAGTTCGGGATGGATTTGCTCGCGTCCGATGACGCTGGCGTTGCAGAGATTTTGTGTGTCGGTGCTCATGGCTGTGTTGAAATGATAAAAAACAAGTCTGTCAGTTCACTTTCTATGGGCCGCCATTCCGCTCGGCGTCGCCTCGCTTAATGGCTGAAATTATAGGGATGCCGCGCCCGATATCAATAATTTGATACAGACTGAAATTTCATCGTGAAATTCGTGTTCACAGAAACTGCGTCAGCAAGCCCGGCGCTACGCCGAACAATATCACCAGCAGCGCCAGCAGCACCAGCGCCAGAAACGTCAGCAGCGGCACCTTGATGGCCGGCGCCTCGGCGGCGGCGTCCTCCACGTAGGCCGCCTTGAGCACGCGCATATAGTAGTAGAACGACACCGCGCTCATCGCGATGGCCAGAATCACCAGCCAGAGCAGGCCGAGATTTTCGCCGAAGCTGACGACGGCGCTGAACAGAAAGAATTTACCGATGAAGCCCGCCAGCGGCGGAATGCCGCCGAGCGACAGCAGGAAAATCATCAGGCACAGCGCCAGCCCCGGCGCGCGTTTGCTCAGGCCAGCGAAATTTTTGATCGCATCGCCGCCCGTGGCTTCCTCCACGACAGTTACCACGCCGAATGCGCCGATCGTCGTCAGCGCGTAGGTGATGACGTAAAACATCATCGCGCTGGCACTGAGCGGTGTGTTGGACAAAACGCCTAGCAACATATAACCGGCGTGGGCGATGGCCGAATACGCCAACATGCGTTTGACGCTGGATTGAACGATGGCGGTGAGATTGCCCAGCACCATCGAAAGCGCGGCGATGATGGCGATCACCGGCGTCCAGCCGGAAAGATAGCCGTGCCACACGGCGCTGCCTTCCGCGCCGACGAAGCCGAGCGTAAAAATCTTGGCGAGAACGTAGAAGCTCGCGACCTTGGAACCGGAACCGATAAACGCCGCGCTCGGCGTGGGCGCGCCTTCGTAGGCGTCCGGCGCCCACAGATGAAACGGCACGGCGGCAACCTTGAAGCCAAAGCCGATAACGGTGGTCACCAACGCGACGAGCAGCAGCGGATCGAAGCCCTTGCCGGCGATGCCGAGGGCGATTTCGCGCAGGTTGGTCGAGCCGGAAATGCCGTAGAGCAGACTGAAGCCGAACAGCAAAAATGCCGCCGACATGCCGCCGAACAAAAAGTATTTCAGCGCGGCCTCGGCGGATTTTTCGTTGTGCTTGTTGAAGGCGGTGAGGATGTAAAGCGCGAGGCTGGCGAATTCCAGCGCAACGAAGATCATCAGCAGATCCTCGGTGCTGACGAGGAACATCAGGCCGATGGTGCCGAGCAAAATCAGCGAAAGATATTCGCCGACGTTGTCGGTAAATTTGCCGGAAGTGGAAATTAGGATGGTGAAAATCGTCAGCACCAGCAGCGCGACTTTTACGAAATCGGACGCCGGACTCACGACGAGCAAGCCGTTGAACAGATTGGCGTCGGTGTGACGCGTGAACGCCAGCAACGCGGCGGAGGCGCAACCGAGAATGGAAAGCAGCGCGCCGATGTTGAAACGGGCGGCGATGGATTTGCCACGCAGCACGGTCACATCCGCGCCGAGCACGACCAGCACCGTCAGCGTCACGATGGTTTCCGGCGCGGCGAGCTGGAGGATTTGCAGGTAGTTCACGGGATTCATTGTGAACCTCCTTTCACCAGCAGGCGCGCAAACATCGAAAGCGGGGAGTTAAAGCAGGGTTCAATCCAGTTCATCAGCAAGCCGGGGAAAAGTCCGATGACCAGCGACGCGCCGATGAGCATCACCGCGCCGAAGCGCTCGGCGACAGAGATTGGTTCCATCGGATGATCGTGGTCAACCGGTTTTGGCTGCGCGTCGGAATAGAATCCCTTTTGGATCGCGCGCAGCGTGTAGGCCACGCCGATGAGAATGCCGACGCCGGAAAGAATCGTCAGTTTCGGAAAGACCGACCACGCGCCCATGAGCACTTGAAATTCCGCGACGAAGCCGCTGAAGCCAGGCAAGCCCATCGAGGCGACGCCCGCAATTACAAAGGTCACGCCCGCGAACGGGATCAGTTTTCCAAGCTGCATCGTTTCAAGGTCGTTGAAATCGCGCGTGTGCGTGCGGTCATAAACCATGCGACCGACCACGCCGAACAGCAGTCCGGCGATGATGCCGTGCGAGAACATTTGCAGCACCGCGCCGTCGAGGCCGATGGTGTTGAGCGTCGCCAAGCCGAGCAGCACAAAGCCCATGTGGCTCACGCTGGAATAGCCGATGACGAATTTGAAGTCGCGCTGCACGAGCGCCACGCCCGCGCCATACACGATGCCGGCGACGGCTAGCGCGGCAATCGCCCATTGCCATTCGCGCATACCTTCGGGAAACATCACCATCGCCACGCGCAGGCAGCCGTAAGCGCCCAGCTTCATCACCACGCCGGCGAGCAACATGGAACCGGCGGTCGGTGCGGCGACGTGACCGGTCGGTGCCCACGTGTGAAACGGCCACATGCCCGCGAGAATCGCGAAGCCAACGAACACCAGTGGAAACACCCAATGTTGAAAGCCGGCGGAGAAATGAACTTTCGACAACTCGATCAAATCCAACGACGCGTGGCCGAGCTGGCCTTTCGCCACGACCCACGCGGCGATGAGGCCGATGAGCACGAGATGGCTGCCCACGAACGAATAGAGTGCGAGTTTCATCGCGCCGTATTCTTTCCGCGTGCTGCCCCAGCGCGCGATCAGGAAATATTTCGGAATGATGGTCAGTTCATAAAACACGAACAGCAGCAGCAAATCGAAGCTCAAGAACACGCCATACACGCCGCCAATGAGCGCGAGATAGAACGCGAAGAATTCTTTCGTCCGTTTCTCGATGTTCCACGAAAATAAAATTCCGCTAACAGCCGCCAGTCCGGTCAGGACGACCAGCACGAGACTGATGCCGTCGGCAGCGAGATAATAATTTGCGCCAATCGCGGGAATCCAATCCGTTTTGACAATCGTGGTGACTTCGCCGGGATTGGTTTGTTGAATCGCGCCGACAAATGCCACGACGCAGCCGGCGATGGCCGTGAGCAACGCGACGATGCGGGCGGCGCGCGCGTTATCGCGGGGCAGAAGCATCAGCACCAGCACCCCGAGAAACGTTATGTAAATGGTCCAGGCGAGCATTTTAGAAAGTGAGTTGTTGCACCAGCTTCACCACGGTCGCGTCCACCGCGCCCAGAATGAACTGCGGCCAGATGCCGAGAATGAACATCAGCGCGATGCTCGGAATGACCAGCAGGCGTTCGCCCGTGGTGAGGTCGGGGAACTTCGTCCAGCGCTCGTTCAACGGACCGCAGAACACTCGCTGGATGAGCGTCAGCAGGAAAATCGCCGTGACCAAAATGCCGATGGTCGAGATCGCCGCCGCCCACGGCGCGAGCGGGAACACGCCTTTGAAAACAAGGAATTCGCCGACGAAACCGTTCAAGCCGGGCAAGCCGAGCGATGAGAAAATCGCAATGCCCATCAGGCCGGTGAACACCGGAACGACTTTGCGCAGACCGCCAAAATCGTCCAGGCCGCGCAAACCGCCGCTGCGTTTTTCGATGAGCGCCATGAAAAGGAACAGCGCGGACGCTGTGAGACCGTGATTGAACATTTGGAGCAGGCAGCCGTCGAGCGCGGCGGCTTTCTGGATTTCCGGCGCATTCACCGCCGTGGCGGCACTGGCGGCGGCGAACATCGCCAGCAGGCAGTAGCCAAGATGGTTGATGGAAGAATAGGCGAGCATCCGCTTCAAATCTTTTTGCGCGAACGCCGCACAAGCAGACAAAACGATGGTTGCGACCGCGAGCCAGAGCAACGGCGTCAACACGGCGCGGATTTGTTCCGGAAAAATCGGCAGCAGAATGCGCAGGAAACCATAAACACCCATCTTCGACATTACGCCGGTCAGCAGCATCGTCACCGGGCTGGGCGCTTCGGAATACGCGGCGGGCAGCCAGGTGTGGAACGGAATCACCGGCACTTTCACCGCGAAGCCGAGGAACGCGCCAAAGAAAATAATCAGGCCGATGTTTTTCCAGGCGAAGTGCGCTTCAAGCGCCTTGGTCAGCGCGCCGGATTTCGCCATCGCCGCAAGTTCGATGAAATCAAAGCTGCCCGTCGCGAAACGGATGGCGAGGAAACTCAACAGCAACGCCACGCTGCCGACCATCGTGTAGATGAAGAATTGCGTCGCCGCCGGACCGCGCTTGGGGCCGCCCCAGAGTTTAACGAGGAAAAATGCGGGAATTAGCCCAAGTTCCCAGAAAAGGAACCAGTGGAAAAAATTCAGCGCGGTGAATGTGCCGAACAAACCGGCCTGCAACCACAACACCAGCGCGTAATAAACATGCGAGTTGTTTTGTTTTCCGTCGGCAAACAAAGTTCCTGAAACCAGTATCGCCAGCGGCGTGACAATCGCCGTCAGCAAAACCATCAGCGCGCCAAGGCCGTCCACGCCGAGGTGATATTGAATTCCAAGTGTTGGCGCCCAATTCCATGGGCCTTCTTCAAATTGCATTCCGCCTTTGCTGCTGTCCAAATGCATCCACATGCAGACCGCGCCGCTGAGCGCGATGAAGCTCGCGGCGAGCGCGAGGCCGCGCGCGAGATTTTTGCGTTCGGTGCCAAGGCCGGCAACGACGAGTCCGCCGAGAAACGGGACGAGCGTTAAAATGGTTAACCAGTGATTCATGCTTTGCGCCCCCAAATCAGGAAAATAATCAGCGCGACCAGCGCGACGCCGATGATGCGGAGGTAAGTTTGCACGCGGCCGGAGTGCAGTCGCGACAGGATGCCGCCGCTGCCGCGAATCGAGCCACAGCCGACATCGAAGCCGCCGTTGACGACATTTTCATCGGTCAGGCGATAGAGCCAGGACGCGCCGACCGTGAGGTATTTGACGAGCAAAACCGCGCCGCCGAAAATCCATTTGTCGGCGAAATCGCACAGCCACGCGGCGAAGGCGTTGAAACGGATGACCGTGGCTTCGTAAAGTTCATCAATGAAATATTTATTTTCCAGCAGCTTGTAAATCGCCGGTTGGGCAGCTTCCAAAACATCTTTTTCCGTCGCCGTCTTGCGCTGGCGTTTGCCATAGAGAACCCAGCCAAAACCGATGCCGCCGAGCACAATCAGCGCGGACGCACCCATCAAACCGGCACTTTCGGTGAGGTTGCTGAATTTGATGTGCAACTCGGCGAGTTCACCGTTCAGGTAAGCGTCAAACCACGGCCACGCCGGCGTGCCGATGACACCCAATAAAATGGCGAACCCCGCGAGGATCATCAACGGAACGGTCATGACGGCGGGGCTTTCGTGCGGATCGTGGCTGTGAGATTCGGCGGAGTGCGCGGAATGGGAATGATCATGCGCGGAATGGCCGTGAGACGATTTCTCTTCGTGGCCGCGATAGCTGCCGAAGAACACCAAGCCCATTTGCCGCGTCATGTAAAACGCCGTGAACAGCGCGCCGGTGCAACCGAGGTAAAACGGAATTTTCGACACAGACCAAAGCGACGCGTGATGGAGAATCTCATCTTTGCTCCAGAAGCCGGAGAAGAACAGCGGGAAACCCGCGAGCGCCAACATGCCGACGGCGTAAACGGCGAACGTGACCGGCATGTATTTTTTCAGTCCGCCCATTTTGCGCACGTCCTGTTCTTCGTGACAGCCGTGGATGACCGAGCCGGAACCAAGGAACAACAGCGCCTTGAAAAACGCGTGGGTGATGAGATGAAACATGCCGACCGCCACGCCGCCGACGCCGAGACCCATCATCATGTAACCGAGCTGTGAAACGGTGGAGTAAGCGAGGATGCGTTTGATGTCGTTTTGCGCAACGGCGATGCTCGCGGCAAAAATCGCGGTGATTGCACCAACCCAAGTGATGACCGTCAGCGAAGTCGTAACCGGAACGCCGTGCGCGCCGATGATGCCGCCAACGGACATCAGCGGATAAACGCGGGCGACGAGGAACACGCCGGCGGCCACCATGGTCGCCGCGTGAATCAAAGCGGAAACGGGCGTCGGGCCTTCCATCGCGTCCGGCAGCCAGACATGCAACGGCACCTGACCGGATTTGCCGACTGCGCCGAGGAAAATTAAAAGGCCGATCATCGTGGAAACCGCCATACCGCCAATCGTGGCGTGCGTCAACATGGTGGCGAGCGCGCCAGATTCAAGACAACCTTTGCCACCGTCATAAAAATTCAACGTGCCGGTTTCGGCGTAGAGCCAGACCATGCCGAGCAGCAGGCCGAGGTCGCCGATGCGCGTGGTGATGAAGGCTTTTTTCGCCGCCGCCGCCGCGCTCGGTTTGTGATACCAGAAACCGATGAGCAGATAGCTCGTCAGGCCGACGATTTCCCACGAGACGAAAAACAGAAACAGGTTGTTGGCGATTACGACGCCCAACATTCCCGATGCGAACAACGCCAGGAAGCAAAAGAACCGCATGAAATTTTCGTCGTGCGCCATGTAGCCGACGCTGAAGATGAAAATCAACATGCCGACAAACGTCACCATGACGAGCATGATGGCGGTGAGTGGATCGAGCACCCAACCGAGCTGCATCCATTTATCAGGCTCTGGACCACCGAATTGAATCCAGTTGAAGCTGAAAACTTCACGGAACGCGCCTTCGCCGTGGCCGAGTGTCGCGGCAAAAGCCCAAAGCGAAAGCAGAAAACCGATGGCCATCGAGCCGATCGCGAGCGATGCCGCGAGCTTGCGTTTCGGCTGTTTATTGACAGCAATAATGCCAGCCGCGAACAACGGCAACACGGGAATCAGCCAGAGATATTTGACTATTAAACTCATCCCTTCAACTCCTTCACTTCATCCAAATTGGAGGTTTTTTTGTGGCGGTAAATCGCGATGATAAGCGCGAGGCCGACAGCCGCTTCCGCGCCCGCCATCGCCATGGAAAAAAGCACAAAGATAAAACCGGTCAGCGCTTCGGGATGCGGGCCGAAACGCCAGAAGGCGATCAAATTCAGGTTAGCGGCGTTCAGCATCAGTTCAATTCCGATGAGCACGAGAATGGCGTGCCGCCGTGTGACCGCACCGGCGAAACCGATGGCGAATAGCAGTGCGGAAATTAAAAGGCAAGCTTGGAGCGGAGTCATTGCTGGCCTCCGTCTTCCGATTTAGATTTTTGCGAGTCTTCTTTCAAAGCAATGATGACCGCGCCGATCATCGCGGCAGTCAGCACCAGGCCGATGATTTCAAGCGGCAGAACAAATTTCGTCATCAGCGCGTCGCCGACGTTTTTGACGGTGGCCACGGGCGCGGGCGGAGTTTCTTTTGGAATCGCCGAACTGTTGAGCACCGCCCAGCCGAGCATCGTGAACACCATGGCGGAAACCGCGATGCCAGCCATCCAACCGGAAGTCAGCACGCTTTTTTCGGGGGCTTCGCCGCTGCGCGTCAGCAAGATCGCGAACACGATGAGGATGGCAATGGCACCGACGTAAACCAAAATTTCGGCGAAACCGACGAACTGTGCGTCGAGTTGCAAATATAGCGCTGCGATGCCGGAAAACGCAACGGCCATCGCCAGCGCGCAATGCACGAGATTGCGCAGGCTCATGGCGAAGGCCGCGCCTAGCAGCGTCACGATTCCAGTGATGATGAAAAATGGGGGCATGATTATTCAGCGTAGCGATAAATGCGTTTGCCGAAGTTTTGGTTTTGCATCAGGCCACGGCCGAGAATGGCATACGCGCCGAAAATAATCGCGGAGCAGACCAGCCAGCGCGGCCAGTCGGCGGCCATGTAATGCCAGATGCCGGCGACGAGGATGTTGATGAGCGCGAGTGGCAGCATGAATTTCCAGGCGAAGTTCATGAGTTGATCCATCCGCAATCGCGGCAGCGTCCCGCGAATCCAGATGAACACGAAGACTATGGTCATCAGCTTTGACAAGAACCACAGGTAGGACGGAATCCACGTCAGGAACGAAACCGGCGACGTCCAGCCGCCGAGGAACAACGTGATGCCGAGACCGATGATCGCGAACATGCCGAGGTATTCGCCGAGGAAAAACAGCGCGAACTTGAAGCCGGAGTATTCCGTAAAATAGCCGGCGATGATTTCAGATTCGGCTTCCGGCAAGTCGAACGGCGTGCGGTTGGATTCCGCGAGCGACGCGATGAAGAATAGAATGAATCCAACCAAACCCCACGGCGTGAAGACATGCCAGTGGGCGATGCCGAAGGTGTAATTGTTCTGATGTTTGACGATTTCGGACAGGTTGAGCGAGCCGACAACCATCACCACGGTCACGGCGGAAAGGATGAGCGGGATTTCGTAACTGACCATTTGCGCGATCGCGCGCATCGCGCCGAGCAGCGAGTATTTGTTGCGGCTCGACCAGCCAGCCATGAAGACGGAAACTTCCACCGCTCCGCCGACGGCGAAGAAAAACAGCAGGCCGGCGTCGTAGTCGGTGATGGTCATGTGTTTGCCGAACGGCAAAACCGCATAGGCGAGCAGCACGGGAACCAGCATCACCACCGGCGCGAGGAAATGGACGACTTTGTCCGCCGCACGCGGCACGATGTCTTCCTTGGTCAGCGATTTGATGCCGTCGGGAATAAACTGGCCGAACCCGCACAGCCGGATTTTGGTGAACGGAATGCCGACGCGGTTGGGACCGTAGCGGTTCTGGATGCGGCCAAGAATTTTGCGTTCCAAAACCGTCGTGAGCGCGAATACACCAGGAAACACCGACATGACGAACGCTATGCAAATTAATGCCGATACGAACGGACGCAACCCTTCCGGCAAAAAGCTCACCAGCCAGTGCAGTGCGGTCACAAAAATTTGATCAAACTTGTCGAACATTTTTCTTTTCGTGCTTAAATTTTATTTCGCTGCCGGTGGTTGTGTTGTTGGAGCCGGAGCCGCGATTGGTGCTGTGGCGGCAACGGCGGCAGCTTTCGCCTTCGCCTCTGTCTCCGCTTTTATTTTGGCTTCCGCAGTGGCTTTGGCTTTGGCCTCGGCCTTGGCTTTTTCGGCGGCGATCACGGCGTCGGATTCTGCCGCATCGTGTGGATGCATCTCTTGGTAATAGCTGTTGGGCTTGGCCAGTTTGTCCTTGGTCAGCAAGAGTCCGCCGAAGCGGTCGTCGGTGCTCAATTCAAACTTTGTGTCCATTTTGATGGACTCGAACGGGCACACTTCAACGCAAATCTGGCAACTCATGCAGACCGAAATATCGATGTCGAACGTGAGTGGATAAATCTGCGGCTGGCCTTTGTAATCGGGCTTTTTGTCCTTGCTCTTGACGATGTAGATGCACTTGGGCGGACATTCCTTCTCGCAAATCTGGCAGGCGACGCAGCGTAAACCTTTTTCCCAATTGTCGCCGTCATAAACGAGGAACGGAAACTGCCGGGTGTTTTCTTTTTGCGCCAGGTGCTCTTCGGGATATTGCACGGTGGTCAGGCGTTCCTTCGAGACGTAGCTCCCGAAGAAATTCCTGGCGGTCACCGCCATGCCTTTGATGATTTGCTCGCCGAGCATGAGATTAGGAAATTAAAACTTTTATTAGGAAACCAGGAGGCCAGGAAATTTCTGGCCGAAAACAAACGATGAAAGTTCGCCGTCCAGCTTGAGCTGTTCTGCTGACGTTTCCACCTTCATGGTTTCTTGGTTTCATTATTAAATTTCTCCGGGTTTCTTTACCCGACGATCACTCGCTTCACTTCCAGCGTCACTTTCGCAAAATTCAACAGCAATCCGTGCTTCCGTTTCACCGCGCGCAACTGCGATTTGACAATCGCAAAATGCACATCGTGCAGTTCGCTGATGGCCTTGAGATCAATCACGATCTCGCCCTCAACCAGCAAGTCGAGCCGATGTTTGCCGACTTCCACATCGTCGTAGAAAATCGGCGTTTCAAGTTGCTGCTCGACCTTCAGCCCGCGTTTCCGCAACTCATAAACCAACGCATTCTCGTAAATTAACTCGATAAATCCCGGCCCAAGCTGACGATGAACTTCAATCGCCGCGCCGATTATTTTCCCGGTCAATTCTTCAAATTCCAAAGCCATAAAAATTCATGGTTTCCTGGCTTCCTAATAAATTTTTCCTTCCGGCATTCATCGGTCCACCTCGCCGAGCACAATGTCCACGCTGCCGAGAATCACGATGACGTCCGCGACGCGATGGCCGAGACACATGTCTTCCAAAATCGTGATGTTAATGAAGCTCGGCGGACGCACGCGATAACGATACGGATTCGGCGAGCCGTCACTGATGATGTAAAAGCCAAGCTCGCCTTTCGGCGATTCGATGCGGCCATAAACTTCGCCGGGCTTCGGACGGAAACCGCGCAGCTTCGCCTTCGGATCCATGACCGGTCCGCCAGGAATGTCGCGCAGCGCCTGATTCAAAATCTTGATGCTCTCGCGCATTTCCAGCACGCGCATCATGTAGCGGTCATAAAGATCTCCGTGCTCGCCCAACGGCACCTTGAAGTCGAATCGGCTGTAAATTCCATATTTGTCCACCTTGCGCACGTCGTAATTCACGCCGGCGGCGCGGAGCAGCGGACCCGTGAGCGAGGCATTGACGGCCTGTTCTTTGGTCAGCGGCGAAACGCCTTGGGTGCGGGCGAGCAGAATTTCATTTTGGTTCAGGAAGGTTTCAAATTCGTCGAGGAACCGGCCGTAATTGGCCACGAGCTGCTTGGTGCGCGCCAGCCATTCGTCGTTCACGTCCACGCGCACACCGCCAAAGCGCATGTAATTGCACATCATCCGCGCGCCGCTGACCTCTTCGAAAAGGTCGAGGATTTTCTCACGTTCGCGGAAGGCATACATCAACGGCGTGCCGAGAGCGCCCATGTCATGCACGAAAAAGCCAATCAAACTGGTGTGATTTTGGAGGCGCGTCAGCTCCGCCATGATGACGCGAATGTATTCGGCACGTTCGGGAACGGCCAGGCCCGCGAGCTTCTCGATGGTCAGCGCGTAGGCCCAGTTGTTCGTCATCGAACAAAAATAATCCAGCCGGTCCGTGTAAGGCATCGAGGCGAGATAGGAAATGTTCTCACCGATTTTCTCGTGGTTGCGGTGGAGATAGCCGCACACCGGCTTAAGCTTCACCACTTTTTCGCCGTCGAGCACCACGTCCATGCGGAACACGCCGTGCGTGGACGGGTGATGCGGTCCCATCGAAATCTCCAGCAGTTCGCCGATGGATGAGCCGCTCTCGTCGAGCTTCGGCTTCACTTCAAAACTTTTCGGCGGTATGGCGGCAAAGGCATTCACGCTTTTACCTCCGGCTTCATTTCCGTTTTCATTTCCACCGGATAATGCTTCTTCGCCTCGACCAAAACTTCGTCGTGCGGCGTCGGCTCGTATTCAAAATCATCCGGCTCGATATAATCGCGGCGCATGGGAAAACCCACAAATTCGTCCCACATCAGAATGCGGCGCAGATCGGGATGACCGTCAAAAATCACGCCATACAAATCGAAAATCTCGCGCTCTTGGAATTCCGCGCCGCGCCAGACCGGCGTGAGTGACGGCAAATGCGTCTTGTCGGCACGATTTTCTGTGCGCAGCCGTAGCACAATCGGACCGTGCTTCAACTCCATCGAGTAAAGGTGATATACAACTTCGAGATGGCCGGAGCGCAGCGTCTCCACAATCTCCTCGACTTCTTTTTCCACGCCTTCGACGGCGACTTTCTTTTTGACCTTGGTTTTGATCTTGGCTTCCGGCCAGTCAATGCCGGTCACGTTCGAGCAGTAATCGAGTTTCAACTGCGCGTCGTCGCGGAGAAATTTTGCCACGTCCAGACCGCGCCCCGCGTCCACAACAAGGGAGCGCTCACCCGCCGGACATTCATTCGGAAGAATGTCCAGCTTCGTCAGCGGCAGTGCGCTTTCGATGCGCAACTTGATTTGTTCGAGCGTTTCCAATTTTTTTATCAGGAACCCATGAAACCATGAATTTATTTTCCCTGGTTTCTTGGATTCCTTATTAAATTTACGTTCTGGTCATTGTTGGCGGCTGCCAGACATCGGGATTTTTCGGCGGTTCGAGATCGTGTTTACCGTAGGCCGGCACCGGATATTCGCCTTCAATTTCGGCGTTCAAATGACGCGGCCGATCCGGCCCGGTGAGCTTTTGGTTCCGGATTTTTTCCTGCAACGTCATGATCGCGTGGATCAGCGCCTCGGGCCGCGGCGGACAGCCGGGAATCGCCACATCCACCGGCAGATACCGGTCAATGCCCTTCAGCACGTTGTAGCCCTGCTTGAACGGCCCGCCGGAAATCGCGCACGCGCCCATCGCGATGACGTATTTCGGCTCCGGCATCTGGTTGTAAAGGCGCACGACGAGCGGCGCCATTTTTTTGGTGACGGTGCCGGCGACGATCATCAAATCCGCCTGGCGCGGCGACGGCCTGAAGACTTCCGCGCCGAACCGCGCGAGGTCGAAGCGCGACATGGACGCCGCCATCATCTCGATGGCACAGCAGGCGAGGCCGAACGTCAGCGGCCACACGGAATTCGCGCGACCCCAATTATACAGCTCCTGCAACGACGTCACATAGACGCCCTGCTTCTGCAATTCATTTTTGAGGCCTTCTTCGATCATGGTAAAAATTCCGGCGTCAGCGCCAGGTTAAAAACCCTTTCCGCCACGCCCAGACCAGGCCTTCCACCAGCAGCACCAGAAAAATAACCATCGCCACAAACGCGCCAACCGTCAGGCCGGTGAAAGATACTGCGAAGGGCAGGAGAAAAATCGTCTCCACGTCGAACACGAGGAAAATGATGCCGTAGAGGTAGTATTCGGATCGAAAATGAATCCACGCATCACCTTTGGATTCGAGACCGCATTCGTAAGTGTCGTTCTTGTCGTGGCCCGGTTTTTGCGGTGAAAAGAAGTGCGCCCACGCCCACGCCGCCGCGAGCGGCATCAGGGCAAAGCCCACGGCCGCCGCCGCCAGCAGCACAAGGACCAAATAAGGATGTTCGGGCGTTTGCATCAGCAATTTTGTCACGGTTCGTTCGTTGAACTCAAAGACAGCTTTATATTTACCAGACTTCAGTCGTAAGTGATTTACCCTAATTTAGCTTTTACTACACAAAATTTGTCCTGACAGTTTCGTCTGGTATCTAATAACGGTGAGGCGACGTTTTAGAGAAGCTGTCAGCGCGTCCGATTTCACGGCTGAGGATTAAAATTTGTCGGTCTTGTAAATCGGTTTTGGCACCACTACGGCGGCGAATCGCCGCCCGCGAATCTCAATTTCTATCTTCGTGTCCGGCTTCGCAAATTCTGGCGGGACATAACCCATGCCGATGCCGAGGTTCAGCGACGGGCTTTGTGTGCCGCTGGTGACGATGCCAATGTTTGTGCCGTTCGCCCAAATCGGATAATGCGGCCGCGGCGGTGCGGATTTGTCCGTCATCTTGAACGCGACGAGTTTTTTCTTCACGCCGTTTGCCTTTTGATCCGCAAGAACGGAACGGCCATTGAATTGACCTTTGTCGAGCGAAACAAAAAATCCGACGCCGGCTTCGATCGGCGTGGTTTGCTCGTCGAGTTCATGGCCATAAAGCGGATAACAAACCTCCGTGCGCAAAGTGTCGCGCGCGCCGAGGCCGGCGGGTTTCAAGCCGAACGGCTGGCCGACGGCGAGAAACTTGTCCCAAAGCTGCTGAATGGATTCGTCGCTGCCGACGATTTCAAATCCATCCTCGCCGGTATAGCCGGTGCGCGAGACAAGGACGCAATGGTGCTCATAATTGAAGCCGCCGATCTGATTTTTCTTCAAATCGGTCACACAAGCGACGCGCATGGCCGAAATGGAAGCGCCGGGAATCACGGCATTGATGAATTCCTTCACGCGCGGCCCTTGCACGGCTACGGCGGCGTATTGATGCGAGGCGTCGGTGAGCTTGATCTCGCCGGAAAATTTCGCCGCCTGCGCCTGCAACCACGCGACATCGGGTTCGATGCGCGAGGCGTTGATGATGAGAAAATAAACGCCGGCGGAAAGTTTGTAGGCGTAAAGATCGTCAATCACGCCGCCACGTTCGTTGCACATCAAGGTGTATTGGCCTTCGCCGGGCGCGAGCTTGCGGATGTCATTTGTCAGGACGGAATTCAAAAACGCTTCCGCGCCAGCGCCGCTGACGGTGACTTCGCCCATGTGCGAAATGTCAAAAATGCCGGCGGCTCGGCGGACGGCGAGATGTTCGTCGGTGATGCTGGTGTATTGGACGGGCATTTCCCAGCCACCGAAATCAATGAGCTTGGCGCCGAGTTTTTGGTGGGCGGAAAAAAGTGGAGTGCGTTTCAACATAATTGTCTGCCTCAAGAAACACTTTTTCCGGCGGCGACAAAAGGCAAAAGGAAGCGAATTTGCAGAACGAATCGTCCTGATTAAAAAATCAAACCGCCAGCCGCACCAGAACTTCATCCGCGAGCAGTTGATAGGCCGCCGCGCCGGTGCTGTATTTGTCGTAGTAAATGATGGGCTGGCCGTGGCTGGGTGCCTCGGCCAGGCGCGTCGTGCGCGGAATCAAGGTCTCAAAAACTTTTGCGCCGAACAATTTGCGGACTTCCTCGACGACTTCGTTGGACAGCTTCGTGCGGCCGTCGAACATCGTCATGACCAGCCCGAAAATCTCCAGACGCGGATTGACACCGGCGGCGCGCAACTGGTCGAGCACGCGGTTCATCATGGAAATACCTTCAAGTGCATAATATTCACATTGCAGCGGCACGAGAATGCCGTCGCACGCGGCGAACGCGTTCAGCGAGAGAATTCCCAGCGACGGCGGGCAGTCCAGCAACACAATGTCATAGCGTCCGCTGTCGCGCACCGGCTGCAGCGCGAGCGCGAGCCGTTGCAGGTGGTTTTCCAGCCGCGCGAGTTCGAGATCGGCGGCGCACAGGTCCACTTCGCTGGGAATGGCTTCGAGCCGCTCATATTTTGTCGGCTTGATTTTTTCCAGCAGGTTGCCTTCACCGAGCAAAACCAGGTAGGCGCTTGCGCCCTCGATTTTTTCCAGGCCGAGGCCGCTGGTGGCGTTGGCCTGTGGGTCGAGGTCAAACAACAGCACGCGCTGGCCGAGCGCGGCGAGACAGGCGGCGAGGTTCACCGCGGTGGTGGTCTTGCCCACTCCACCTTTTTGGTTGGCGACGGCGATGACTTTGGTTGGCACTCGGCTGATTAAATGAAAAACGCGGCGGCGTTTCAAGCGCGCACCGCGAAATTCGGGGGGCGAAATTCTATTTTAGTTGCCGGTGGTTGAAAAACTGACCTGTTGGGCGAATGGGTTTTGCGAATTAAAAAGTGAAGCGACCGGCTGGAGGCTGGCAGCCGGATTGGTGGTGACGGTTATGCCGGTGGTATCCGCCGGTTGCGCCAGTGCGACGGGAGTTGCTGCGGCAAAAGAATTAGACTGCTGAACGGATGCCTGCAATAACGGCTGCGGCGCGGATTCCGGCCGGTCGGCGAAGACAAATCCGAACACGAGCAGCAAAAAGAGCGCGGAGGCAAACGCACCGGCAAACGCCGGCTTGAATTCGAACAATTGCAATAGTTTCAGCAACCACGGGGCTTCGGCGGAAAACTCGCCGGCTTTGCCTCCGTCGCGGATGCGGGCGATGACTTCGCCGGAGAAATTGTTAAAATAGCCGGGCGGCGGCATCTCATGCCGCTTGAGTTTCAAAAACTGCTGCAACGTGCCGAAGTCTTGTTCGTTCTCGTTCATGTTGGTTTCAAATAATCGGTTAACAACGACTGCAACTGCTGCCGCGCGTAAAACAACCGCGACCGCACAGTCCCGATGTTACAATCCATGATTTCCGCGATTTCTTCGTGCGACTGCCCCTGCACGTCATGCAACACCACGACCAATCTATGAGGTTCAGACAGCTTGAGCAATGCCGCGTTCAATTTTTCCTGCAATTCTTTCAGACCAGCGTCGCGGCGCGGCGTATTCTCGGAAATTAACGCCACGAGATCAGGATTGTTTTCCGTGTTGAAGTCCAAGTCGTTCAGGCTCATGTGGGTGCGATTCTTCCGCTGTTTCAGGAAATTGATCGTCTTGTTGACCGCGATCCGGTAGAGCCAGGTGTAAAAACTGGAGCCGCCCTTGAAAGATTTCAGCGCCTGATACGCCTTGATGAAGGAATCCTGCGCGAGATCGTTGGCGTCCTCGTGATTGGACGTCATGTGATAAACCGTCGCATAGATGCGCTCCTGATAGCGCTGAATGAGTTCATCGTAAGCCTTCAGGTCGCCGCGCTGCGCCCGGCGCACCAAATCCATCTCCGCCGTCGGAGCATCGGCGGCGGGTTCCTGGTCGGTGCGTTCGGCTGGTTCGGCCATAATCATGGTCACTGAATACTACTAACACTCAAAGCGGCGGTTTGTTGCGCCAAAAAATCAGCCAGCCCGAAAAGACCGGCCCGACCGCTGGATTGGGGTAAAACTTTCAAGGCTGAACGCGCCTGTTCCAGATACTTCGCGACCACTTCGCGCGACGGCTCAAATGTTTCGTAACGGACTAGCAGTTCGTTGACGGCGGCCAGATTTTTCGGCTTCCAGTCCTTAATCAACTGTTCCAATTGCGTGCGCTCGGCGGCATCCGCGCGTTCCCAGGCGAGCAGGAGCGGCCAGGTCAGCTTGCCGTTTGCCAGATCTGTGCCGAGCGATTTGCCCGCCGCCGACTCCGAGCCGAACAAATCCACGCAGTCGTCATAAACCTGATACGCCGTGCCGAACGCCGCGCCAAACTGCCGCAACGCCACGCGCTGCTCCGGTTTGGCATTGCCGAGAAATGCCGCCAAATCGCACGAAAGCGTGAACAGCTCGGCGGTCTTCATCTCGATGACGCGAAAATATTCGCGGCGGGAGAGCGGAAAATTACGGCGGTTCTGCGTCTGTAAAATTTCGCCGGTGCAAACCGTGTTGGTCGCCATCGCCACCGCGCGGCAGACTTCCGTCGTGGGAAAACCAGCCGCAAGCTTTAAGGCCTGGGCAAACAGGCAGTCGCCGAACAGCACGGCGATTTCATTGCCCCAGCTTGCCGCGAGCGTGAGCTGGCCGCGCCGGATTTCCGCCTCGTCCATCACGTCGTCGTGAACCAGCGTCGCCAGATGCACCATCTCGATGATGACCGCCGCCGTGACTTGCGCCTCGCCGACCTTGCCGACGGCCGCGCCCGCCAGCGCCACGAGTGTGGGCCGCAGATGTTTGCCGCTGCCGTTCAACGCCGACTTCGCGTAAGGCACGATCTGCGGGTCGAAATCATTGGCCTGGTGAATCAGTCTTTCCGTGACCGCATGCAGGAAAGGGTCAACCTGTTCCATGATTTGATTCCAGGAACGGTTCGGGTTGATGTCCGGCGAATCGGTCGAGTCCGAGGTCGCCGCCTTTGATTCAGCAGCCAGCATTCGCTGATGAATCTACGTTTGCCAAGCCCCCTAGTCAAACCACTTGTGCGGAGGCCAATTCAAACCGGACAGGAAACCGTGGCAAACCGTGCCGCAAAATACCGTTTTTTCTTTCACCGGAAATCATTTGCCGTTTGAATGACCGCTCATGTCGCGCGAATATGTCCTCAAACCTTATCAGCCGGAGGTCAAGCTCCAGATTGATTACGCGCGCGAACTCAATCCGCAGCAACTCGCCGCCGTCACCGCGCCGCCCGGCCCGGCGCTCGTCATCGCCGGCGCGGGTTCGGGCAAGACGCGCACGCTCACCTATCGCGTCGCGTATCTGCTGGAGCAGGGGATTCCGGCGGACAGAATTTTGCTGCTTACCTTCACGAACAAGGCCGCCGGCGAAATGATGCGCCGTGTGAGCGACCTGCTCGGCCACGAACTGCGTTCGCTTTGGGGCGGGACGTTCCATTCCATCGGCGCGCGGATTTTGCGGCTGCATGCCGACATGATCGGCTACCAGAAGGATTTCACAATTCTCGATCGCGACGATGCGCAGGATTTGATCAAGGTGTGCATGGCCGATGCGCAGATTGACAAGAAAGACAAACATTTTCCAAAACCGGCGGTGTTGAACGAAATCTTTTCGCTCACGGCCAACACGCACAAGACCACCGAGGAACTGGTGGACGGGCAGTTCAGTTATTTCTCCCAGTTCGCCGAGCAGATTGCCGACCTCGCCAAGCGCTACACGGCGCGCAAACGTGCAACGAACGCGATGGATTTTGACGACCTGCTCGCGCTGTGGTTGAAGCTGCTCCAGGACAACGCCGAGTTGCGCGAACATTATCAGCGGCGCTTCCAGTTCATTCTCGTGGACGAATATCAGGACACGAACAAGCTCCAGAGCGACTTGATTGACCTGCTCGCCGCGAAGCATCACAACGTCACGGTCGTCGGCGACGATGCGCAGAGCATCTACGCCTGGCGCGGCGCGAACTTCGCGAACATCCTGGAATTTCCCAAGCGCTATCCCGGCGCAAAGGTTTTTAAGATCGAAACCAATTACCGCAGCACGCCGGAAATCCTCAATGTCGCCAACGCCGCCATCGCCGCGAACGTGAACCAATTCGCCAAGGAACTCGCGCCGGCGCGCAAGTCCGGCGTGAAGCCCGCGCTCGTCGCGTGTCCATACGGAGCGGGACAGCAGGCTGCGTTCATCGCGCAGCGTGCACTGGAATTGCGCGACGAAGGCGTGAGCCTGAACAACGTCGCGGTGCTGTATCGCTCTCATTTTCACGCGCTGGAATTGCAACTGGAATTGACGCGGCAGCAGATTCCGTTTTCCATCACCAGCGGCATCCGGTTTTTCGAGCAGGCGCACATCAAGGATGCGACGGCGTATCTGAAATTCGTTGCCAACCCGCGCGACGAGATTTCGTTCAAGCGGCTCGTGCAACTGCTCCCCGGCGTCGCCGCGAAAGGTGCGGAGAAACTTTTTCAGTATTTTACCGCGAAGATGGCGGATAGCGGATTAAAGATGGATTCCGCTTCGCCGTCGAAGATTGCAACCGCGTTGCAAGCGTGTTCCAAGTCCGTTCCGAAAAAAGCCGCCGTCGGCTGGACGCAGTTTGTTGCCACGATTTCACAGCTTGAAGACCCGACTGTGCGCCAGAGCGCGGCGAAGATGCTGCGGCTCGTGATGGACGCCGGATACGACGATTATCTCAAGGAAACTTACGACAACTACGAGCGCCGGTTGGACGAAATCCAGCAGCTTGCAGAGTTCGCGTTTCAGTTCGGCACCGTGGAGGAATTTCTGACGCAACTGGCGCTGCTCACCAATGTCGAGGCCGAGGACGACAACGCGGCCAAGGACGACGTGGAAAAACTCAAGCTCTCGACAATCCATCAGGCAAAGGGCTTGGAGTTCGACGCCGTGTTCGTGATCATGCTGTGCGACGGGATGTTTCCGTCCACGCGCTCGATGGAAAGCAACGAAGGCGAGGAGGAGGAACGGCGGCTGTTTTACGTCGCCATCACGCGCGCCAAGAGCGAGCTCTACATCACCTATCCGCTGATTCGCGGCGGCTTTGGCAATACCGGCAGCGATGCTTTTCAATCGCCTTCACGCTTCCTTTCCGAAATTCCCAAAGGTCTTTTGAATGAATGGAATCTGCGGTGAGTGAACAGGGAAAAACTATTTGGTGATGCCGCGTTCGCTGGCGCGGATGAACTGGATGAGGTGCTGGACTTCCGGCAACGCCGGCAGTTCCTTTTCGACCTTTGCCAGCGCGTTGGGTGCGGAGAGTTCTTCGCGGAAGATGATTTTGTAGGCTTGTCGCAACGCCGCCACGGCTTCGGTGGAAATGCCGTTTCGTTCCATCCCAATCTTGTTGATGGTGCGCGTCTCGGCCGGGTTGCCTTCGACGATCATGAACGGCGCCACGTCCTGCGGGATGCGCGAGCAGCCGCCGGTCATGGCGAACTTGCCGACGCGGCAAAATTGATGCACCGCCGTGTAGCCGCCCAGAATCGCGTGGTCTTCCACGACGACGTGCCCGGCCAGCCCGGCGTAGCCGGACATGATGATGTGGCTGCCGAGAATGCAGTCGTGCGCGACGTGGACGTAGGTGAGCATCAGGTTGTCCGACCCGACCACCGTGGCGTCGCCGTCGCCGGTGGCGCAATGAATGGTGACGCCTTCGCGAAAGACATTGCGGTCGCCGATTTCGAGCCGCGTGACACCGCCTTTCCATTTCAAGTCCTGCGTCTTTTTGCCGATGCAGGCGAACGGAAAAATTTCATTTCCAACACCGAGTTTCGTGTGGCCGTCAATAACGACGTGGGAATGAAGCTTGCAATTGTTGCCAAGCACAACGTGTTCGCCGATGACGCAATACGGACCGACTTCGCAGCTTGGAGCGACGTTCGCTTTCGGATGAACAATGGCAGTTGAATGAATCATGCGGGGAATTTACGGTTTACGATATGCGATTGACGCGCCGGTTTTCAAATCGTAAATCGTAAATCATCGATCGCAAATTATTCAGGCGTCGCGGAGCATGAAGGTCACATCGGCTTCGCTGACGACTTCGCCGTCCACCTTGCAGACGCCCTTGGCCTTGCCGATTTTCCCGCGGATCTTGACCAGGTCAATCTCGATGACCAGCACGTCGCCCGGCACCACCGGCTTGCGCCACTTTACTTCCTCGGCGGACATGAAATACGCGATCTGGTTGGCCGCCTCGATGCGTTTGAGCAGCAGAATGCCGGCGACCTGCGCCATCGCTTCGAGCTGCAACACGCCGGGCATGATCGGATGGCCGGGGAAATGGCCGAGAAAATGCGGCTCATTCATCGTGACATTTTTCACGCCGATGATTTTGTTGCCCTCAATCTTCAAAATCCGGTCCACCAGCAGCATCGGATACCGGTGCGGCAGCATTTTCATGACCTCCTCGATGGTCATCGCGCCATCGGCGGATGGCAGGGGTTCCGGCGCGTTTTTTTGCGGCGGCGGCGCGAACGTCTGCGCGGCGCGCAACGGCTTGTTCATCTGCGTCTGGACGAGCTTGGCAAATTCGCAGTTCGCCGCGTGGCTCGGCTTGACGGCGATGAGATGTCCGCGAATCGGCCGTCCGGTCAGCGAGAGATCGCCGACGATGTCCAGCATCTTGTGCCGGACAAATTCCTCGTTGTAACGCAGCGGCTCCGTGGTCAGCACCGCGTCGTCGCGAATGACGATGGCGTTTTCCAAACTACCGCCTTTAATCAGCCCGTTCTTAAACAGATATTCAATCTCCTCGTAGAAACAAAATGTCCGCGCATGCGACAATTCCTTTTCCCACGTCTGCGGCGTGATGTCGGTGCTGTAAAACTGGGTGAAACGGCCCTGCTTGTCCGCGCTCGTGCAGGTGAGCTTGAAGCCGTCGTAAGGAAACAGCGTCATCACTGTCTCGCCCGACTGCATTTCAATCGGCTCGGTGGGCGTGAAGGATTCACGCTTTTCCGCCTGCGGCACGATGCCTGCGGCTTGGATGATTTTGCAAAATTCGCGCGAGCTGCCGTCGGCGATCGGCGGCTCGTTCGCGTCCAGTTCGATGATGGCGTTGTCCACGCCGCAGCCGGCGAGCGCGGCGAGGACGTGTTCGACCGTGTGAACTTTCACGTTGCCCTTGGCGAGCGTGGTGGAGCGGTTTGTCTCGCTGACATTTTCCACGCGCGCCTCGATTTCCGGTTTGTCATCCAGGTCCACGCGGCGGAAGCGCACGCCGCTGTTGGCGGGCGCGGGCAGGATGGACATGTTGACCCGGTTGCCGCTGTGGAGGCCGATGCCGGAAAACGTCGCGGGGCGGTTGAGCGTCTGCTGATTGAGCACGCCAGATTAGACAAAACGCGGGCGCGCTTGGCAAGCGGCAGATTCCGGCGGCAAACCGACTGAATGCGGTTCAAAACTGCCTTTACCGGTCAAAACTGGACGAAAGCATCGCATCATAACCAATCTTGACAGAAGAAATTGACAGGTTCAAAGTGCCAAAAAGCTGAACAGTGGTAAGCGCCAAAATTCCATTCTATTCACTGTGAGGATGCTATGCGTTTCTTCAAACTCAACACGATGGTTCTGGCTTTGATTTTCAGCTTTTTGATTGAGGCCATCAGTATTGGAGTCTATGCTTGGGCTTCAGCTTTTAGCCCAGATAAATTTGCGGACACACTTTGCGATTTGGATAGGGTCATTTACATGCCAGCACTGAAGTTGACGCAGATGTTTTATCCTCACCAATGGGGAGGAATCGGAGCAAACATTTTGTTTTACGTTTCCGCATTGTGCGAGGTTTGGGTTTTGACTTTTGCTGTGATTTGGATGCTTCGGCATTTTCATAGGAGGGCAAATGACAAGAGCCGAGCAGCCTAACCCAACACCGGTAACGCCGATGGCCGCCCGCAAGGTCAAATCATGTCCGCCGCCAGCACGCGGATGATTTCTTCGAGCGTGGTCTGGCCGTTGATGGCGCGGTAGAGGCCGTTTTGCCACAAGGTTCTCATGCCTTCCTGGATGGCGATTTCTTCCAGCGCGGAGGTCTGCAATTTTTTCAACACGGCTTCGCGGAACGGTTCCGTCACCGCCAGCAGTTCGGTCACCGGCAGGCGGCCAAGAAAACCGGTGTGATTGCACTGCTCGCAACCCGCGCCGCGCCGGAACTGCGCCTGCGCCAGAAATGCCTCCGGCACCACTTTCAACTGGCTCGGCTCCGGCTCGTAAGCCTGCGCGCAATGCGGGCAGACCTGCCGCACCAGCCGCAGGCCGAGCACGCCCAGAATGCTCGACGCGAGCATGAACGGCTCGATCTCCATGTTGATCAGCCGCGTGAACGCGCCGGCGGAAACGCCCGAGTGAATCGTGCTGATGACCAGATGCCCGGTCAATCCCGCCTGCACCGCGATGGCGGCGGTTTCGGCATCGCGGATTTCGCCGACCATGATGACCTGCGGGTCCTGCCGCAAAATGCTTTTCAATGCCACGGCGTAGGTGAATCCCTGCGCCGGATTGATCTGCGTCTGGCTTACCATCGGCAGATTGAATTCCACCGGATCTTCCACCGTGCTGATGCTGATGGAGGTGCCGTCGCGCTGCATGATGTAGCACAGCGCGGAATACATTGAGCTCGTCTTGCCGGAACCGGTCGGGCCGGTGAACAGCACCAGGCCGCTCGTCCGTTTGAGCACGCGCTTCAAGCCCTTCAACGTGGTGTCATCAAAGCCCAGCGTGTCCAGTTCGAAGCGCCGGTCGCGCGGGTCGAAAAGCCGGACGACGATTTTTTCGCCGCGCGTGGTCGGAAAAATTGAAATGCGCAACTGCACGCCGTCCAGTTCCGGGCCGCCGACGGCCGTGCCGTCCTGCGGCAGGCCGGCCTGATAAGTGACCAGATTGGCCATCACCTTGAAGCGCGCTGAAATCTTGTCCGTCAAGTCGAGCGGCAGATGTGCGACTTCGGTGAGCACGCCGTTGACGCGGGCGCGGACGGCGATGGCGTTTTCCCACGGCTCAACATGCAGGTCGCTGGCCCCGAGCTTGATGGCGTCCTGAACCATGCAGTTGACCACCACGATGACTTCGGCGCCCTGCGCGGCGACCGATTCCGACTGGAGATAATTCGTGGTGTAGCTCATGGCGATGAGGGAAAAACCGCAGATTGATTGAACGTCTGCTGCTGGAACACAAACGGATTGAACAAAACGCGGGCGCGCTTGGCAAGCAACGGATTTGCGCCGCCAAATTACTTCAGCAGCTCGCGCTGCCAGTCCATCAACTCCGGCGCGTGCTTGTCCCAGTCGCGCGCCAGATCGCCGATGACCGCCTTGCTGGCGATGAGCGTGGGATCAAGGCCGAGGGCGTGCGCGTGGGCGTCGCGCCGCTTTTCGATTTCGCGGAAGCGGCGGAATTCTGCCTCGCTCGGGCGGCGGAACTGGGGCCGGAAAATTTCCGGATGCTTTTCAACGGGAACGGCGAGGCCGGCCTTGACGGCTTCCAGCAAGGTTTCGCGTCGTCGCGGCGACATTTTGGGCGGAATGATGTTTTCAACCGGCTGCTGCGCGGCGGCGGCAGCGGCGAGGTCCACCATCCGTTCGTGGCTCAAAACAAAAAATGGCGGGCGGCAATAGGCGATGGCCTCCTTTTCGCGCCACTGCCACAGTTCGCGCAAAACCGCCAGGGCCGGTCGGCTCAAAAGTGAACAGCCTTTGACGCGCCAGACGGAATCGGAATCCACAACGGGCGGCTGCGAGCATTCGGCAATGAGCCGGACACAGGATTCCCGGTGCCATGCCAGCCGGCCTTTGGCTTCAAGCGCGGATTTTAATTTGTCCGCGAGCGGCTTCAAATAATGCGTGTCATTGCGCGCGTAAATTTCCATTTTCTCGGTGAGCGGGCGCTGCGCCCAGTCGGCCTTCTGCGAGCCCTTGTCCAGCTTGACGCCGAGATGATTTTCCACGAGCGCGCTCAAGCCGAACTGCCGTTCGCCCAGCAGCCGCGCGGCGAGCATGGTGTCGAAAATCGCGGAGGGCCGGAACTGGTGGTGTTTTTCGAGCAGACGCAGATCGTAATCCGCCGCGTGAAAAATCAGCTCGCGGCCGTTGAACACGTCGAACAGCGAATCGAGGTTGATGGGCGCGAGCGGGTCCACCAGCACGTCGCCGTCGGCGGTGCTGATTTGGAGGAGGCAGACTTTTTCGGGATAGGCGTGAAGGCTGTCGGCTTCGGTGTCGAGCGCGAGCCAGGGGGCGGCGCGGAGTTTCGGCAGTAGCGCCGCAAGTTTTACATCATCATCAATCACGTCGGCGGGAGTCTGGCAAACCGGCGGGCAAAAGAAAAGACTTCGCATTTTCAAACGCCAGAATAAAAAAGGCCGTCCCAGGCGGGACGGCCCTTAATTGACACAAAAAACACGGCCTAAACTTTTTTGGCCTTGGCGGCCTTTTTCGCTTTCACGACGGCCTTTTTGCGTTTGATGTAGGCCTTGCGGCGCTTTTTGTGTTCGTCTTTGTTGTGTTGTTTGCCCATAAGTGTCTTTACTTTGTTCGCGTGTTGCGGTTTTGTGGACGCACTATGAAAGTTTACGCGCGCAGATTCAACACTTATTTGGTGCTGGCAGCCCTGCTGGCGTTCGTTTGCGGCTGCCAAACCGACAAAAAAACGAAGGAAGTCAGCGCCCTGCGCGTCCATCTGCAGGCCGATCCCAACGCCGCCGGTGCCACCGACACGGTGTCGGTGCTGCGCGGCGACCCGCTTTCGGTGGACGTCTTGCACGACCCGATTTTGACGGAGGCCAATGTCCTGGCGGCGAAGGTCATTGATTCGCCCGGCGGCTATTCCGTCGATATCCAGTTTGACGAAAGCGCGACGTTGATGCTGGAGCAATACACCGCCGCCAATCCCGGGCGCCATCTGGTGATCTTCGGCCAATGGGGCGACAAGCTTGCGGACGGACGCTGGCTGGCTGCGCCGCTGATCACGCATCGCATCTCCAATGGCCAGCTCGCCTTCACGCCGGACATCACGCGCGAGCAGGCCGACCGGTTCGTGCTCGGTCTCAACAATGTCTCGGCCAAAGTTCACAAGGGGTTGTTCAAATGATTTATCGTGTCGTCCGGCGGAAACTCTTTTTCCTTTCCGCTCTGCACTTGGTTTTATCCGCCCGCCTTTTGGCCCAGACGCCGTTTCAATTTCCGACGGCGAACCACGCGCTCTACACGCCCGGCGACGAATTGAAGTTCTTCGCGCCGACCGCGCCGGACAAGCCGTGGAACAGCGGCAGCTTTGGCTGCGTGCGCGACAATGGCACGCGGATGCACGAAGGGCTGGACATCCGCCATTTGCAAACCGACCGGCACGGCGAACCGACCGATCCGGTGATGGCCACCGCCGACGGGACGGTGGTTTATTTCAGCAAGAAATCCGGGCTGTCGAATTACGGCAATTACATTGTCATCCGGCACATCGTCGAAGGGCTGGAAATTTATTCGCTCTATGCGCATTTAAGCGCGATCCGGCCCGACCTGAAAATCGGCGAAGCGGTCAAGGCCGGCGAAGTCATCGCCACAATGGGTCGCACTTCCAGCGCCGAAGTCATCACCAAGGATCGCGCGCACGTCCATTTTGAGCTGAACGTCCTCGTCAACGACAACTTCGCGGCGTGGTTCAAAAAAAATTCCACTGAACGCAACGACCACGGTGAATGGAACGGCCAAAACCTGAATGGCCTGGACGCGCGGGAAATTCTGCTCGGCGAACACAAAGGGAATTTCAGCCTGCTCAATTTTCTGCGCAGCCAGACGGAGCTTTGCCGCGTGTTCGTGCGCGCGACGGGTTTTCCCTACCTGAAACGTTATCCGCAGCTCATCCTGAAAAATCCGGTGGCCGAAAAGGAAGGCGTGGCCGGCTACGAGGTGGCTTTGAATTACAACGGCGTGGCCTTCGCGCTGATGCCGCGCGCCGCGTCGGAAATCAAGGGCACCGGAAAATTCCAACTGCTCTCCGTGAACGAGGCGGAAGAAGCCGCGAATCACTGCCGCAAGCTGGTGGTGAAGCGCGGCGGACGATGGGTCTTGGGCAATGAAGGACAGCGCGAACTGGAGTTGCTGGCGTATTGACCGGAACCGTTGACCGTGTTTTCCAACCGGATTAAGAGTCCAAGTCGGGGTGGAAATTGATCAAATTTCCGCAGCCCGATTGCTGGCGATAATTTTAATGCGTGGGCAAAAGAACGCAGGAACGTTGCCCGGCCAAATTTCTCACCTAAAAAATATTCCGCAGATTTCCCTTTAATATCAGGCGTTTCCCGGGTTCCGCGCGGGAATTTTTGACTTGGCATCGGCGTTGCTAAAGGCGAGGTGCCGGTAGCACTCATGCAAACAGCAAAGTTGTGTTCTGTCTGACCGTTGTGGCGGACGTGAACCTGAAACGGAAAGCAAAAAGAGTCGGCAGAGCAGATAAACCAAACGAGAACAATATGAAGAAAATTGAAGCCATCATCAAACCATTCAAACTTGAAGAAGTGAAGGACGCGTTGAGCGAACTCGGCATCGAAGGCATGACCGTCACCGAGGTCAAGGGGTTTGGCCGCCAGAAGGGCCACACCGAAATCTATCGCGGCAGCGAATACACCGTGGACTTCCTGCCGAAGATCAAACTCGAACTTGTGGTCGCGGACGGCCAGACCGAAACCGCCGTGGCGGCCATCATCAAGGCCGCCAAGACCGGCAAGATCGGCGACGGCAAGGTGTTCATCTCGAATGTCGAACAGGCCGTCCGGATTCGCACTGAAGAAAAGGGCGACGCAGCAGTCTGATCAACCAACCATTGAACCTCACTTAAACAAATAAAATGAAAAAATATTTCCTGACCTTAACTTTGATGGCTGCGACCGCGCTCGGCACCTTCACGCTGCGCGCGGATGACACGAACGCCGCCGCCGCTGCCGCCACGAACATGGTGGCCGCCGCGACGAATGCGGCTCCGGCCACGCCGGCACCGCTGCCCGCCGCTTCGATTGAACAACGGCTCGAATCGGTGGAAGCGTATTTTTCAAACGGCGATCCGACCGCCTCGTTGAAAGACACCAATGGCAACGTCGTCGTGGCTTCGCCCATCATGAGCAGTCTGGCGAACAGCACCGGCAGCACTTACACCTATCCCGGTGCGGGCCACAATGCGTGGCTTCTCACCAGCACGGCGTTCGTGTTGTTCATGACGCTGCCCGGCCTCGCGCTGTTCTACGGCGGCATGGTGCGCCGCAAGAACGTGCTCTCCGTGCTTGCGCAATGCTTCCTGATTACCGGCCTGGTGACCATCCTCTGGGTGTTCGTGGGCTATGGCATGATCTTCGGCGGCACCGGCGCGGCGGGCAAGGAAGACATCTTCGCTGGCTGGATCGGCAGTCCCAAGATCTGCTGGATGTTGAACAACGTCACTTCGGCGCCGAATCCTAATTATTCCTACTGGGTCTCGGAAAACGTCTACGCGATGTTCCAGTTGATGTTCGCCGTCATCACGCCGGCGCTCATCATCGGTTCCATCGCGGAACGCATGAAGTTCAAGGCCATCTTCGTGTTCATGACACTGTGGATGCTGATCGTCTATTTCACCCAGGGCCACGCGGTCTGGGGCATCAACGGCGCGATGAACGGTGTATGGAACGCCAATGCTTCAATCAAAGCGATGGACTTCGCCGGCGGCACGGTGGTGCATATGACCTCCGGCTACTCGGCCTTGGTGCTGTGTTTGATTCTTGGCAAGCGCAAAGGCTTCGGCAAAGAAAACTTCGCGCCGCACAGCCTGGTGTTGACCTATATCGGCACCGGCATGCTGTGGGTCGGCTGGTATGGTTTCAACTCCGGTTCGGCCGTCGCGGCTGACGTGATTGCGGCCAACGCCTTCACCACCACCACGATTGCCACGGCGGTTGCCTCCTTCGTCTGGCCGATGTGGGAATGGATCGTCAAGGGCAAGCCCAGCGTGCTCGGTTTCTGCTCCGGCGCGGTGGCCGGCCTGGTGGTCATCACGCCTGCTTGCGGTTACATCACGCCCCAAGGTTCGATCTTGATCGGCATCGCCGCCGGCACCATCTGCTGGTTCATGTGCTACAAGGTCAAGGCCTGGCTCGGTTATGACGACGCGTTGGACACGTTCGGCGTTCACGCCATCGGCGGAACCACCGGTGCCATCATGACCGGTATGCTGGCTCGTAACGCGGTCAACGCCAACTTCGCGACGAACCTCAAGGCTTACGTCACCGACTCCTGCTTTCAGCCGCTCGTGAAGGAACAGCTCAAGGCCGTCGCCATCACGATTGTGTTGAGTGTGATTGGCACGATTGTCATCGCCTTCATCACGAAGATGCTCGTGGGTCTGCGTCCGACCGAGGAAGTCGAAATGACCGGCCTCGACGAATGCGAACACGGCGAACTCGGTTATCACGACTGATAGCTGTCCAGTTTGAAATTCACGCGGCGGGCAGCGCAAGTTGCCCGCCGCTTTTGTTTAATGACGTGACGGCTTTTGGAAGAAAGCGGGGTTTTTAATTTCCACAAGAAAGACGGCGGTCCTCCGACGCGCCGCTACGAAATTCAAATCACTTGGATCACCAGCGCCGTCGTGTTGTCGCGGCCGGAGTTTTTCACGGAGGCCGCCACCAGTTGTTGCGCGGAACTGTCTTCGGCGCGCAACTGCTCGGCCAGTTGGCCGTCGAACAGCCCGTCAATCAGGCCGTCGGAGCAGATCAGGAAAATGTCTCCGCGTTCGTAGCCAACAGCTCCGACCTGCGGATCCACAAACTGGTTGCCGCCGCCGAGCGCCTTTTGCAGCACGTTCCGGCGCGGATGCGTGCGCGCCTCGTATTCGCTGATCTGGCCATTGCGAAACAGCCAGCCGACGTGCGTGTCGTCCTCCGTGAGCTGCTTGATTTCCTTTTTACGCTTCGGCAGGTGGTAAATCCGGCTGTCGCCGACGTGGCCGAAGAACATCCAGCCCGGCGTGAACCAGCACAGGCTCATCGTGGTCTGCATTCCGTGGCATTCCTCGTAGCTGGCGCCGAGATAAACCAGCGCGCGGTGGATTTGCGTGTAAAGCTCCGTCAGCACGTCTTCAAAGCCGGTCTGCAGGCCGCTGGCCGACTGCTGGAAGGCGCGCGGCAGCAGCGTGGTGATTTTCTCGACGGCAATGTTGCTGGCATATTCGCCCGCCTTGGCACCGCCCATGCCGTCGCAGACGGCGAACGTGAAATCAAATTCATTAGTGGACGCCTCGCCGAGTTTTCCCAACCGGTGAACTTCCTGCCCGTTAAACCGCAGGCCGAGGAAGGAATCTTCGTTGTTCTTCCGCACCCGGCCGATGTCCGAGCAGCCGGACCATTTTAATGAGAGCGGCTTTTTGGCGGGGCGGGGCGGCTGGCGTTTCATGTCGGCTTGGTTTCGGGTAGGATGGTGGCGAACTCGAAATCAATCAAACAAAAGCGTCCGTCGGAAAAGCGGTAGGTGATGTTGCGCGGGTCGGCGTCGTCATGACGCACACCGAACTTCTCCAGCTCGGCGAACAACTTCTTGGCGCGCGCGTCGTCAATGTGCTCGACGCGGGTGCCGCAGTTGGTGGTGATGATGCGCAGCTTCGCTGCGTCCGCTTCGAGCAGGCGCGGGACGAAGTTGCAGCCGCGCTGTTCCAGATATTTGAGCACGCGGGTTTCGTTCTCGAATCGTTCGCGGGCGTTCGGGCCGTGATACGTCTTGAACACCCGGCCATCAAAACTCAAATGGACGGTGGCGCGGAGCGTGTCTTTGACTTTCAGCATATGACAAAACGGAACCGGCGTTTCGTTCCAGTTCACTATTGCCGATTTCCGTCGCGAAGCAAGACTGGTTCGAAAGCCCGAAGCAATTTGCGCAGCACGGTTAAATTTCCACAGAGGTTTTTCCCGTCGTCTGTTTTTGTGAATAACATCTGAAGTGTTAAAACCCTTGTCTGGCGCGGGGAAAATGATGTTTCGCGGCGGCGGCCAGCAAAGTTCTTGCGAACTGGCACTCTCCCTGCTAAAAAATTTACTCACAAGGTTTAACCGAAGGCATGATGCCTCCGGCCCGAACCGGTTTGACACAGACAACAACCATACTCACGCACTCACATGGCTAAATACAAATTGGAATACCTCTGGCTCGACGGCTATGAACCCGTCGCCAACATCCGCGGCAAAACCACCCTCAAGGAATTTGCGAAGTTCCCCAAGCTCGAAGAGCTTCCCTGGTGGAACTTCGACGGCAGCTCGACGCGCCAGGCCGAAGGCCGCACCTCGGACTGCTTCCTCAAACCCGTGGCCGTCTATCCCGACACCACCAAGATCAACGGCGCGATCGTCATGTGCGAGGTTTACATGCCCGACAAGAAGACGCCGCATCCGAGCAATGCCCGCGCGACGATTCCTGATGATCCCGGAGCGTGGTTCGGTTTCGAACAGGAATATTTTCTCTACAAGGACGGCGCACCGCTCGGTTTCCCTCCCGGTGGCGGCTTCCCACCTCCGCAGGGCGAATACTACACCGCCGTCGGCTACAAGAATGTCGGCTGCATCGCCCGCGAGATTGTGGACACGCATCTCCAGCTCTGCCTCGACGCCGGAATCAACCACGAAGGCATCAATTCCGAAGTGGCCAAGGGCCAGTGGGAGTTCCAGATCTTCGGCAAAGGCTCGCGCAACGCCGCCGACCAGGTCTGGGTTGCCCGCTACCTGATGATGCGCCTCTGCGAAAAATACGGCGTGGATGTGAACTGGCATTGCAAGCCGCTTGGCAAGGACGTGGACTGGAACGGTTCCGGCATGCACACCAACTTCTCCACGACGCACCTGCGCGAAGTCGGCGGCAAGGAATACTTCGAGGCGCTCATGGCCGCGTTCGACAAATATAAGAACGAGCACATCGCCGTCTATGGTCCGGACAATCATCTCCGGCTCACCGGCCTGCATGAAACGCAGTCCATTGACAAGTTCAACTTCGGCGTGGGCAACCGCGGCGCGTCCGTGCGTCTGCCGCAGAGCTTCATTCCCGACGGCTACCGCGGCTATTTGGAAGACCGCCGGCCGAACTCGCAGGGCGACCCCTACAAGATCGCGGGCCGCATCCTGCAGACCATCGCCACCGTTCCGACGGGTGGCAAGAAGGCCAAGAAGTAATATTCAGAAACAGCGGAGGAACTGGGGAACGGCGCGGACTGAAAAGTTCGCGCCGTTTTTCTATGGGAAGGTCAGTTAAGCTTTGCAGCCTGTCTTGCGGTTAGGCGGCGTTTTCATCTCTGCTTAAACTTCAGGGTCAAATCTATATCCGTAACGCTGGTAGAATAATGCCACTGGTCTGTCCCTGTGGTCAGATGTTTATACCAAAATCCGTCATCCCAATTGACCTGGTAATGCAGCGAATAGCTATTGGTCGTCGCTTCAATATACCGCCAACCAAACCAATCTGAGAAATAGTCCGGTGCATTCGTGGAATGCAAATATATCGGGAAGAGATTGGTGGCCGCTGCTGGATAGCTACCGTGATCGTGCCTGAACTGCTCCAAAGCATCCCGAAATGGACGGCTATCGTCAGCAATTGCCATGAGCTTCTGTAAGTCGCGGCTATTTGTTGGGTCGTAGCTGGGGCCAAAAGTATGCATCGCCCACCGATGAAGGAAAAACAAACCGGCACCAATCAGCACGACGGCGATAAAAATTATGGGTAACGCTTTGCGCATGATTTGCGGAACCCGCTTAACAGACAATGTCCGGCCGGGTTTGCCACCTGTCAGGTTTCATGGATTCAAGGCTGGTCTGGACATGAAAAGTTGTCCAGCATTTTCAGAATCCCAACTTCGCCAACGCCGCACGGGTTTTCTCCGGCGTCTCGTGCAAGACCGCCCGCCAGCCGCGCGCCACGCCGGCGGCAATGTTTTCCGGGCGGTCATCAATGTAAAGGATGTCCGCGCCGCGCCTGCTCGTAATGCGTTCCAATGCTTCGTAAATGGGCGCATCCGGTTTCATGGCCTTGACCTCGTAGGAAAAAATGTAGCCGTCAAAGTTTTGAAAGAACGGAAAATTCCGGCGGATGTGCTCGATGGCGAGGTCGTTCGTGTTGGAAAAAATGTAGGTCTTGAATCCGCGCCGCCGCAGGTCGGCGTGAAGTTCAATCATCGGTGGCATCTCCGTGAAGATGTCCGCGAACATGCCGCCAAATTCCTGAATGTCGCCCCGAAAACCGGTGGCGTTCCGGACTTGATCGAAAAATTCCTGCCGCGTGAGCAGGCCGGTTTCAAATTCGACCAACGCCGGCGAGCTGCTCAAAAAAGCGTCAAGATTTTCTGGCGGCTGCGTGCTGCGCGCAGCAATCCGCCGTGCGGCGATGGAATAATCAAAATCCACCAGCACCTTGCCAAGATCGAAGACGACAGCATTATTCATAACATTTCCCGACGGCCTTCGAGCGCGCGGCTCAAGGTGAGTTCGTCAGCGAATTCCAGCCCGCTGCCAGCAGGCAAACCAAAGCCGATGCGGGAAATTTTCAGTCCCGGTCGCGCGAGCCGTTTCGCCAGGTAATTACTCGTCGCGTCGCCCTCCACGTCCGTGCCCAGCGCGATGATGATTTCCTTGATCGGCTCGCTCGTCAGTCGTTTTTCCAAATCGGAAATCTTTAAATCTTCCGGCTCCACGCCGTCGAGCGGCGAGATTTTTCCGCCGAGCACATGGAACTTGCCGCGAAATGTCCCGGACTTTTCGACGCTCAAAATGTCCACCGCGCGTTCCACCACGCAGATGAGCGAACCGTCGCGGCGCGTGTCGTCACAAATGGAGCAGGGGGATTTCTCCGTGAGCGCGCCGCAGGCCGTGCAGAACTGAATCTTTTCGCGCGCGAGCAGAATGATGGCCGCCAAATCCTTGACGATGGAGGAATCCGTCTGGACGAGGTGCAGCGCGATGCGTTCGGCGGAGCGCGGTCCGACGCCGGGCAATTTAGCGAGCGCGGTAATGAGCTGTGTGATGGAGTCGGGAAGCATTCGTTAAATTGTTAAATGGTTGAATCGTTGAAACGTGAATTGCACAATTCGTCCGATTTAACAATTCAACAATTTAACGAATCACATTTCAACCAAGTCCCGGCAGACTCAGGCCCGCCGTGATTTTGCCCATTTCCGAGTTGGAAATTTCCTTGGCCTGGGCGAGCGCCTGGTTCGCGGCCGACAGAATCATGTCTTCCACGATTTGCGCGTCCGCCGGGTTGAGCGCCGTCGGATCAATCTTGATGGCCGCGATGCTGCCGTCGCACTTCGCCACGACCTTGACCGCGCCGCCGCCGCTGGTGGCCTCGACCGTGCGCGCGGCGAGCTGCGCCTGCACTTGTTCCATTTGCTGCTGCATCCGCGCCGCCTGTTTCATGAGTTTTCCGATGCTGCTCATTTAGTTGATAGTTGAGAGTTGATGGTTGATAGAATAATTACGTCCGCACTTCGAGGATCTGGCCTTTGAAAATCTCTAGGGCTTTTTGAATCAGCGGATCGTCTTTGAAAGTGTCTTTGTTGAAGGCAACGGGCGCGGGCGCTTTCTTGCCCGCGGTTGGAATGTCGGTGGCTGGTTTAGCCGCGATGGCTGCCGGCGCTGCTGGCGGTGCGGTAACGGAAGCGGCGGGCGCTGGCGCGGCCGGCTTGATTCGGCCAATTGGTGCTTCAGCCTTGATGAATTTGATCTGGCAATTCGCGTGGCCGAGTTCGGCCAGTTTGGTCTGGAGCAGCGTGTGGTTGCGCACGTTGTCCACGAGGCCGAGATGATCTTCAAATTCCGGGTCAAATCCGATGATCAGGACATTTTTCACGAAGGAAACCGGATTCGCGTCCACGAGGTAGCTGCGCGTGAACGGGCTGACCCGGCCCACGGCCTCGATGAGTTGGGTCCATACGGTCGCCAGATCAGATGAAACGGGCACAGGCGTCGCCACGGCTGGTGTAGCCGGCGCGGCGATGGTTTCCTGTGACGCAACAGGTGCTTTTGGTGCCGGTCGCGGTGCGGGCGCGGCGGGGGCGGCAGGCGCGGCGACAGTTGCTGCCGATGCGGACGGTGTGCCGCCGCGCAATTGGTTCAACTGCTTCAAAACCGCGTCGAGGCTCATGGCGTTGCGGGCTTCGATGGCCTTGAGCGCGGTGACTTCGAGCAAAATCTTTTTGGACGCCGTGTCGCGCAGGCGCAGTTCGGCGTCGGAAAGCACTTCAAGCACGCGCGTGAGCGACTCGGTGCTGGCCAGCGCGTTTTGCTCCTTGAGCGCGGCGATTTCGGCTTCGGAAACTTCGAGCAAATTCAAATCACCCTTGGAAATCTGAAACAGCAGCAGGTTGCGGAAATGGTTCAGCAAATCGGAAAGCAGGCGGCCGAGGTCCTTGCCGTTTTGCGCGAGTTCGTTCAGCAATGTCAGCGCGGTCTGGATTTCGCCGGCGAGAATGGCCTTGCTCAAGCCGAGAATCTGGCTTTGCGCGGCGAGACCGAACATCGAGAGCACGTCGGCCTCCTCGATCTTGTCGCCGCAAAAGCTGATGAGCTGGTCGAGCGTGGATTCGGCGTCGCGCATGCCGCCGTCCGCGCCGCGCGCGATGGCGTGCAGCGCAAACTCGTCAATCGTCACCTTCTCCAGCTTCGCAATGTGCGCGAGATGCTTGGTGATGAGCGCGGTTGGAATCCGGCGCAAATCGAACCGCTGGCAGCGCGAGAGGATTGTTGCCAGGACTTTTTCCGGATCGGTCGTCGCGAACATGAACTTCACGTGCGCCGGCGGCTCTTCCAGCGTCTTCAGCAGCGCGTTGAATGCCGCCGTCGAGAGCATGTGGACTTCGTCAATGATGTAGATCTTGAACTGCGCGTTGGCCGGCGCGTATTTGCAAGTTTCGCGGAGTTCGCGCACCTGCTCGACGCCGTTGTTGCTCGCGCCGTCAATTTCCAGCACGTCCAGCGCGCGGCCGTCGGTGATTTCCTGCACGCGCGAATCGTTGTCGTCGAAATCCACCTTCGGTCCGCCAGTGCAGTTCAAGCATTTCGCGAAAATCCGGGCGATGGTGGTCTTGCCGGTGCCACGCGGCCCGCAGAACAGATACGCGTGCGCGATGCGTTTCTGCGTGATGGCGTTGGCCAGCGTCTGGGTGACGTGCTCCTGGCCGACGACGTCGGCGAAACGCTGCGGGCGGTATTTTCTGGCGATGACCTGATAGCTCATACAAATGTCGAACAACGAATTTCAAATTGCGAATAAGGAAAACAACGGCCCGCGTATGAATTCGGCATTCTTAATTCAACATTCGAAATTTCAAAGTGTCAGGGTGACCACGGCAGATACGGAGCAAACTACCGTTGCTGCCTTCCGGCCCTGGCGGGGTTCGTAAGTCCACATTCCATGGGCCCTGACGGAAATAATTTTGCGCCAGCCCGCCGACGCCTTCAAGGAGAATCGCTCCTTTTCGGTTGGTGATTCAACCGGGGATTGCTAGATTCAGCGGGCTTGAACGGAACTGTGCATGGCTTTCCCGCCGAACTTTTCCACCCTGATCTTGGCAACCAGGTGGTGCCGGGACGGATTTTTCTCGAAGCGCAGTCGCTGGCCTTCCGGTCGGACGCTACTTCGGTGGAGATTCCCGCCGAACGACTCCTGGTCGAGCTGGGGCAGGACGAAGGCCGGATTTATTTTCGCGACCGTGATGTTCCCGGACTGCAGATTTTCACCGGCGACGAATCCATCCTGAATGCCAGGGGTTTTGGGCCATCCGGCACGCTCCGCAACCAGCTTGAGCAGGCCGCCACCCGGCGGGAGGTGGCGCGCCGGCTGCGCATCCTGGCGTATGCCGTGGCGGGCTGCATTTTTTTGGGCTGGCTCGGCGTTTTCGCCACGCATCTCATGGTGCTTTCGCTCGTCGCCAAGGTGCCGCCGAATTGGGAACAAGAATTCGGCGACGCAAGGATTGCCGAATTAAAGAGCGCAGGGGCGTTGCAGGACGACACCAACCGGATCGCGCAATTGACCGCGCTGGTCGCGCCGTTGATGCGGGTGGTGCCGGGCGGAACGGAATTTAAGTTTCACATCCAGGAAAGTGAAGTGCCCAACGCCTTTGCCTTGCCGGGCGGACACATCGTCGTGAATTCCGGCTTGCTGAAAATCGCCAACAACGATGAGTTGGTTGGCGTCATCGCCCATGAATCGGCGCACATCACCCAGAAACATTTCGCCCGGAAAATCATTTCCGCGGCCGGTCCGGTCATCATCTTCGGAACTTTTTTGAACAGCCGCAGCGGTCCGATGGGCGTGATCGGCCGGGGATCGGAGCTGATCTTGACCCAGGGTTTCTCCCAGGAATTTGAAACGGAGGCGGATGAAGTGGGCTGGAATTATCTCGTCAAGGCGAACATTGATCCGAGCGGCATGATCGGCGTTTTCAGGAAGTTCAAAGTGGAGGAAGCCCGGGAAAATCAAGCCGACGCAATGCCGCAGGCGCTTCAGAGCCATCCGGCCCTGGACAAGCGCATCGCCCGTCTGGAGGCGAAATGGAAGAAGCTGCCGCGTCAAAACGGCTTTCTGAAACTGCCGGCCGTTGACCTGCGCCCGCAATAAGCGTCAATACCAGCCGAGCTTTTCTTTTTGCGTCAGGTAAAGCAAACCCATGATCCGCATGTTGACGGTGAGCAGATATACGCTCAACAAACTCCAGATCAACTTGAATCCAAAGCCGGCGAACATCGTTGACATGCTTGTGGTCGTAAGGGCGGAAGCTCCGGCGGCGCTGGCTATCATGTTTCCAATCTGCTGAACACCAAAGATGGTTGCAAACAATACGACCGTCACGATGTATTGCAACGGGACGCGCAGGATGGAAGGCACGACCACGAGCGGATTGCACGCCAGGACATTATCCTTCATCGCGACGACCAGGAATGCCATCGGAAAATACAGGCAACCGAGAAGCATGGAGATGAGGATGGCCGAGACCGGCAGATCCACCCCCGATAATCTCGCGATCAACAGCCCAAGCGTTAGGCCGAAGCTCATCACCACCGTTCCCGCAAACCGTAGAAATCCGCCGAATACATCATCCATCCCGGGCAATTCCGGCATTTGCGACTCTTCGGCGGCGGTGGCGTGAATGATATTCTGCATGTAGGAAAACAAATATCCCAAAAACACAATCCTCATCGGAATATTAAGATACCACGGGACAAGTCCCATTCCTGCGAAAACCAGAGAAGCAACAATCAGGACCAGCACGCCGGTGCCGCGGAACGGATAAATGAACGCGCCGGGCAGGCTGGTGATGAACCCCTTTTCAACCGGTGCCGTGATCTCCACCTCCAGCGGCGCGCATTCCACGGCGCAGGTGCGGCAGGTTTTGGTGTTGCCATGCGGATTGACGCAGAGGTCGCAGAAGGACCGTTTGCACTTGCCGCAAAACCACCGGGCGGCGTTGCGCGGATGAAATTTGCAGACCTTGGCCGCCGCCGAGAGGTCGAACTGCGGCAGCAACGGGGGCGGCGCTGAACCGATTGGCGGCGGAGCCTCGGCCACGTGGGCGATGCCTGAAACCCGCAACCGTGCACCTGCCGTGGCCGCCGCCGGCGCCGGTTCGTCAGCGTGAAAAATCATCTCCACGCCGCCCAGCCGGATCGTCTGGCCGTCCTGCAACCTGGCGGTTTGCGTTGATGCGCCATTGATGAACGTGCCGTTTGTGGAGCCGAGGTCTTGAATCGAAGCCTCACCATTGCCGACGAGAATCTGGCAGTGCGAACTGGAAACCGAGGGGTCCGTGATCTTGAAATCCGCGCCCTCGCCGCGCCCCAGATAATTCACGCCGTCCTTGAGCTGGATTTCCCAGGAGTCCGGCCTGTTTGGATTGACCACCAGTCGGTTCATTGTTGGTTCGGGGAGCGGCCCAGTTTTAGCCAAAGGGCTGCCGGAGTTCAACCACTAATTTCCAACCCGGTTCCGGCGGGCGGCGTGTTTGTGAATGACCCTGACCGTCGGGCGTCTGATTTTTCCCCGCCGCCTTCAGCCTTCGTTTTTCATCGGCCAGCCGGCGGCGACCATGCCCTTGTAACCGCCGATGAGCGAATGGACGCTGCGGTAGCCCATCTTCTGCGCCGCGTCGCAGGTGAGCGCGGAGCGGAAGCCGCCGCCGCAATACATGATGATCTCCGTGTTCACGTCCGGGATCATCTTCTCCAGGTCGCGCTCCAGCACGCCCTTGCCCAGATGCAACGCCTCCGCCGCGTGGCCCGCCTGCCATTCGGAATCCTCGCGCACGTCCAGCAGCACGATCTCGGGATGTTGCTTGAGCCACGCGCGGGCCTGGTCAATGGAGATTTCGCGGACGCGCGTCCTGGCGTCGGCCACAATTTTGAGGAAACCGGGTGAATGATCCATGCGCGCAACCTAAATCAATCGCCACCGGGGTCAAACCAATTTCCATCCCCGGGCAAATCGGAAACGCGGCGGAGTTGAGCATCATTCCCAACGCGAAATGGAACAAAGCCGGGGATCACGATGAGATTGCGGCCGGGCAGGGGACGGAATCCGCTTGAACGGGGGAGTTGACTCAACCTTTAGCCTTAATGGGCCGGTGAGAAGGAAGAATCGCGCCGGCTATCAACTTATTAGGCCACATGGTAAAAGTCATACTGAAAGCTTCCTCAAAAACAGTCTGCTAACCAATGCGAATAGCACTCCAATGACTGCGAAATATACAACCAGTAGCGGCATAAAGACCGCATAAACAGCAAAAAAACTCATCTCCAAATTAGGAAACACAACTCTTTCGAGAAAAGTCATAGAATACGCGACCGGATAAAATAACCAAGTGCCGGCTAACGACGGGGCGGCGAAAACAATCGGCAAACCTATCAGTGGCCCACCGACTGCGCCAATCAATACTATGTGCCAAGTCTTCATGCGCGAATGTGGCCTAACAAATAATGGACGCCTGGGTTTGCAGCCTATCATAGGTCACGTTTGGCCTATCAAATTTCACAAATTCGACTCTGAACCCGGGGAAATGGTTTGGCAAGGGGATTTTGCGGCCGACGGCGGTCGCCGAGCCGAGCGCCGTCAGGCGCGACATCATTATAGAACCAAAAACCAAGTCATCCACAGCCCCGTCGAGGCGGAATATGTCGCTCCTGAACGGAGCTTCATTTCAACCGGCAATGATTCTACAAATATGTCGCGCCGCTGGCGCTCGCGGGGCGGCGGCTTTTCTCATTCGCGGTTGGCCGGCGGCTTTTTGGCAGGGTCCTTTTTCAGCGCGCTGAAATTTCCCTCCTCGCAGCATTCCACAAATCCTTCGGTGACGGATTTCAATTCCTCCCAGCGCGCGCGGATTTGTTTGGATTCGGCCGGCGTGATTTGATTGTCGGCGGCGGCGGTGGCAATGACGGCCAGCAGGTCGGCAAATTCCTGCACGATCTGGTTCGTCGCCGGTATCAGGAAATGCGGATGCGGGGCGTTCTTGGGATTCTGGATGAAAAATCCGCCGGCGCGCTGGCAGATCCACTGGACGAGCCGTTCGTCGCCGGTGCTCTGGATGAGCGCCTCGATGCGGTCGAGCGGATTGTCGATACCGCTGCCGGCCTCGTGTCGGGGCGCCTCGGCCCATTTGTAGATGACGGAGGTGGACAGGCCGATGTCGGCGGCGACCTGTTTGGGCGTGGCCTTGTCAAACACTTCGCGGAGCAGTTCGTGGGATTGCATGGCGGAAAAATGGTCAAGCGGCGGGAGGTTGGCAAGCGGGAAGCGATTCCAAACTTGGGGCGAAATTGTAAATGCGCCGGGCGGCGGAATGGTGTTTGATGGAGCCGGAACAGGGGAACACGGACAAATAAGGGTTCCTTTTCCGGCTTGCGTTGTTGGGCAAGCGGGTTTTAACTGGAACCACAACCAATCAGCGAGGTCATTATGATTACGATTGTCTATACCGTCTGCCTGGTGTTCGGTTTGATCTTCACGTTCTTCAGCGCCATCGCGGGCCATTTGTTCGGCGGGCACGGCGACGTGCACGTCGGCATGGGCGGCCATGCGGACGGCGGCATCGGCCACGACGGCGTGCCGGGCATCTCGGTTTTAAGCCCGACGGTGTTGGCGAGCTTCATCACGGCGTTCGGCGCGCTGGGTTTGATCTTCTGCAAGATTGACGCGACGAGCAGCGTTTGGATCAACGCGCCAATTTCATTCTTCGGCGCGGTGGGCGTGGCGCTGGCGGTGCTGTGGCTGTTCAACACCGTGTTCAAAAAAACCGAAGGCTCCAGCGAATCACGCGTCGCGATGCTCATCGGCCAGACTGCCGCCATCGTCACGCCGATTCCCGAAAATGGCGTGGGCGAAATCTCCTACACGCAGGCCGGCGCGCGCTACTCTGCCCCGGCACGCGCGGAAAAAGGCGGAACCATCGCCAGCGGCCAGACGGTGAAGATCACGCGCATCGTCGGCTCGCAGTTTTACGTCGAAACCGCCAAATGATTTAACACTTAACTATCAACTAAACCCTATCAACTAATATGAACCTGACTCCCATGCTGGCCGAGGCGTCGCTGATGAACATCGTCATCGGCGTCGGCTCAATTCTGTTTGTCGTCTTCGTTTTCATCGTCATCTACGCCAGCCGCTACACGAAGAGCGGCCCGAACCAGGTGCTGGTGATTTCCGGCATCAAGCGCAAGATGATCGAGGCGGACGGCACGACGCGCGAAGTCGGCTTCCGCATTGTCAAGGGCGGCGGCCGCTTTGTCTGGCCGATTTTCGAAAAGGTGGACGTGCTCTCGCTCGAACTGCTGACAATTGATGTCCAGACACCGGAAGTTTATACGAGCAAAGGCGTGCCGGTGAAAGTGGACGGCGTCGCGCAGATCAAGGTCAAGGGCGACGACATCTCCATCGCGACGGCGGCGGAACAGTTTTTGAGCAAGGGTGTGGACGACATCAAGAACATCGCCATGCAGACGCTCGAAGGTCATTTGCGCGCGATTCTCGGCACGATGACCGTCGAGGAAATTTACCAGAACCGCGACGCGTTCGCCTCCAAGGTGCAGGAAGTCGCGGCGGGCGACATGGCGAACATGGGATTGACGATTGTCAGCTTCACCATCCGCGACATCCGCGACACGCAGGGTTATCTCGACGCGCTCGGCAAACCGCGCATCGCGCAGGTCAAGCGCGACGCCATCATCGCGCAGGCCGAAGCCGACCGCGATTCCGTGATCCGTTCCGCGCAGGCAAATCAGGCTGGGCAGGAGGCGAAATTTCTCGCCGACACGAAGGTGGCCGAAGCGCAACGCGATTACCAATCCAACGTCGCGCAATATCAGGCCACGGTGAACGTGCAGAAGGCGCAGGCCGACCTCGCGTATGATTTGCAAAAATTCAAGACCGGCCAGCTCGTGAAGGCCGAAGAAGTGCAGGTGCAGATCGTCGAGAAGCAGAAACAGATCGAGTTGCAACAACAGGAAATCTCCCGCAAATCCCGCGAGCTCGAAGCGACGGTGCAAAAGCCTGCCGACGCCGAGCGTTACAAAGTCGAGACGCTGGCAAACGCCAGGAAATTCCAGTTGGAAACCGAAGCTGCCGGTGCCGCATCCGCGACGAAGGCCACCGGTTTTGCCGGTGCCGATGTCGTGAAGGCGACCGGTCTGGCCGAAGCCGATGCGAACAAGGCGCGCGGCTTGGCCGAAGCTTCAGTCATAGAAGCGCAGGGCAGGGCGACCGCCGAGGCGATGCGCGTGAAGGCCGAATCGTTCAAGCAATACAACGAGGCTGCCGTCATCGAAATGATCATGCGCGTGATGCCGGAGATTGCGGGCAAGATCAGCGAGCCGCTGTCCAAGACGGAGAAGATGGTCATCATCAATGCCGGCAACGGCCCCGGCGGCGGCGCGAGCAAGCTCACCGGCGACGTGACCACCATCATTAGCCAGTTGCCGCCCATCATCGAAAGTTTGACCGGTGTGAAGTTTGAGAAACTGATGGAACAGGTGCCAGCGCTGCGCAAGGCGATGGGCAAGGATGACGCCGGCGAAACCAAGTAATCAATAGGCATTATGATCTGCGGCGGTGGAATCATATTATTGGTGGTGGCAATGCTCTTCGTGTTGCCGCTCGCGCTGGCGATGTTCGCGTTCTGGATTTGGATGCTGATTTCGGCGATCCAAAACAAAGGTCTGGGCGAAGGGGAAAAAATCGCGTGGGTGCTGGTCATCGTGTTTCTCCACTGGCTCGGCGCGCTGCTGTATTTCTTCGTCGGCCACCCGAAACGGAAGACGCCGCTCGTGGTGGCCTGAAGCTTATGAAACTTTGCCGCTCATGCGCCGACCGCCGGATTGCCGGCGTCTGCGGCGGGCTGGCGAAGCATCTCGGCTGGGGTTCCACCCGGCTGCGGATTGTCTGGGTGCTGGCGACGATTTTCACGGCGTTTGCCGGCGTGGTGGTTTATCTGGCGCTCTGGTTTCTGATGCCAAAAGAACCGCTACCCGCGCCGACCTTTGAACCGGCGACATTGCAGCCGTGGAAGAAGTCAGCTTGAGAAATTATGAATCGTTACCTTTTACCAATATTCTGTTTAATTTTAACGTCAGTCGTCACAACAGCGTATTCTCAAGAAACAAACACAAATGATTGGCATCCTAATACCAAAAAATTAGATTTTATCGCGAAGCATCCTGATCCACACATCGGGGATGCCGGAAGCACATTAGCGCGTGATATAAAGAGTTTTTATGAACTATTGCGAGATAAAAAATGGCATAAAACTTACGAGTTACAGGCAAAAGCCTTTCGAGAACTTAACCCGGAGTCCGGCTATTTGGCGAGCGCATTAAAATATGAAAATATTTGGGGATTGGTTAACTATGAAGTTCTCTCTGTTGAATTTTGCAACTCTTCTCCAGATTCAAAGGATGTTGACGAAGCGATTCTTATTTGTAAATTCACCGAACTTCCAGACTATGAAAATTCATACGCTACAGTGTTCTGGCATAGGGAAGACGGAATTTGGAAATGTCTATCAGCAGGTCCATCCAAACTAAGAATATTTGAAGGGGCAATCAGTCCGCCAATCATTGATTGGAGATAAATAACGCAAATCAATATCAATACAAAAGCTAAATTTGCTGTTCAAGTATGTAAGCCATGAGTTGATATGCGCCTCTTCGAAGCCATCATTGACGCGAATCACCGGGCGGTGGCCGGTGGCGCGAGAACACGCCAAATGATCCAGCCATGAATAACGACCTTGCCATTTTTGAAGGTCATCAAATCCGCCGTCATTACGACGAAAAGGCGGAGACATGGTGGTTTTCCGTCGTGGACATCATCCGGGTGTTGACGCAGCAGGCGGATTATCAGGCGGCCAGAAAGTATTGGAAGGTGTTGAAAGGCCGCCTGAACAAAGAGGGCAGCGAACTGGTAACAAATTGTTACCAGTTGAAAATGGCAGCGGAGGACGGGAAAATGCGGCTTACCGACGTCGCCACCGCCGAAACCCTCTTGCGTCTGGTTCAAAGTGTTCCCAGTCCCAAGGCCGAGCCGATCAAGCTCTGGCTGGCCAAGGTCGGCTACGAACGGATGCAGGAAATGGCCGATCCCGCCCGTTCGCTCGCCCGCGCCCGCGAGACCTGGCAGAAACAGGGCCGCAGCGCCAAGTGGATTGAGCAGCGCATGACCGGGCAGGAAACGCGCAACAAGCTCACCGATTATTGGGCCGGGCATGACATCAAAAAAGGGGATGAATTTGCCATTCTCACCAACCTCATCCATCAGGAATGGTCCGGGGTGAGCGTTCAGTCGCACAAGAAACTCAAAGCCCTGAAGACGGAAAATCTGCGGGATCACATGAGCGAGGCGGAATTGATTTTCACCGCGCTGGCCGAGTTGTCCACCCGGCAGATCGCCGAGAGCGTGGAAGCCACCGGCATGGCGGAAAATAAAGCCGCAGCGAAGACGGGCGGACGCATCGCCAAAAAAGCCCGGTTGGAACTGGAGACAAAAACCGGACGCAAAGTCGTCACCCGCGAAAATTATTTGGCCCCGTCCCAAAACACCAAGCAAATCCAATAAACTTCATGCACCTCTTCGAAGCCATCATTGATGCAAATCACCGGGCGGTGGCCGGTGACGCGAGCGCTGGGCTGCATCCGGCGGAGTTTGCGGACGCGCTGCCGGTCATCGCGCTGACGTGCATTGACCCGCGCCTGAACGCCTTTTTCCCGAACGCGCTGGCGCTGCCCGCCGAGCAGTTCATCTGGCTGCGCAACGCCGGCAACATCATCACCGGCACGTTGAGCAGCACCATGCGGTCGCTCGCGCTGGCGTGCGCGGTCAAGGGCGGCCGCGAAATCGCCATCATCGGCCACTCGGACTGCCAAGTCTGCCGGACGACGACGATGGTTTTGCTGGACGAACTCAAGTCGCTCGGCGTGGACCGCAGCCGGTTGCCGGAAAACGTGACGGAATTTTTCGGCATGTCCGGCAGCGAACGGCAGAATGTCATCAAGGCGTGCGATTTCGCGCGCAGCAGCCCGCTTATCGGCCCGAAAATTCCCGTGCATGGTCTGATGATTGACATTGAAACGGGAAAACTGGACTGGGTCGTGAACGGCTACGACACGTTGCTGACGCACGTGACGCCGCCAATGCCGAAGATGGATTTCGCGGCGCTGGGCGCGACCGGCTCGTTCAAGGATTTCGAGATGGGCGAGATGAAATTTCCCGAAATGAAAATCGGCGAAGCTTCGGCGAAAATTGGCGAGGCCGGCAGCAAGTTTTCGCCGGCTTTGCACATCGTGCCGCCGGCCGTGACAACACCCGGTGCGGTGCGTCCGCCGAAAATTCCGTTGCCGCCGCCCATCCGTCCACGCGTCACGTTGCAGAGAAAATCTTCGTGATTGAATCCGCCGTCCGTTCCGGTAGAATGCGCGTTCAATGGTTCGGGGCGTAGCGTAGCCTGGCTAGCGCGCTTGCTTGGGGTGCAAGAGGTCGAGAGTTCAAATCTCTCCGCCCCGACCATTTTTCTTCTTATACGACGGACTTCACCGCCTAGTCCGATGACTCAATGAGTCAGGGCAGGGCAATTATGCTTCAAGAGTTGGCATGGCTGATGCTCAAAACCTCCTGTATGCATAAAACACAATTCTACTTAATGGCAATGATGGTTCCGCTTGCCGCCATCGTAGCGAGGGTGATTGCCAAGCTCAAAGTCGAGGTTCCCGTTGGTTATCAAGACGAAAACGGGTTCCATGTCGGCAATGGCCGCACCGAAAGCAAGGTCAGCTGGCCTCCATTTTGGTGATCTGCCCATCGTGAGCCGGTGTCCAGCACCTGAAAAACTGTCGCTTAATTGACCAGTTTTTGGACAGTCGGTGGCTTGAATTCTTACACTTTTGAGGCAATTATTGCCTGCAGGTTACAATTTGGTTCTTTCTTCCGGTTAGTTTTCGTTCATTTCTCTTCTTGTTTTTTCACAATTTTTGGATTTCGCCGTGATTTTTTCGCCGCAGCTTTCAAAGTTCTGAAGCGAAATTCAATTAGCACGTTCGGAGTGGTTTGATTATCATGCCGGTAGTTGAGGTTGCATTGCTGAGAAGCATTCAAAAATCGGCGAACCAAATGAAAGAGTCCAGCCAGAGTCACCCAAAAAATGATGGAGTTATTCATGTCCTTTTGGTGGACGATCATCCGTTAGTGCGCGAATCATTGAAGGCAATCATCCGGCGGGAACCCGATTTGGCCGTGTGCGGCGAGGCGGAAGATCGGGAACAAGCTCTGGAACTTGCGGCAGCCACGGAACCGGAATTAGCCTTGGTTGACTTGACCCTTAAAAACTCACATGGTCTGGAACTCGTTAAAGATCTCTGCAATCTCTGGCCGAAAATAAGGATTTTGGTTCTTTCCATGCAAGATGAGGCGCTCTATGCCGAGCGGGTCATCCGCGCCGGCGCACAAGGATATATCTCCAAACAGGAGGTCCCTGCGAAAATTTTACTCGCCATCCGGCATATTCTGTCAGGAAAGATTTATTGGAGTGAGAAAGCCGCCGCGCATGTTGCCTCCAAAATCGCCCGTTCGTCCCGTCCTGGCGGGAATTTGTCAGTGGAAGTCCTGACCGATCGCGAAATCCAGGTCTTTGAGCTTCTCGGAGCTGGGAAGAGCACGCACCAGATAGCGGCGGCTCTCCACATCAACGCCAGCACCGTGGAAACATACCGGTCGCGAATCAAAGATAAATTGAACCTCAATAATGCCCTCGAATTGCTTCAATATGCCATTCGATGTTCAAACGATTCAAAGACGTAATGTAAATCCTGTTGCCGGAAGCCTGACTTGACAATTATTGCGTAGTGAAAAACACTACTAAACAATAATGCCAATTAATTACAGACAATTTTCGTGGTATGAAGTAGAGTTTTCGGCATGGAGTTAAGTGCGTCCGTGCTGGAAAATTTTATTTGGATGATGACCCGCACTTTAAGTGCTGTCAGGTCGTTGGAGGAGTTTAATTAAAATAGCTGCAGCCGCAGCGGGATTTTCAGGAGTTATCAACTATTTATCCACATTACACCAAATGCAAATCGAAGTTCCAGCTTGGTATTGTGCCCGGACGAAGCCAAAGCATGAGCATATCGCCGCCGCGAACGTGCGCAAAAATCTAAAGCTGGAAGTGTTCAATCCCCGCCTGCGTCTGGAGCGTGCGACCCAGCGCGGTGTGGTGCGTTCAGTCGAACCGCTTTTTCCCTGTTATCTATTTGTCCGCTGTGTGATTGAAGACAAGTTGAACGAGATCCAGCACACCAACGGCATCAGCAGTCTGGTGCGGTTTGGCCAAAAGATTCCCAAAGTGGGAGATTCAATCATCGAGGAGCTGCAAAAATATTTTGAAGCGGAAGCGCCCATGATGGTGGAAGACGCCCTTGCGCCGGACGATGAGGTGATCATTGCGGACGGGGCCTTTGCCGGGATGCAGGCGAAAGTGTTGCGAGTCATGCCCGCAACGCGGCGGGTGCAAATCCTGCTAGAGATTCTGGGCGGCCCCACTTCGGTCGAGGTGGATCGGGCCTCGGTGGTTACGGGAAAAGACACCATGGCGGCCAGGGTTCCCGTTTTAGCGGCACCGCTTCGGGTGCGTGTTTAAGTTGAAGTTGCAGCAACAAATCAGGATTTGGACACCGGGTTCGGTGTGGAAAATGTTGGTTTGGCGGAAAACTATCGCCAAACGAGCAAGTGCGGAGCCTTGTATGGAAACGGAAGCGATTGAAGATTTTTTATGGCCGGTTGAGGTTCGGGTGATTTCACTCATTCTTAACTTTAATGACACAGCAAACGTCTCATTTCATGGCATAAAGTGTCCCGTCTATTTTTGAGACAAACCATTAAAATAACAAATTCATTGAACTTGGATCGTGACATTGACCGGTCGGGGTGGGCTGTTGCCGCCGTCGCCAAGCCGCGCTGGAAGCGGATTTTGGACGTCGTGCTGATTGTTCTGGCATTTCCTGTGCTGCTGCCATTGATGATGTTGATTGGCCTGTTGATCCGAATCGTTTCCGCCGGGCCTATCCTGTTCAAACAAGAACGGATTGGTTATTTAGGCGAGCGGTTTCTGTGTTACAAGTTCCGCACGATGCATGTCAACTCGGACACGGGGGTTCATCAGGGATATTTGAACCAATTGATGAATTCGGACGCGCCGATGATCAAAATGGATTCAAGCGGCGATCCGCGCATTATCAGGTTTGGTCGGCTGTTGCGGTCGTCGGGATTGGACGAATTGCCACAGCTCATCAATATTCTTCGCGGAGAAATGAGCCTGGTCGGGCCGCGCCCATGTGTTTCCTACGAGTATGAGAAATATCTGCCGTGGCAGCGGGAACGGTTCAACACGGTGCCTGGATTGACCGGCCTGTGGCAGGTCAGCGGGAAAAACAAGACGACTTTCACCGAGATGATTCAATTGGACATCCGGTATGCGCGCAGCAAGACCTTATGGATGGATTTGAAAATCATTTTGATGACCATCCCGACGTTGCTGATCCAAGTTTGGGAAACGCGGGTGAAAAACAAATCGGCTGGCCGCGCGGCTTCATCAAAAGTAATCATGTCGAATCAATCAGAAGATGAGTGTTGCTTACAAAAAGCGACTTTGATACAAGTAGTGAGTGCGGCAACAGACACGGAACACCGGCGAAAGCTGGGAATTCAATAAGGAAATATATGGCAAAACAAATAAAAATTGGGGTTGTCGGGTGTGGCTATTGGGGGCCGAACTTGATTCGCAATTTCAGATCGTTGCCTGATTGCGACTTGAAAATGATGTGCGACCTCAGCGAGAAGCGCCTGTCGCATCTCCGGGCGTTGTATCCTGAAGTTGAGGGCTCGCCAGATTACAATCACATGCTTAACGGCATTAATCTGGATGCGGTGGTCATCGCGACCGCCGTCAGAACTCATTTTCCGCTGGCCAAGGCAAGCTTGCTGGCGGGTAAACACACCTTCATTGAAAAACCCATGGCCGCTTCCGCGCGTGAGTGCGAAGAACTGGTCGAAATCGCCCGGAAAAAAGGGCTGGTGTTGATGACCGGCCACACATTTTTGTATTCACCGGCGGTCAGAAAAATCAAGGAGATCATCGCCAAGGGCGACCTCGGGGAAATCCGTTACATCTCCGCCCGTCGGTTGAACCTCGGCCTTTTCCAAAAAGACATCAATGTCGCTTGGGATTTGGCTCCGCACGACATCTCCATCGTCCAGCACATCATTGGCGAGCAGCCGGTCACAGTGAATTGCCGGGGCAGCGCGCACATCACACCCGGCATCGAGGACGTGACGACCATGTGCTTGAGTTATCCTGGCAAAAAGACGGCCATCATCCACAGCAGCTGGCTGGATCCGCGTAAGGTGCGCGAGATGACGATTGTCGGCAGCAAGCGCATGATTGTTTATGACGACGTTGCCACGCTGGAAAAAATTCGCGTTTTTGACGCCCGCGTTGAATGTCCGCCGCATTATGACACGTTTGCGGAATTCCATTACGCTTATCACTACGGCGATGTCTATGCGCCCTATATCAAACAGGAAGAGCCGCTCAAAACGGAATGCCAGCATTTTCTGGATTGCATCAAACAGGGCACAACACCGTTGAGCGACGGCAAACAGGGTTTGGAACTGGTTCGTATTTTGGAGGCTTCCTCGGAATCGCTCAAACAGGGCGGGGCACCGGTTGAGTTTTCCGTCCCGACGAACGGAAACGGTTGGACGACGCAGGTATCGGAAGGGACGAATTCTCGCGCCACGGCGGCAAAAATATCTGTTGCTGGCGCAAAGAGAACAAATCGTTCACGCACGAACGGTCAGAAGATTCAAGTGAAAATTGGCGCGAACGGCAGCCACTCGTGAGCGGCGCGCATCAGGTGTTTCAGCGGATCGCTCCGGACGTGAAGCTGGGAAAAAACGTCCGCATTTATGATTTCACCAATCTCTACGGTTGTGAAATCGGCGATGACGTCAAGATTGGAACCTTTGTGGAAATCCAAAAGGGTTCCAAAATCGGCAACCGCTGCAAGGTTTCCAGCCACACGTTCATCTGCGAAGGCGTGACCTTGGAAGATGAGGTTTTCATCGGTCACGGCGTCACGTTCACCAACGACCGCTTTCCCCGTTCCACGGCCACCGACGGTCGTTTGCAGACGGAAGCCGATTGGAAATGTATTCCTACGCTGGTCAAGCGCGGCGCCTCCATCGGTTCCGGAGCTACTCTTTTGTGCGGCATCACCATCGGCGAGAACGCATTGGTGGGTGCCGGCAGCGTGGTGACCAAAGACGTGCCGCCCGGCGCGGTAGTGGCTGGCAACCCGGCTAGAATCATTCAGCCGCGGAAGGTGATTCTTTGAATTATTCCCCATTTCGGATGTCGAATCAGTTTGCCCTGCATGAGTGATAAGAAACCAGACGCGCCGCAATCGGGAATGTCGGTGGCGGACATTTACTTCGTCCTGTTCCGGAGGAAATGGCTGATCATCAGTTTCTCCTTGGCGGGAATTCTGGCGGCGCTGGCAGTGTGCGTGATCAAGCCGCCGCAATACAAATCCGAGGCGGAACTTTCGTTGAGCGTGCTGGAGGCAAAGCCGATTAGCGTGCCGGGGGAAGAAGCCCGGCCGATGATCGAGCCGATTGCGAATGTTATTAACAACGAAATCAAGATTTTGCAAAGTCTGGATCTGGCGCAGTATGTGGTTCAAGCCATAACCGCCGAAAAAATCCTGGCTGGATTCAGCGGCGGCACCGATACCAACAAGGCGGCCTACTATGTGCAAAAGGGACTGTCCGTGGAGACAACGCTAGGAAGCAGCGTCATTGACATAACTTTCCAGCATCCCGACAAGGAAATCGCCCAAGCCGCCTTGAATGAGATCATTGATGGCTACTTTATAAAACACTACAAGATGCAGGGCGGTGGTGGTGTGTTCGGCGACTTCTTGACGAATGAAACCTCCCGGTTGCGGGGTGAACTGGTCGAGACCGACAAGCAGATCCAGCAGGCGCAAAGCGAAATTGGCGTGATTGCCACCGATGATGCGAAAGACGCCTATTCCGCCGAAATAACAAAACTTCGTGGCCAAATCTCCAGTGCCGAGGAAGAGTTGGCGGAACGTCAGGCCGCGATGAAGGCGTTGAAATCTTTCCAAGTCGAAACGAATGGCACGCCGGTGGATAAACTTCCGGCTGAACAATACGATGCTTACCGACGGATTTGCGAACGGCTCGCGATCCTTAACAAAAAAGAAGACGATTATTTGACGCAACAAGGCTTCACCGAGGAAAACGTGCTGGTCAAGGAAGTGCGCAGTCAGATTGCCGACGCCCAGAAAATCCGAAACCAGCTTGAGGAAAAATATCCCCAGTTGGTGACTCTGGATATCCCAGCGCAGAACACATCCCGGGACCCGGCGGAGCTGGCCAATAATCAGCCGAATGATTCTGCTCAGATTGCGGCGTTGCAAACTAAAATTGAATTCCTGCATTCGCAGTTGAACCAGGTCTGGAACGAGGCGACCAATTTTGAGCGGGTGGAAGCCACCCTCTCCGAATTGCAACAGAAGAAGGAATCGGCGGAAGCCAACCTGAAATACTTCACCGACCATTTGGAACGTTCCCACATCGACGAGGCGTTGAATGAAGGCAAGGCCTCGAACATCAGCATCATCCAGTCGCCAACCCCGCCGCTGAAAGGCTGGTCAAAGCAGTTCAAGAAAAAACTGGGCATGCTGGCGGCCAGCGGCATTGCGGCCGGGCTGGCTTTGGCCTTTGCGTTGGAATTGTTTTTAGACCGCTCCGTGAAGCGCCCGTCGGATATTGAAAACAAGCTCGG
>Ga0316231_1000315_pt1 | contig 74142 bp, 47 predicted proteins | sample TBH18027metaG_FD_206002 | JGI IMG/M metagenome (GOLD analysis project Ga0316231, IMG submission 206002) | Freshwater microbial communities from Trout Bog Lake, Wisconsin, USA - TBH18027 | ecosystem: Environmental > Aquatic > Freshwater > Lake > Hypolimnion/Profundal zone | place: USA: Wisconsin... | reverse complement strand
TGTTCACGATCAATGTATTCGTCGCACCGACGAACATGAACGTGCCGGTCAACCCACCTCCGGAGGAACTGATCAGGTTGTAGGTGCCGGTGCCGCTCATCCCGGACGCATTGATTCCGATATAGTTGGTTCCACTTACAGACGCTGTCGAAAATCCAAGCTGGTTGGCGCTGTTCGCACCCAGCTTGAAGTTAAAGGTCGCCCCACCGGAAATTGAAAGCGCCCCTTGCGTTAGGTTGTTTCCATTCAGATCCAGCGTTCCCGCCACGGACAAAGCATTCGCACTATCACCCAGAGCGGTGCCGCTGTTCGCCTTGACTGTCGTTCCCGCGCCGATTGTATTTCCGCCGGTGTAACTGTTGTTGCCGGAGAGAGTCAGCACACCGCCGGACGAAGTGCCTCCGGGACCACTGTCGGTTGTGGTCAATCCGCCAATTCCAGAAATGCTTCCACTGATTGTTCCACTCATCGCCCCGCCCCCAGAATAAAAGTTCACCAGCCCCACGGTTCCGCCGCCTGCCTGCAAGGAAACAGGGCCTTCATAATTGCCCGAGCCAGAGTAGTAATCCCAGGCAATTGTCCCGCCGTTCAGCGTCAGCGCGTTGGTGATCTGGCTGCCGAGTGTGGACAGCTCCGCACCCGCGTTCACAGTTATTCCGCCGGAACCGGCGGCGAGATTATTCACCAATTCCAATACGCCACCGTTAAGCGTCCAGTTGCCACTATAGCCGGAGTTTGCGTTGCCGATGGAAATAAATCCGTTGTTGTTGACCGTAATCGGACCGCTGCCGGTAAACTGGCCCGTGGTGTAGAGCACGATTTCGTTGTTGTTGCTGGTGGGAACACCATTGTTCAACTGGATTGTTCCGCCCGTCGTGCCGGTGGCTATGGTGCGGGTCATGGTGACCTGCGCTGTCTGCGCGGAAGCAAGCGTCCCGCCGTTGAGTATCACGCTGCCGCTGGCATTGCCCAGGTTGCCATTTGAAATAAACTGAACCAACCCGCCGCTGATGGTCGTTCCCCCGCTATATGTGTTTGCTCCAGACAAGGCCAGGGTGCCGCCGCCAGTCTTGGTTAAACCCGATGTCCCGGCCACGACTGCCGAAATGGTCACATTCTTGCTGGCTCCAAGCGTATTGACGGTGATAGTTGGCACAGTGCCGGCCAAAGTTAGCGTGTTACCCGCAATTCCGTGATTCGCCAAAGTCCAGCCACCAGCTGTCGAGGTGTCGGTGTCGCCAAAGATCAGGTTTCCGATGGTGCGGGGAGAGTTCAAGTTGACAGTCTGATCCGATGTGATGTCCAACGCGCTGAAGTCGGCGGTAACATTTGCACCTGATGGCACCAGACTGGAACTCCAATTACCGATGGTATCCCAGATCGTATCCGCTGCGGCGCCGGTCCACACCCCCGAAGCATAGATGTTCGCCGTCAGTCCCGTGGGCTGGTTGAGGAAATAATTGCTTCCCGAGGCACCGCCCAGCGTGGAGGTGGAAGTCACGGAAATTCCGGTGCCAACGGCGGAACTGGCGAAGTAGCCGGTGCCGTTCAGAGTTACTGTATCACCGCTCAAGACGCCAATAAGTGTGCCGCTGATGGTGGCGTTGGTGGTTCCGTCGTAATATTTGCTCTGCGCCGTCGCGCCGGAGACCGTCAAGGTTTTAGAGCTCACAACTTGTGCGGGTGACAAGGCGGGAGAAGCGCTGCCGGAATTATTGCTATCACCGCCATAGATTGCGACAATGTTAGCATGTGTTCCCGCCGAGAGACTGTTCAGCGGGTTGACCGTGATGGTGGCGGACCCGCCGGATAACGTCCCTGTGCCCATCGTCGTGCCACCGGCACCGCCATCTTTCAACGTGATCGTGCCGGACGGAGTATAGCCGGTCACCGAGACGTCAAACTGGAGCGCATCGCCATAAGTCGAGGAGGAAGTCCAGCCGGAATGCAGCGCGATGGTAGTAGTCGTGCCGGTCAGGGAGGTGGACACATGGAGGATCAGATTGCCGCTATTCAAAACCAACGTGGCAGGCAAGGTGCCGAGCGCCAATCCTGAGCCGCTGCCCACTCCGCTCGAAGTATTCAATGTGGGTGTGCCGCTCACGGTTCCACCGCTAATGAGCGTATAATCACCGGCTCCCAGCGGCGAACCGCCGTTGTTGATCACCGTGATGGTGCTTGTGCCAAGATTCAAAGCCCCAGATACCACAGTCAACGCCGGGTGAGTCGAGTCGCCCAAAAACGCGCTTGGAGTAAAGTTCAAGGTTGCTGAACCTGAACCAACGCTGACCGTGGTGCCACCCTTGATTGCGGCGGCTGTTGAGCCAACCGTTGTGCCGGTTCCGCTGGCAGTCAGTGAAGTGCTGGCGCCTAAATTATAAGTTGTGATGGCTGACACATCGAAGGTTCCACCCGCACCAATCGAGACGCTCGGAGAGTTGTTAATCGAAGCGCTGCTTCCCAACGCCAAGGTGCCGCCATTGATGGCGGTATTGCCATGGTAGGTATTTGCACCGGCCAGAACTTGCGTGCCGCTTGTGCCATTCACTTTCAGACTAATGGCATTGGCAACGCCGTTGTCATTGATGCTGCCGCTGAAGGTCGTGCTGCCGCTGGTCGGGGCCAGCGTCAAACCTACGGTGGTTGCGGACGCGCTGTTGGTCACAATTCCGCCGCTGCCACCGAGGTCAGACAGTGATGCCATAGTTTGCGGGATGCCGTTCAAGTCCAGCGAGGCACCGCTGGCGAGATTGAGCGTGGTTGTGCGCGGCAGAACATTTGCCGTTCCAGCCGGGTTGCCAAACCATTTGTTGAGCAGATAGGCCTCCACCTGCTGGCGCTGGCTCGCAGTCAAAGCTGTGTTATAAACCAGGATTTCCGCAACATCGCCGAGCGACCTTGCACCATCGCCCAACCGATAGCCGATTTGCAGTGGCGCTGCCGTGGTGTTCAATGCGCTGCCAAGGGTCTTTGCTCCTAGAAAACTACCGTCAAGATAACCAGAGGTGGTTACGCTGCCATCATACGTTGCTTCACAAAGGTGAGGATACAAATCAATCGGAGGGGTGTTGAACGTGCTGTCGCTGCCATAGGTGCCGGGAAGGTAGTAAAATCCGCTGCTTACGATTGAGACGTCAAAGGAGCTGCCCGAGACCGTATTGCCTTCGGACACCCGGATTGTGCCGCCAGCGGGCCTCAACATTACCGCAAATACACTTCGGGCACCACTGCCCGAGATTGAGAAATTGCCAGTCGTCTGCAACCCCATGTTGGTTGAGTTTATAAAATGAATCGTGCCCCGGCCATTTAAGCCAGTGGAGTTGTAAGTTGGCGGATTCAATGGATCATAGGGAACCACAGTATTGCCATTGCCACTGCCGTCCGGCACGGAAGTAACGGCGGCACCGTTGGCCAACCCCAACGTGGAGGCATCCAACTGATATACGAGACTGCTCGAATAAGGAGCTGAAGGCGTTGGCTGAAGCTGAATCGTGCCATTGCTGATCGTGGTTGAACCGGCATAGGTGTTGGTGCCACCCAAGACCAGAGTGCCTGAACCGGCTTTCACCACGCTCAAGGTTCCGCCATTTGCCGCATTGTCCTTGATGTTGCCCTCATAATAACCCGCGCCCGTGCCCAGTGATCCGCCAATCGTCAGCGTGGAAGCTGCCGTCCCGCTGTTCGTAACCACACCGCCCAAACCGGCCAATGAACCAATCGTCTCGTTTGTCCCTTTCAAATCGAAGGTTCCGACATTGACCGTCACCGGTGCGCCATCATAAATCTGATCGCCGCCGCTGCCGGTCAACTGAACCACACCGCCGCGAACAGTAAGCCCGTTTGTGCTGATACCATGGTTGGCGGAACTCGAAGCACGGTTGAGTTGAAGCGTCACTCCCGCTGCCACCATCGCCCCAAAACCGGAGTTGTCCGCTTCACCTGAATTATTTCCGAGCAGCAAGGTTCCAGCCGTGGCACTGGAGTTTTCAAACAACACCACGCCGGAGCCGGGGCTTTTCCACTGGTTCCGCGTCCAGATGGTATAACCATTCACATCCACCACCCCGGTCACGCCATTATTGATTTGGAAAGTCCGGTTGATGTTCAGGGCGGAACCGGATGCGATGCCCGCCTCAAACTGCATCGTGCTATTCCCGGCGAAAGTAAATTGCGGCACGGCGGGGGAACCTGGAGTCGCCCCGAAACTTGGCCCTTGGGAAACTCCCAGGACGCCAGCCTGATTAGTGACGCCGCCTGTAAAAGTGTTGGCCGCCGTCAGATTCACCAAACCCGCGCCGCTGTTATTTATGGTGAGCGCCTTGCTGCCGCTGATAATGCCCGCGAGCGTCAGCGTGTTGCCAGCCGCGTTGTTGACCGTCAGGTTGTCACCCAGCGCAAAAGCCGTGGCAATCGTGTCGCCCTTGCTGGTGGAAACCTGATTCAACTGCGCACCGTTGCCGCTATTGTTAAACGTCAGCGAACCGCCGGTGTTGGTCAGGATGTAGGCCGAAGTAGTGTCGGCATCACCAATATTCAATGTGCCGAGCGTGGTGGCCGTGTTATTGGTCACGATGCGGTTGGCGGTTATGTTGTAAGTCAAGCCGACCACATCGCCGGCGGCGGTTCCCGGCACCGCTGCTGGCGACCAGTTGCCGGCAGTGTTCCAACCGCCCCCAGCATCAACATTCCAGTTTCCACCCGCCGCCCTGGCGTTTTGAGCTTGGTTTAACAGGAACAACACTGCGACGGGTGCTGTAAAAATTAATGGCTTGATAGTTCTTTTCATAAAATTTGATGAATGCTGCGCTTTGCACATATTGGGTTTTTAAAAAGCTAACAGGCCGCGACATGCGCGACATCACTCTTTCGGGTAGTATCCGGAAGTTTTACCGAAACCGATAGTGATGCTCCAAATGAACGATTACAGTCTGATTTTTAAAGCGTCGAACCCTGGCGTTTCTTAATCCAACTGGATAATTCCCCGTTGCAGCGCTATCGTGACGGCTTCCGTGCGATCAGCCACATGCAGTTTGCCAAGAATATTCTTCAAGTGGTGCTTGACGGTGTTTTCGCTGATTTCGAGCACATCGCCAATCTCCTTGTTCGCCAATCCTTTGGCCATCTTTTGCAGCACCTCCAATTCCCGTGGCGTGAGTTCTTCGAACAATTTTCGGGAGGTCAGGCGGGCTGAGATTTCCTGGGGAATCCATTTCTGCCCGGCAGCCACGGCGCGCAAGGCGGGAACCAGTTGTTCGCCGGTGGAATTTTTCAACACATAACCTTGGGCACCGGCTTGGATGGCGCGATGAATGTCTGTGTCGCCGTCATGGGTGGTGAGCATTAAGATGCGGGCTTCAGGATGTTTGCTCCGGATTTGCGTCGTCGCCACAATACCATCCTTGATGGGCATGCGCACGTCCATCAGCACCAGGTCTGGATTAAGCTTCTCAAACATTTCCACGGCTTGGCTTCCATCGGCAGCCTGGCCAACAATCTCCATGTCGGACTCAAAGCTGACCAAGCCGATCAGTCCCATCCGCACAATGTAATGATCATCGGCAACGAGGATTCGGATTTTTTTTTCGTTTCTCATGGAGTGACCTTCGGCTCGGCGCATTCGTCTGGTCGGCTCCGCTGTTCTATGCCAATCTGAACCGTCACGATTGTTCCCGCGCCCGGTTCACTCTTGACGGTAAGTTCGGCACCCAGCCGTTTTGTTCTTTCAGCTATGCCCAGCAAACCGAAATGTCCTTCGGTCGGGCCAGCACATTGATTCTGGTCGAACCCGCGTCCATTATCCCGGATTCGCAACGTCACATTATTCGCGCCGTAATCCAGCTCGATCCCTGCTGTGGTCGCTTCCGAATGTTTCATGACATTGGTCATCGCTTCTTGGGCGATCCTCAACAGGTTTTCTTCTATGATTTCGGGCAAAGGTCGCACCCTGCCCTGCGTGTGGATTTCAAAATGAATCTTGGAACCTTCCAAAAGCTGCCGGCTGCTGGCTGCCAAAGCGCCTGGCAGATCAAACTGTTCCTGCGTTCGCGAGCGTAAATCCCAGACTGAACGGCGCACCTCCATTTGGCTTTGTGACACCAGTTCGCGGGCTAGTTTGAGGTGATGGGTTGAGGTGTCAGATTTTTCCGTAACCAGTTTCGAAGTGATGTCCAGTTGCAGTCGGATTCCCGTGAGGGTTTGTTCCAAAGTGTCATGGAGTTCCTGGGCCAGGCGCGTGCGCTCGGACAATACCGCTTTATATTGCAATTCCGACTCCTTGCGCGCCGTGATTTGAAATTTTAACTGGGCCGTGCGTTCCTTGACACGCTCATCAAGGAGATCGTTTGCCTGCTGCAATTCCATCTGCGCCAGCTCTTTTTCACGGATCAATTCCCGCAGCACGGCATTCCGTTTGAAAATCCTCAATGTCCAGAAGATGGCCAGCAACCACACCGCGAGCAGGATAACCACGCCGATCAGCATGCGCTGCGGGGTGAGCCAGTCAGGCTTGCGCAAAATCCGCAGATCCCCGGCTGTGGGGAGAAACATTTGCAGTGACTGCATTTTTCCGTTCTCTGCGATGTGCATGAAACAAATGCCGTCAACTTCCACCGTGCTGCCGACAGGCATCCGCGCCAGCGCCTGGTTGGGCTCGGGCGCGAACGCTTCCACCGAGAACACAACCCCACCGCTTTGCAGGGTGAGAACGGTTAATTGTCCGTCTTGACCGCCATCGTTCTCGCCGGCACGCCGTTGGTTGCGATCCAGCACCTTCCCTTGAAGCCGGATCAGGTCGGCATGCCGGTAGCCAGCCTGTAGTTCCCCAATGGTCACCGGCTTCGGTTCCACTTTCTGGATCGGTTCGTTGGTCTTCCGAAAGACCGCGTCCTGAAGAACAGGAAGAGATTGCTCAAAATCCCAAAAACCAACAGCCTCGACCACTTCGCCGGGCGTAAATGTAATGGGTTGGCTGCTTTTAACCTGCAAGCCACCGGTAGCATCCCAAAGAAAGACATCTTCCCCCGGTCGCTGGTAAGTCACAACTCCCTTGACATGCACTCGTTTGCCCAACTCACGACCACTTCCAAATTGTCCGAGGCTGTTTAGCGGCAGCACTGGTTCACTGAAGGGTTCGGATGGATCGGTTTTTTCAATGATGAAATCTGACTGGAACGGAACATGGAGGACTACCCTGATTAATTGCCGGAGCTGGCCGCTAAAGACGGCGGAAGCGGTGCCATGGAGTCGCACACTTGCACCGACCAGCTTTTGTGGGTCTGTGTCTTTGAGCGGTGGCACATTCACTTTCAAGCGATGGCCGCCAGACATGATTTCAAACGCCCAAACCGGCTTCTCCCCCACGACGGATCGGACAGTCCCCGAAATTTCGACGCGCTGGCCATCTTCAGTTCCCGCCATCAACTGTTCGATGGACACGGGTTTTGCAACCGGCAGTGGCGCGGTTCCCAATTTAACCCAGCGGGCGTAGCTGATGAATGGAGCATAACCGCCCGGATGACTGATCCCCGTGATTTCCACAAAATCACCCGGCGATGGCTGCGGCTGATTGCTGGCCTCCGCGAAAATGCCTGCCGTGGCGTCCTGGGCAAAAAACGCCCTGCCCCATTGTGGCTCTGCCGCCGTAACCACGCCCCGGATGGAGACATCCCGCCCCCAAGCTTTTTCGCCGGGGAGTGAAAGGACATCAATTGCATTGGTCAACAACCCGGCCCGAACCGGTTGGGGAGCGGTGACCCAGATGCATCCAAAGGCAACCAGAAAAAGAACAAGAAAACATTTGAGAGGCTTTCTACATGCCGACGCCCCATTGACAACTTGCTCGCATTGGAATGTTCGAATGGTTTTCAAAAGTTGGCAATGCAACCATAATGCATCAGGTCGGTAAACCCAAGTCCCAAACCCGGCCAATAGTTTTTACAAAATACATATCGCATAGCATCAGCATTGGGAATATGCGAATTGATCATGCCTCGCCATTGTGCAGGCAATATTGCCGGTGAACTCGGTCAATCGGCCAGGGTTGGATCCGATTCAATTGCCTCCAGCCACAATGTCTGGTCAACGGCCTTGTTTCCGGATGATATTGTTCCGGCAGATTTTGGCATAGACTTCCGCCAGCGGCTTCATCGTGCGCGGCAGCTTGTCATCAGAGAAATCCACCGCGAGCAAACCAAATTTCTTTGTGTAGCCAAACTGCCATTCGAAATTATCCAATAGCGACCAATAAAAAAAACCGCGCACGTCCACACCATCGCTCATCGCATGATGCAATGCGGCGAGATTTTCTTGCAGGTCGCGGGCGCGAAACTGTTCGTCGTCAGAAGCCGCGCCGTGTTCCGTGATGTAAACCGGCAGTTTGAATTTTCGATTAAGATAAGACAGGATTTTCACCAGGCCTTCGGGATAGCGCTCCACCATGTCGTCGCAGACGAACCCGAAATCCTTCAAGGTTTTCACCGGCGCACCGCTGGCGGGAATCATCGCCTGAAAATGGTGGAAGCGCACGCGGCCGTAATAATTCAAGCCGATGAACGTCGAGGCGCGGCGCCGCCAGCCGCCGAGAAACGCGTCCAGCACGAATTTGTTGAACGTGTAGTGGCAGGCAAAGGCCATCGCACGATCCCACGGCGAATACGGTTTGTAAGCGTGAAAAAATGTCCAGTTCTTGGCGATGCCAACCTCCGGCTTGCGACCGTCGAAGATGCCCTCGCGCCGGATAACGCGGCTGGCCTGCGCATGGGCGCGCGCCATGTGGCCGATGACGCGGCGAAATTTCCCGATCTGCCATTTCTGCTGCGGTGGAAATCCGCCGAGCACATGCGCGAGGCAGGCGTAGGTGTCCGGCTCATTGAACGTGTTCCACAAAGAAACACGATCTTTGAGCGTGGCGACAAGCTGGCGGACAAAATCCACAAACGCCGGAATGGCCGCCGCGTTCGTCCAGCCGCCGGCAGCGTTGATCCACGGCGGATTGGAAAAATGATGCAGCACGACCATCGGCGTGATGCCTCTGGCTTTGAGCCGGTCAAGCAAATCAACGTAGCGCGCCAGCTCGTTTTGATTCAGCGGCGCGAACGGCGCGGATTGCAGCCGGGACCATTCGATTCCGAAGCGGTAGGCATTCACGCCAAGTTTTGACATCCACCCAATATCCTCGGGATACCGGTGATAATGGTCGCAGGCGATGCGGCAGTGACCGCCGTCTTGCGCGGTAAAATGTGTCCACTCATTTTCGATGTGGCCCTCCACCTGCGTAGGCGAAGTGGCGGTGCCCCAGAGAAAATCGGGCGGAAATTGAAGAACCTCGCCGTTGTTCATCGCGCAGATTTTACGGCGTGTTCGATGGCCTGAAAAAGTTTTTGCGGCGCGGAATCGAGCCACGCGCGGAATTTTTCCGTCGGCAGACGGTCGGGTAATTCGGCAAGCCGGTCGAGGTTGAAACTTTTTTCCGCGAGACCAAGTCCGAACTGCTCGGCGTCGAGCGCGTTGACCTGCTGCTCGACGTGGTTTTCCACCGGCACAAGAAACAGCGGCTTGCCCAGCCAGGCGGCTTCGCTTACGGATTCAAACCCGGCGGTGCAGACGACATGGCGGCATTCAGCCATCATCTGCAAAAACTTCTCGCCATCCAGCCGGTGAAAGGTAAGCGATGGCGAATGTTGTAATTCCGCCGGCGCGTCCGGCTTGTCGTAAAAACAATGCAGCGTGGTCTGCGGATTTTTTGCGCTCCACGCGATGATCTGATCGGCGTAACCGTGGTTCAATAGGTAGACGAGTGTGAAATCGCCATTCGGATTTGATGCCAGCGAGAAAAGCTGTTTCCGCAAAATCGGCGGGCCGACGACGATTCGTTTTTCCGGCAAGTCGGGCGCGGCATAAAGCGAGAGCGCCAGCTTGGTAGTGCTGGCACCAAGCAGGCGCGTGTAAATTTTCATGCTCAACAGCTGTTTCCACAACTGCGGTGCGCGGACGTAGCCGGGATGCTGGAACATGAATTGGTGTCCGATGGCGACGACCGGTGGACGCTTCTGGCGAGTGATGGCATAAAACGCAGCCATCGGCTCGAAGAAATTGATGATCACATCCGGCTGCGTTTCGGCGACGATGTCGTCGAGCTGGCGGAGGATGCGAAAATATTTTGGCAGCTTGCCGAAGACGCCGAGCAGCGTGGCGGTGTTGCTGACGGCGCGGCTGTTTTTATATTTGAATTCCAGCGTCGGCAATTGCCGGACGGAGATCTTCATCGCCGATGCGAAGTATGCCGGCATGGGCCGGGACGCGCTCGCGCCGAGCGTGACGGCGACGATTTGATGCCCCGCCGCCTCGGCCATTTCCTTCACGGCCATCGCCTGGGTCATGTGACCCCGGCCCTCGCCCAGCACGCAGAACATCATTTTCATGGAAGTGGATGAGTTTGATCTTGCCGTCGAAATCTTCAATCAAAGCCGTGCAACTTTCAACCCAATCTCCGCAGTTCAAATACTGCACGCCGTCAATCATCTTCATCTCGGCGCGGTGGATGTGGCCGCAGATGACGCCGTCGGCCTGCTGGTTGCGCGCCATGGACGCGAGCGTGGTCTCGTATTCGGTGACGTATTTCACAGCGGACTTGGCCTTGGATTTCAGATACGCCGCCAGCGACCAGTAGCCGAAGCCCAGCGCGCGGCGGAGGCGGTTGAAATACAAATTAAAATCTAGAATCCAGTTGTAAAGATGCGAGCCGAGTTTTTCCAACAGGTGATTGAAGTGAGTCAAGCCGTCCGCCTGGTGGCCGTGGATGACGAGATATTTTTTTCCGTCGGCGGCGGTGTGGATCACCTGGTGCGCCATCACCACGCTGCCGAAACGCATCCCCGCAAACTGATCCACAAATTCGTCGTGGTTGCCGGTGATGTAAATGACCTTGGTTTGTTTGCGGCTTTTACGGAGCAATTTTTGAATGAGCACGTTGTAGTCGTCGCGCCAAAACCAGCGGAACTTCAGCTCCCAACCGTCAATGAAATCGCCGACGATGTAGAGATATTTGCAGTCAACCACGCGCAGAAAATCCAGCAGCTCGTCAACGCGGGCGTGCCGGGTGCCGAGATGAATGTCCGAAATCCAGACCGAGCGGCAGACAATCGGCTGGTCGGAACCCAAATCCAGAACTGCTTGGTCGTTCTTCATAATCCGATGACGATATGACTATGTGCCATTGTGAATAACTTTGGCAATAACTATTGCCCATTGTAACCCAGTCTTAACATTCCTGTAACCTGATTGGAAAATTTCCGGCGGACAAAGGCAACTGGGACCGCCAAATAACCTTGGCAATGCGTCTGGCGCTGGAACCTGTCGTTATTTGAAGCTTTCAATCAACCAATCGTCCCCCGTCTTTTCGCAATGTAAAAGTGTAGAAACCCGACACCTCGCCATCACCATACCATTTGCCAATGGCCTGCGCCGCGCCATCCACCGAATCAAGCGCGTCCACACTCAAAACCATCGCCGGCCGGCCGGTGTCCCGGTCAACGGGTGTGCGGTTCGGCCAGGTAAAACCAACTTTCATCGAACTGTCGGGCGGGTAGCCGGTGATGGTTTTCGGGATCGCTCTATAGAACCCTAGCCATAAAGGCTGGCTGCGTCCGCATAACACTTCGCCACATATTCCATCGAAGGCCGGCGATCAGGCTTTTTTTCCAGGCACGACATTATCACGACCAAGGTGTTGCGCAGGACATTCACTCCCAATTCAATTGGCGATGGCGGCGCCGCTTCCCGGATTTGTTTTTCAATCTCGGCAAGGTCGCCTTCAAACGGATGTTTTCCGGTGTAGGCGTAATAGGCCATGACGCCGAAGGCGAAGACGTCGCTTTTGAAACCATGCGTGAAATCGGCATCCCACTTTTCTGGTGCCATGTATCGGGCCGTGCCCACCGGATTTTTCTGCTTGTCCATGATGAATGGCGGCAGATGTTTTTCAAAATAGGAGTGTGAAAAATCAATCAGCATGGTTTCCCGAGGCGCGGCATCGGGCACCAGCACGTTCATGCTTTTCAAATCATTATGGACAATCGGCCGGTCGCACAGGATGCCGGCATGCAGGTCGGCCGCCGTTTCTGCCACGCTTTGCAACAGGTGATGCGTTCGGGCGGGATCCTTGAGCGTCACGCCCGCCTTCACCAGATCGTGCAGGGTCGTGCCCTCAATATATTCCAGGAAGAGCTGGTGCGTGGTGGCGTCATACGCCAACTTTTGCCGGATGCGCGGGTGAGTGGTTTCTTCCAGCATGTAGGCTTCGTTGGCGATGAAGATTTCGTCCCAGAACTCTTTGGGTTCCTTGAGCAACACCGGAAATGGAATTCGGGCGAATTCGACTTTGGAAAGCTTTGAAACGCCGGCGGCAATTGGCAGCGGTTCGCGTTTGGTGATGCTGGGAATTTTCATGCTGAATTAGTTGACATATCCGGCAGGATTCGATCCTCCAACCTTCTGGTCCATAGCTTTGGCCAGCGAATTGAAATCGCCTTTATTCACAGGCACCTTATGGATTTTATGGGGGAAGTCAAGAGACGAGGCGTTTCTGAACCAAATTGCCGCAGGTTGGAACCCGGCTGGTTGCCGGCGAGCGTCGGCAATAATACAACAGCCAGAATTCCAATCGTGGCCGGCACCTGGCCTTGCCTCGATTTGGGTGCCCAGCGACAACTACGGGTAAATCATTCGGAAAAACACCGCGCCGTTGGTTTGGGCAATGGGAACCACCATTTGGTTGGTTGCGGATGAACCGGTCAACACCACCCAGTTGCTGCTCAGACCAATTTGAAGTGAATTGGTTTGCGCTTCCAGGTGCCAGCCGGTGTGATCCGCCGGCCAACTCAACGTCAGATTGGTTCCGCCCGAATTGCTCGCGGTGATGTTGGTGGCCACGGTGTTGGGCACCACAATCACATTGAAGCTGTTGGTGGAGCTTAAGTGTGGATTGACCAGATCATACGGATTGCTGTTCGTCACGACGGTCGTGATGGTGTTGGTGGTGAGTGACTGGTTCTGGGCGGGCGTCCAAGTGATTACGCCGCTGCTGTTGACGATGGCTCCCGCAGGCGCGACGAGTAATTTATAATTTCCGGTAACGGAGTGTATGTTCGGCTCGGTCGCGCTGTTGGTGACGGAGATCGGATGCAGCAAGTTGGCAGTCTGGGTCAAAATCGGCTGCAAGACCGGCGCTACGTTCACTTCCTTGACAATGACGGTGAAGGTGTTGGTGCTCGTGAGAACCGGATTAAACAAGTCGAAGGCATCGAGGTTGGTGACGATGGTGGTGATGAGGTTGGTGCCCGGGCTTTGCGCCTGCGCCGGCGTCCAGGTGATGACGCCGCTGGCGCTGATGACCATGTTGCTCGGCGGGCTGACCAGATGGTAGCCGGTGATGGTGGCATGGATGTTGGAGTTGGTCGCCGTGTTGGTGATGGTCAGCAACGTCAATTCGTTGACGTTGTAGGTCAAAAGCGTCGGCAATATCGGCGCAATGTTTACTTCCCTGACAATGACGGTAAAGGTGTTGGTGGCACTTAAGGTCGGTGTGCCGTTGTCGGTGACGGAGACGGAGACGATATTCGTGGACGGGCTGTTCGTCTGCTGGGGCGTCCAGGAGAAAATTCCGTTGGCGGAATTGAGCGTCATGCCGTTGGTGCCGGCGGTGAGGCTATAAACCAAAGTTTGCGCCGGAACGTCCGCATCCGTGGCGGTGTTAGTGACGTTCAGCATGGTCAGTTCGTTCACGACAAATTGATTGGTCGCGAGCGCGGCAAAAACCGGCCGGGAGTTCAATACGGTCATCACATAATAAGTCGGAAAATAATTGGTTGTCCAGGCGTCGGCCAATGGCAGCACCGTGTTGGTGAATCCGCCGGTGTAGGAGCCGTAATAAAGATTGGTGAACGAATTGCCGCTGATGGGAATGTAGCCGTTGTTCAAGTTGGCGCTGATCGTGCCCACCAGCGGTGCGGCGCCGGCGAGGTTGATTTCGCCGTAATTGGTCAGGCCGTTGATGCCAAAGTTAATCGTGCCGTTGGTCAGACTGTATGCGCCCTGCAAACTGATGACGCCTGCCTGGCAATCCAGCCGGCCGCTGTTTTTGAAAGCAACGCCGCTTTGAAACTGGCTGCCGGTGCCATTGTTCGTTCCGGCGGTTTTAATGAAAGTGCCGGAGTTGTTGAAGACCGTGCCGCTGCCGCCATAGGCGTTGTTAAACACCGCATCGCCTTGTGCATTCCACACGCCATTGTTGTAAATGCCCGTGCCACCGCCACCGCCGCGCAACGTGCCGCTGGACCAGACCACCGTGCCGTTGTTGGTTATGGTGCTGTTGTTCACGTCCAGATTGTTGCCGCCGCCGGCCATGATCACCGTGCTGTTGGTGGCAATGGTGACGCGAGGCGCGCTGCTCCAGTTGCCGCCGATCCAAGTCAGACCGCCCTGGATGATGTTCGTGCCGAACAGAAGGCCGGTGTCCTCCCAGGTGTTGGTGCCTGTCACGGTGCCGTTCAAGGTGAAATTACCGCTGCTCAAAACCGTCAACCCAAACTGGTTGGTTGTGATGTAGCCACCGGTGAAGTTGCCGCCGCCCTGGAAGGCCACTGACAACCCATTGGTGCCATTCTGCACGTCCAAAACTCCGGCCACTTGGTTGAATGTCACGCCGTTGAAAATCGTGGAATTGGTGAACTCCGGTCCGCCGCCCGATTTGCGCAGCGTGCCGAAATTATTAAAGGTCGTGCCGCTGCCGCCGTAAGCATTATTGAATTGCTGGTCGCTCTGGCAATCCCACAAGTTGTAGTTGAAAATGGTTGTGCCGTTGCCGCCGCGGATTGTTCCGTTCACCCACGTCACGGTTCCATAATTCGTCACGACTGTGGAGTTCATATCGTTTTGTGCTCCGCCCGTCACCAGCACCGTGCTGTTGGAAAGGATCGTTACAGTCGCTCCGTTCCACCAACTCACGCTATTGCCGCCCACCCAGGTCAAAGCACCGTTGATGACATTCACCCCGACGAGATTGCCTGTGTCCTCCCAGGTATTGGCACCTGTTACCGTGCCGTTGATGGTGAAGCTGCCAGAGTTTAGAACCGTCAGCCCGAATTGGTTGGTGGTGATGTAGCCGCCGGTGAAGTTGCCGCCGCCTTGGAGCATCATTGACAGTCCGTTGGTGCCGTTCTGCACATCCAGCACACCGGCAAGCTGGTTGAACAACACCCCGCTTGCGATCACCGTGGAATTGGTGAATTCAGGCCCGCCGCCCGATTTGCGGAACGTGCCGAGATTGTTGAACACCGTGCCGGCTCCGCCGTAGGCATTGTTCAAAGTCTGGTCGCTTTGCGCATCCCACAGACCGTAGTTATAAATCGCCGTGCCGTTGCCGCCGCGAATCGTCCCGGCCACCCAGGTCAGCGTGCCATAATTCGTGACCACTGTGGCATTCAAGTCATTGTTTCCGGCGCCGCCCACCACAAGCACCGTGGAGTTGGGGGCGATGGTCACCGAGCCCGCGCCATTCCAAGTGCCCGACACCCAGGTCAAATAGCCGTTGATGACATTCGCGTTCGTCCCCAGCGTGCCGCCATTCAGCCAGGTGTTGGTGCCGGTCAACATGCCATTCAAAGTGAACGGGCCGCCGGCCAGATTGAGCAGTCCCTGGCTGTTGGTGGTGGCATAGCCGCCGGTGAAATTGCCGCCCCCGAGAAACGCCAGTTGCAATCCATTGGTGCCGTTCTGCACGTCAATCACTCCGGCCAATTGATTCATGATCACTCCATTCTCGAAAACGGTGTTGTTGGTGAACTCCGGCCCGCCGCCGGATTTGCGGAGTGTGCCATAGTTGTTGAAGGTGGTGACCTCACCTCCATAATCAACCATGTGCTGGTCGTCCTGCGCGTTCCACAAACCATAATTGAAAAAGATGGTGCCTTGACCGGCATACAAATAAGCGCCGCTCCAGTTCACGGTGCCGAAATTGGTGAAGAGACAACTGCTGATAATGTGATTCGCAGCCGAGTTGATGTTCAGCACGCTGTTGCTGGTCACGGTGACCACCGTGTTGTTCCAAGTGCCGCCCACCCAGGTCAAACCGCCGTTGATGACATTCGTCCCGACGAAGGTGCCGGTGTCCGCCCAAGTGTTGGTGCCCGTCACCGTGCCGTTGATGTTGAAATTGCCCGCACCGAGAACCGTCAGCCCGTTGACGTTCGTGGTGACATACCCGCCGGTGAAATTGGCACCGCCTTGAAAAGCCAATTCCAATCCGTTCGTCCCGTTTTGCACGTCAATCGCTCCGGCAATTTGGTTGAAGAAAACGCCGTTCGCGATCACCGTGGCATTGGCAAACTTGCTGGCGCCACCCGATTTGCGGAACGTCCCATAATTGTTGAATACCGTGCTGCCGCCGGAATAATTTTGCAGTTGCTGGTCGTCCTGCGCGTTCCATAACCCGTAGTTGTAAAAGACCGCGCCGCCACCGGCATACAAATAACCGCCACTCCAGTTCACCGTTCCCAAATTGGTGAAGAGGCAGCCGCCGAGGAAGTGATTGTTCGCGCTATTGATATTCAACACGCTGTTGCCGAGCACCGTGACCACCGTGTTGTTCCAGGTGCCACCCACCCAGGTCAAAGCGCCGTTGATGACATTCGTCCCGACGAATGTGCCGGTGTCCGCCCAGGTGTTGGTGCCCGTCACCGTGCCGTTCAAGTTGAAATTGCCGCTGCCTAGCACCGTCAGGCCAAACTGGTTGGTCGTGATGTAACCGCCCGTGAAATTGCCGCCACCCGATAAATTTAATTGCAGTCCATTGGTGCCGTTCTGCACGTCCAGCACGCCGGCCAGTTGGTTGAACGCCACGCCGCTCACGAAAACCGTGGCATTGGCAAATTCGCTGAGCCCGCCCGACTTGCGGAACGTCCCATAATTGTTGAAGATCACGCTGCCGCCGAAATAAATATTGATTTGCTGGTCGTCCTGCGCGTTCCACAAACCGTAATTGTTAAAGACCGCGCCGCCACCGGAATACAACGTCGCGCTGCTCCAGTTCACCGTGCCAAAATTGGTGAAGAGACAGCCGCCGATAAAATGGTTGACCGTGTTCGTGATGTTTAGCGTGCTGTTGGTGGCCAGCGTCAGAACGCCGCCCAAAGTGCCACCGGTCCAGCCAATCGTCCCCTTCAACACCGCATTGGTGTGGCCCGTCATGGTGCCGCTGTCCACCGTGAACGAGCCGCTGGGGTTCACGGTCAGCGGGCCGTTCAACGTCAGTGTCTGGCCGGCAAGCGAGAGCGTCACCGTTCCTGCGCCATTGGTGCCCAGAATGATTCCGCCCACCGTCGGGCTGATGTCCAAGGTGACCGTGACGCCGGCGTTGGTGATGACGGCGACGTCGTTGGAGCCGGGCGCTTGGTTGGGATTCCAGTTGTTGGTGACACTCCAGTTGCCGCTGGCCGTGTTGGTCCAGGTGATGGTGGCGGCTTCAGTCAGGCAGCAGGTCATCAACAAGAATCCAGTCGTCAGGATGGCAACGGAAAGAAAGGTTTTGTGTGAAGTTTTCATACCCTTTTGTTATTTGCTTATTGGTTTACTGCGAACAGAAAAAGCGCGGCTTGAGAGGTTGAGAAAAAATTCTGGAACTTGGAACATCTCCGGAATACAGGCGAGGTGACACTGCTACAACTTCCTGCCCCTGCAGTTTTCATAGCAGGTTTAGAATAAGCACAAATTAGTTATACAGTCAAGAAGTATGTTATTGTTTGTAATTCTTATTTTACATATTATGGCAATTCAATCAGGGAGGCACAAATGTCCATCTTAAATTTTGGAACCATCAGGAGACTGGGCGAAGATAGAGCCAACACGAAAGCGCCTACGCAGACAAAAGCAATCAAAAGAGCGCGCGAGTTAAATGCTGGCGTAACTCCTCATGTTGGGCGCGTGCGCGTCACGAATGGCGAGGACGATATACGGCGCAAACCATAAAATGAAAAATAATAGCACTAGGATATTATTTGGGATCGTGCTGCCTTGATTAATTGCAGTCTTTAAAATTGAGCTTCATTTGGCGGAATACGCGCCGCGCAAAACTTTCACCGGCTCCGGCAATTTGTAGTGCCGTTTGAGGCCTGAATCCCCCAACATTCCCGCCGGCACACGCGCAATAAATTCTGGAAAACTGCGGTCAACCCGGTCACGGATCAGTTTCTGCCCCGTCTTGGAGGCCCAAAAATCGTCCTGGATTTTATGCAGCGCGATGCCCGCTTCCTCGCCGGTCATGTTTTCCCGCTTGCCCAGCGCCCAGATCAATTCCGGATCACCCGGCAAACTCACGGGGAAGGTCACAAATTTAAGCGTGACCTCCTGCTCGTCGCTGCCTTCCGCTGACAATGGCCGCACGAGAATTCTGCTGTTTAACCGCGTTCCGTCCGGGAGGGACACACCCACCGAGAGGGACTCGCCGCTTTCATGGGGCTCAATCTCCAAATCGGCGTCGCCAAACCCGGCGGCGAGTTGCTGCTTCACTTCCTCCAGAGTCTTGGCTTCCAAATCCGGCAACTCGATGCGCTCACAAAAATTTTCGAATGAATGGACACGATTCTTGGCCCGCAACTCGGCTTCAAAGGCGGAATATATTTTGTCTGCCGACGCCAGGTCCGGAACAACCTTGGGCAAAATCGCTCGGAGCAGCTCAAGCATCCGGGCCTGTTCATCACGCTTTGATTTCGTCTGTTTCTTTTCTTTCATATATGGAAAATCGAATGCCAATAATTGCTTGGCACTTTAACGGCCGGATGGTTTAGCGCAGCGGAACCCCTGGTGTAAAACGGAAACGGGGAATATTTTTACCGGCTGAAGATACGGAAAATGAACGATGTGAGATAATTGTGGCCAAGAGAATTTGCACGCCGCGCCAAGTCAGTTATCTTTGGCGGCCCGGCATGAATGATCCGCGCGTTGACGAAATTCGCCAGCTCCTGCCCCAAGCCATGTTGCCCGACTGGGTGCGGCTTGGCGGCCGGATGGTCCGGCTTTTGCGCGATAAGCTGCATCCGCAGCAACATGATGCCGTTTTGAACCGGTTGCTCGCGCAGGTGCGCGCGTCGGTGGCGTTGCGCGAATCCCGCAAAGCGAATGTTCCAAAAATAAATTATACGCCGGACTTGCCCATCACCGCGCGAAAAGACGACATCGTCGCCGCCATCCGCGCCAATCAGGTCGTCGTCATCGCCGGCGAAACCGGTTCGGGCAAGACCACGCAGATTCCCAAAATGTGCCTCGAAGCCGGCTTGGGCATCGAGGCAAAAATTGGTTGCACGCAGCCGCGGCGCGTGGCTGCGCTCTCCATTTCGCGTCGCATCGCCGAGGAATTAAATGTGAACTGGGGCCGCGAGGTCGGCTGCACGATTCGTTTCGATGACCGCAGCAGCGCGCAAACTTACATCAAGCTGATGACCGACGGCATCCTGCTGGCCGAGACGCAAGGCGACCCGCTGCTGTCGGAATACAACTGCATCATCATTGACGAAGCGCACGAACGCAGCTTGAACATTGACTTTCTGCTGGGCTACCTGAAGACGCTGCTCGCCAAGCGGAACGACCTCAAGCTCATCATTACTTCGGCGACGATTGACACGCAGACTTTTTCCCGCGCGTTTAACGACGCGCCGATTATCGAGGTTTCCGGCCGGCTGTATCCCGTGGAAGTGATTTACGCGCCTTTCGACGCCGAATCGGAAGAGCGCGGCGACATCACCTACGTGGACGCCGCCGTGCGCGCAGCGGAAACCGCTTTGTGCGAGCCCGGCAATGGCGACATCCTGATTTTCATGCCGGGCGAACGCGACATCCGCGAGACGAGCGATTTACTGGAAGGTCGGTTCGGGCGCGAGGCGGAAATCATTCCGCTCTTCGGCTTGTTGAGCGCGGCGGATCAGCAACGCGTTTTCGCCCCGCTGAACCGGCGGAAAATTGTCGTCGCCACGAACATCGCGGAAACGTCGCTGACCATTCCCGGCATCCGTTACGTCATTGATTCCGGGCTGGCGCGCATCAGCCGATACAATCCGCGCACGCGCACCAAGCGCCTGCCGGTCGAGGAAATTTCGCAGAGCAGCGCCAACCAGCGCAAAGGGCGCAGCGGACGCGTGCAGGACGGCGTGTGCATCCGGCTGTATTCGGAAGAAGATTTTGCGGAGCGCCCGCAATACACACAGCCGGAAATCCAGCGCGCGAATCTGGCCGAAGTTATTTTGCGCATGAAGGCGTATCGGCTCGGCGACATTGAGACGTTTCCGTTCGTGAATCCGCCGCCGCCCGCGGCGATTGATGGCGGTTACAAACTGCTGCAAGAACTCGGCGCGCTCGACGACGCCCGCCAACTGACGCAGCTCGGTCATGATCTTTCGCGGCTGCCGATTGATCCGACGCTGGGCCGGATGCTGCTGCAATCGCAGCACGAACACGCCACGCGCGAACTGCTTATCATCGCCGCCGGCTTGAGTATTCAAGATCCGCGCGAACGTCCGCTCGACAAGAAGGAGGCTGCCGCCGCCGCGCACAAACGCTTTGCCGATCCGTCGTCGGATTTTCTGTCGCTGTTGAAAATCTGGGACGCGGTTCACGACCAATGGGAACGGCTGCGCACGCAGGGCCAGCGCCGGAAATTTTGCAAAGCAAATTTTCTCTCCTATCTGCGAATGCGCGAGTGGCAGGATTTACACGCGCAATTGCACGGTGCGCTGGAAGATTTGGGCCGGATCAAATTGAACGAAAGCAATGCGGATTACGCCGCGATTCACCGCTCGATTCTTACCGGCTTGCTCGGTCACGTTGCGCTGCGCAAGGAGCGAAATTTGTATCAGGGCACCGGGAATCGCCAGCTCGCTGTTTTTCCCGGTTCAGCGCTTTACGACCGAAATGAGCGGCAACAAAAACCGCCGGCGCACGCCAAAGGTAAAGCACCGCCAAAAATAATTTCCACGCAGCAGCCGCCGTGGATTGTGGCCGGTGAAATCGTCGAAACCTCGCAGCTTTTTGCGCGCACGGTCGCGGGCATTGATCCGTTGTGGATTGTCCAGCTGGCGCCGCACTTGTGCAAAATCACGCATCAAAATCCGCATTGGAGCGTCACTGCGGGGAACGTCCTGGTCGAAGAAAAAACCACGCTTTACGGCCTCGAAGTTCACAAGGCCAAAGTTTCGCACGGCAACATTAATCCGGTGGAAGCCACGGAAATCTTCATCCGCTCCGCGCTGGTGGAGGATGATCTGTTGCCGACGCGGCGGAAGGAAACGGAAGAAGAATACGATGACAATGACACGCGAGTTTTGCGTTCGCTGGATAAGAAACCAACATTCCCACCGCAGTATTCCTTTCTCGAACACAACCATCAGGTGCGCCAGAAAATAGAAACGTGGCAGACGCGCGTGCGGCGGCATGATCTCGCCAACCTCGATGAGACGCTGTTTGATTTTTACGCCAAGCGCATCCAAAACGTCTCCTCCGTCCACGATTTGAACCGGCTCATCCGCGATTGCGGCGGCCCGGAATTTTTGTGCGCGACCGAAGCTGATTTGACCGGCGGACAAGAAATGAGCTTCGATGCCGAGGCGTTTCCCGATGCCGTTCCGCTCGGCGGACAGCCGGTGGCGTTGAGCTATGCCTATACGCCGGGCGAAGAGCAGGACGGCGTGACGGTGAAACTTGGTTTCAGCCTGGCGCAAACGATTTCGCAGGCGAGCGTCGAGTGGGCCGTGCCCGGTTTGCGCGAAGGCTTGATCAACGAACTGCTCCGCGCGTTGCCCAAAAGTATTCGCCGCGAGCTGATGCCGTTTCCGCCGAAGGTCGAGGAAATCCTCCGCGATTTCCGGCCGGGCGGCGATTCGTTGCCGCAAGCGCTGGCACTTTTCATCCGCGAGCGTTATGGCATTGCCATTCCGCCGAACACCTGGGCCAGCGACGCGGTGCCGGCGCATCTGCGGCCACGCATCGAAGTCCTCGGCCACGATCAAAAGTCGCTCGGCAGCAGCCGCGATCTTGGAGCACTCCGGCAAAAACTCGAGCAAACGCAAGCCAAGCCCGCGCCGGACAACTCCGCCTGGAACCGCGTCGCGCAACAATGGGAACGCGCTGGCATCACGACCTGGAATTTCAGTGATTTGCCGGAACGCATTTTCGTTTGCGACACCAGCACCGTGCCCGTCTATGCCTGGCCCGGCTTGCAAGCGGACGACCACGGTGTCAGCCTCCGGCTTTTCCGCAGTGCTGATTTGGCAAAACTCGCGACGCTCGGCGGCATTCAAAAACTGGTGGAGCTGGAGTTGTCCAAAGAGTTCGCCTGGCTGCACCGGGATTTGCGCGATTTAAACCGGTTCGACGCGCTCGCCGCCAATTTTTATCCGCTGGACGAATTGCAGGAAGCTGCGTTTGAAAATCTCAAACGCCACATTTTACCCGCAGAAGTTTTCCCCGCGCTGACCGAGGAAAATTTTCGTGCGGCCGTGCAACAGACCCGGTTGCAGATTCCCGGCCTGGCGATCAAATTGGTGGACCAAGTCGGACTCATCCTCCGCACGCGCAAAGAAATTCAACTGCGTTGCGGCGCGGCGCCAGCTTTGCCCACAACCAAGCCCAAGACGCTTTCCGACTTGAGCCAGTTGAATCTCGCCACCAAAGATTCGGCGAGACCGGCGAATGTTTGGGCCGAGCAACTGGAAGCATTGGTGCCACGAAATTTTCTCACGGTGATTCCGTTCCCGCAACTCGCGCATCTGCCGCGTTATCTCAAGGCGCTGGCCACGCGCATGGAACGGGCAAAACTAAATCCGGTGAAAGACAAAGAACGCGCCCAGCAACTGGCCCCTTATCTCGCGGTAATGCAAAAATTCCAGGCCCGTCCCCCGAAAGCAATTGAAGCACGCGAGCGCGTGCAGGAATTCCGCTGGATGGTGGAAGAATTCAAGGTCTCCCTCTTCGCTCAGGAACTCGGCACGGCGATTCCGGTTTCACGCCAACGGCTAGACCAGCAGTTGCTACGCCTCTGACGGTGGTTCAGCCCCCAAGCAAGCGGACTCCCACGTTCGTGAGTCCGCGCCAACCATCAGCGCCCTTTTAATCAGGCCCAATCTCTTATGTGGTCAGCAAGTGAAAACTCTTCGTAGTTATATGCCAGTTCTACCAGAGTAGTGATTTTGGTGTCCGCTGAATGCTGAAGCCCGAAAAATTCCAAACCGCTCAAGCGGTTGGAAATGGCTCCGCGCATTGAACCGTTTGCGATCCATCAGATTCCGAATTTCGAGACGCGTTTGATCATTCGGGGGAACTTCAGACACATTGCCGAAGTCATGCAGCCAGAGAATGCCTTCCTGTTCTGAGCAGGGAAATGTTTCAATAAAGAATCCCATGCCCCGTCCAGCAACATGTTCGCAGCATCTTTCACGCGCTTGAATTTGTATTCAAAAGTTTTGTTGCGGCGACTCCAACCCCGTAGCGAAAATAAAAGTAGTCATCGTATTCCAATCCACACCACTTTCCGGACTGCATCTAAAATACCATGGCTGCTAATATTTCGCCGTGCTTCGCTCCTGAAGCCATGGTAAATCGGAGGAATTAGGGTCTTTTGGCTGATTATTAGCCTTTGCATTGAGGACTTTGGCGTCCGTCCATTTTTTAATTTCGGCGTGACCATCCGCATACGACAAGCCACCCGCGCCATTGTGGTAGGAGGCGGGAACATCCCACCATTCGACAGGACTGTTGGGATCACAAACAAACCAGCCGTCATTGACGCTGTTAGGGTTTTCATCTATGAACACCCAGGCATGGTCCGGCCTTGGTGAAATCAAATCACCCTGTCTGTAAAACACCCGCAACTTCTGACTGCCCGAATAATTCCTAATGTCGTTCCAACTTTGAAACTGGTTGTTTCCGTTCATCCAACAACTCATGGACATGCTACGGACAGTTGGCGAGCCGTTAAATTTTTTCTGGTCTGCCGGACATTTGTAAACGCCCAAGTTGTTCACATAGGAATAAAGCAGCCCATTTTTGATGAACACCGCGTTGGTTGAACATATTCCCGCGCCCGCGCTCACCGCTCCAAGCACCCACTGTGCCAGAGAACCACCCGGCAGGTATTGCTGTGCTATGGGATATGTTGTCGTAGCGCCCTGACCATTGGGAACCATTACATCCGCGTTGTCATTCGAATACATTAAACAGGCCAACTGGAGCTGTTTGAGGTTGTTCATGCAACTGATACCCTGTGCCTTGGCTTTGGCCTTGCTGAGAGCGGGCAGCAACATCGCAGCCAGAATGGCGATGATTGCGATGACAACCAGCAATTCGATCAGAGTGAATCCAGTGTTCTTGTTTTGGGTTTGCATTTTGATTGTTACAGAACGGGCCGCCATTACGGCGGCCCGTCCATATAACTAAATATTGTTTGATATGTTCGATTGCTCTTTATTAAGGAACAAATTGCAGTCGGTAGAATGCCGCCTTGGGCACCGCGCCGAGATCACTGAAGTTATCCACATTTGTCACATTCCCGCCTGTCGGGGCCGTTGCCGTCGGGAAGTTTGAAATACCCGCCGTGAACGTGACATTGGTTGCACGCTCCATGGAGTATTTGTTTCCCGCCACGCCCGACATGACCACGGTGGATTTGCCACCGGACAGGCTCACGGTGCCCTTGCCGGGCCCGAAGTTGCTGCCACCCACCACGAGGGTGTTCGTGCTGCCAAGGTAGGTGACGTCACCGGAATAGATGGCGGTGACCGTGTAGGAGGCCGGCACGATCGCCGGCGCGCTGTTGGCGGTGCCGCCAGCCACCGTTCCAGTGCTCTGAGCCACACTGTTGATTTGAAAAGCGACCGTGCCCGTTGCGGCGGTTGCCGTCACACCGTTGGTCTGCACGGTCGCCGTGAAGACCGCTCCCGCCTGAACCGTGGAAGGGATCACCGTGGGCGATCCGGAAGGCGAGGTAGTGCTCAGTGACACGTCATCAATCAACACCCCGCCATAGTCATTGGCAATGCCGCCGTTGGCGACGTAGAACTCAATCGAGGCGCTCACGACGCTCGGATCCGAGGGCGCAACCAATGGGCCGGTGCTGGTTTGTGTCCAGGTGCTGGTGTTGGCAGTAATGCCGACAAAACCCTTTTGCGCGACCACACCGCCATCGCTGTCCAGCCAGAAGATATTGTATTGCTGAATATTGCCGCCACTCGGGTTTTTGGGGAGTGCCTTGGCCCAGAACGACAAGTTATAGGTATTCCCCGGGATGATGGCCGCGCCGCCCTGATTGGCAACATTCTGTTGGAGATCGGAAGTCTGGGCAGTGATACCCACATCATTGGTCGCAAACAGGGACATGCAGGCGGTTCCACTATTAGGAGTATCCGTGGTGTCATAAGTCGGCGGCTGAGTTCCGAGGGACTGCCAGTTTAACGCTCCGCCCGACCCGTCGGGGGTTTCAAACCCGCCATTCTGCACTTCTTCCGTTATGGTCGGGGTGTCTTGGAGAACCTGATAGTATGCCGCCGCTGCGGGGTCATAAACCGAGGTCACCGCCGAACCGGTCAATTGGCTGCCCACATTGCTCCAAGTGCTGTTGTCGGGCGAGCTCTGAACCTGATAGTAATTGGTGCTAACCGCGCTCCAACTGACTTCTTTGCCCGAAGTGATGGAAAGTGCGAGGGTCGTGGAAACCGTAGCGCCGGCGCTGGAGCCCACTACCTGCCCGTAGGTGTTGCCGACCCGAACTTCATCGAATTTATCAACGCCACCGCCCTGAAGATTGAAGCCAATTCCAGAAACGGTTCCGACATCGTATGCGCTCGTGGTCAGATTTGCCGGAACCCCAGGCGAGTTCGTCCCGGCCGGCGGATCAATCCAAAGGCTGACGGTATCGTTGGCACCAGAAGTATTGAAATCAATCTCCATCACTATGAGATGGTTCGTATTATAATTGACGGGAGTCACGCCGGGAGCCCCATATTGCGCAAGGGTGGTTCCACTCGTGCCACTGGTGCTGGACGTAGTTACAGAGGCCAGACCATAAGTCCCTCCCGTGGCGGTGCCGGCAAAAACATAGCCGGCAAAGAGGCTGGTGGCACCACTGCCGGGGAGGAAAATCCCGTTATAGTTGGCGCCGTTGTCGGCAGGTTGATTGAATAGAAAGCTGATGAACTTCGTGCCACTTGAAAGCGGGGTGGTCAAAGACACCTGATCACGTCCCCCATTTTGCGACAAGGCGCTATTGGCTGTCGGCAAGCCGGGATAGGTCAGCCCGGCAACAATGCTGGCCGTTCCATTCACCGTCCAATTGCCGGTGAACCCGCTGGCCGTGGTGGGGTCGCCGTTGTTGATGGCGGTGGTATAATTAAAGGGCTCGTAAACAATCACGACTGCGGCGGGCGTGGCGCTTACTTCGGCGGATTTGGCACCGGTGCCACTGGTATTGACCGCTTGGACGACATAATAATAAGGCGTGCCGTTGACGGCGGTGGCATCCGTGTAACTGGTCGAAGCCGTAGTATTGGTAGCGGTATAAGTGCCTGAAACGGTGCCGCGGAGCACTTTGTAGCTGGTCGGACTGCCGATCGCCGGAGCGGTCCAAGTCAATGCGACCTGGTTGTTACCCGGGGTCGCCGCCAGGCCGGTGGGGGCGCCTGGCACTCCGAGGGTGGGCGTGGCGGAAACAAACGAACTATTGGCGCTCTCGCCACCCGCGTTCACCGCCGATACCTCATAGTAGTAGGTCGTGCCACCGGTCACTGTATCCGTGAAGGTCACCGTGGGGGCGGTCGTGGTGCCGACAGTGGTGTAAGTCCCGCCGCTGGTCGTTGCACGCTTTATGTTGTAGCTGGTCGGACTGCCGGTGCTGGCGGTCCAGCTCAGGCTGACGGAATTTGCTCCCGTCGAAGTTACCTGCAAACCCGTTGGCATTGCTGGAGGGGTAACACCGGAGGGCGGCGTCACGTCAGCCCAGGTGGTGCCAATACGAATCTCATCGCATATCACCGTAGAACCACCCAACGCAGTAAGGAAGTCTGCAATTTTATTCATGTCGGTATAGGTCCCGGTAAAAGTCCCGCTGGCCGCAGGCTCCGAACCCCCTGGCGTCGGATTGATATAAATACTGCCGCTCTGATAATATGCCCCACCAGAATCTTTGACAAATTTCACCACGATGAAATAGGTGGTATTAAAGCCGATGGTGCCGGCAGCCGTTCCCAGAACCGTCCCACTACCATTATCAATTGTCGCCACGCCAAAAGTCCCCGAGGCGGTCATGCCCATATAATAACCTTTATTTTGACCAGCACCGTTATCCACGGCGAAACCCGTTTTGTTCGCGGTGTAGGAGGGGGCATTGTATAGAAAACTCACATAAACCGTGCCGACGGCGGCAGGGAGGATGGCAGTGGCTAGGTTCTCACCTTGGTAAGGAACAGAGGTGCTCCACTGCAATGCATTATTAACTGTCTGCAGGCCGGCATACGTCAGACCGCCGACAATGGTGGTTCCGGATCCACCCGCAAACCAGTTGCCCGTGAACCCGCCGCCGGTGGTCGCGGTGGGGGTGCCCGTGGCCGTGGTGGCATCACCACTGTTGATAGGTCCCACCGAGTAATTAAACGGCTCGTAAGCGAGAATTGTGGCGTTTGCAATGCCCGCAATCGCCAGCAGCGCCAGGCCGAGCACTAATAATGCCAGCGGCGCGCGCAGTCCAGTTCCCAAGGTCACGGATTGTGTCCGGTTGGTCCGCCACGAGTTACTCATTTTTATATTTGATTCGATTATTTTCATTGTTTTTTGTGTTTTTAATTGTTTCGAGCTTTACGGTGCTTTTTGCTGCTTGATTTGGTTTGCGTTTTGCGTCGTTTGCCCAAATCAGCGTCGCAACTTACATTTTAATATTTCATCCGGTAGAACACCGGCGGAATCGTCGGGTCAAACGTAATAATCACCTGATTGGTCAGGGCCGATCCGGCTACGTCATACCAAGTTCCGGTCAGGGTGTTGGTTTGGGTCTGCAAGGTCCAGCCGGTATGATTCATCGGCCAGGAGAGTGTGAGTTGGTTGCCCGACACGCTCGTGACGATGTTCGTTGGCGTAGTATTCACGGCGCTGTTGATCACCAGGTTGTTGGTGGCCGAACCATAATAATTTGCGTCCACCACTGTGCCAATCACCTGATAGGTGCCAACATTGGTCGGCGCGCTCGCCGAACCGTCGTAAGTGAGGCTCACGGTCAGACCCGAAGGCGTGGTCGAAGCCGAGGCGCTCTTGGCCGCACCGTCATACGTCTGGCTCAAGCTGCCCAGCGTCACCGTCGCCGCCGCCTGATCAATCACCAGGTTGTTGGTGGCCGAACCATAATAATTTGCGTCCACTACCGTGCCAATCACCTGATAGGTGCCAACATTGGTCGGCGCGTTCACCGCACCGTCGTAGGTGAGGCTCACGGTCAGACCCGAAGGCGTGGTTGAAGCCGAGGCGCTCTTGGCCGTGCCATCATACGTCTGGCTCAAGCTGCCCAGCGTCACCGTTGCCGCGGACTTGCCAATCACCACATCGCCATAGACCTGACCGAAACGGACTTCGTCGATCTGGGCACTGTATCCACCCAGAATGTTGATCCCGAAGGCGGAGATGGTGCCGACATCAAAGTTAGTCACCACCGAATTTGCGGCCACTCCGGGCGTGAGCACGCCGGTCGGCGGATCAATCCAGAGACTGACTGTATCGTTGGCACCGGAGGTGTTGAAATCAATCCGGATCACGGCCAAGTGCACCGTGGTATTGTCGATAGGCGTGGTGCTGCCCAACACCGTTGCGGCACCCAGCGAGGTGCTGTTCACTGTTCCCAGACCGAAACTGGTCTGGCTGGCGCTATAGCCGCCCTCGAATCCGCAGAACAGGCTGCTGGCATTGTTCCCCTTGAGGAAAATACCGACGCTGTCACCGCCTGAATTGCCGCTGTCCTGGATCAGGAAGCTGATATAGGCCGTGCCACTGGACAGCGAACTGGCCAGACTCACCGTGTTCTGACTGCCCGTGGCTACATGCTGATAAGCATTGTTGCTGGTCGGCAATCCGGGATAGGCCAAACCGGTGGTAATGGTTGCCCCCGCCGGAATCGTCCAGTTGCCAGTAAACCCGGTGGCCGTGCTCGGGGTGTTGTTGGTAATGGCACCCGTGGGATAGTTGAATGACTCGTAAGCGCTGGGCCCATACGTCCCGGCCGGGGTCGCACTGACTTCGCCGGAATTGGCGCCTTCGCCATATCCATTCACGGCGGAAACCACATAATAGTAGGTCGTAAATTTGATCGCCGTCGTGTCGAGGTAGGCCACCGTAGGATCGGTTGTGGTGCCGATGGTGGTGTAACCTGAACCACTGGTGGTCGAACGCTTGACATTATAGCTGACGGCTCCAGCAGATCCCGTCCAGGACAATGACACCTGATTGGTGCCAGCCGTGGCGGACAAACCCGTCGGTGCCGCCGGCGGCACATTCGGCGTGGCACTAGCTTCAGTGCTGGCACTGCTATTACCCGAGGAATTGGTCGCTACAATACTATACCAGTAGATTTGACCGTTGGTCACGTCAGTGTCGTTATAACTGGTCGTGGTCACATTGGCATAGAAAGTTTCCGTGCCGGAACTGGTTGAGCGCTGGACATTGTAGCCGGCGGCACCCGTGGCGACACTCCAACTCAAGCTGACCGCGCCGTTGGTTCCGACAGCGGTCAAGCCGATCGGGGTATTGGGCAACGCAGGTGCCGGTTTCGCAAAGACTTCGGAGGAATACGCGCTTATCCCAGAAGAATTAGTGGCTTCAATCACGTAGTAATTGGTCACACCGAGAACCGGCGTGATGTCAGCATAGGAAACCGATGCCGTGGTGTTGGTCGTGTTGTATGTCCCCGAGGTTGTGCCGCGCAGGATAATATAGCCGGTGGCTCCGCTCGCGGCGGTCCAGTTCAGACCCACCTGGTTGATACCCGGGGTCGCTGTCACACCCGTCGGGACGCCGGGCGGATTATAGCCCACCACGCTGCCATAGCTCGTTCCGGTGCGAATCTCATCAATGGTTAGAGTGCTAGCCTGGACGTTCAAACCAATCCCGGTGATGGTTCCTACATCGAATGAACTGTTTGTGTAAGTGGCCGCCACATCCGGCGCGGCTAAATTTGCGGTCGGGTTAATATAAACTTTGACCGTGTCGTTGGTTCCCGAAGTGTTGAAATCAATTTTCAGCACTACGAAGTAAGTATTGCCGTAGGTTCCAAGAAAAGAGTTATTCAAGATCGCTGAAGCACCCGTTGAGTTGGTGCCAACGGTGTTCATTGAGGCCAAGCCCAGATTTCCTTGACTGCCTGAATATGCGCCAACATAGCCAAAGAAGAGGCCCGTGCCGCCATTGGGGAAATAAACGCCGTATCTGTTATCCCCGGCATTTCCGGTCGAATTCTTGAACAGAAAGCTGATCCACTTCGTGCCGCTGGAGAGGGAGCTGGTGAAATTCACGGATTGCCGGTTGCCGGTTGAACTTATGGCGCTGTTGGCTACGGGGAGGCCGGTGTAGGTCAGACCTGTTACAATACTGGGCGCGGTAGCCCCGACCGTCCAGGTGCCAGATTCACCGGAGCCGTTGGCGGCGGTGCCGTTGGCAATCGAGGAGTAATTAAACGGCTCATAAACATTCACGAAAGCGGCAGGGGTTGCACTCACCTGGCTGGAGTTGGCCCCTTCCCCGGTGGCGTTCACGGCCGACACCACATAGTAATAGGTCGTTCCGTTAATGGCGGTGGAATCAATGTAGCTCGTGGTGGTCTGGGCACCGGACGTGGTGATGACCGCATAGCCCGAGCCGCTGGTGGTCGAGCGATACACGTTGTAGCTGGTCGGACTGCCAACCGCCGGGGCGGTCCAGGTCAAAGCGACCTGACTGTCACCCGGGGTCGCGGCCAAGCCGGTGGGGGCGTACGGCACTCCGAGGGTGGGCGCGGCGGACACATAAGAACTGTTGGCACTCTCACCGCCCAAGTTCACCGCCGACACCTCGTAATAGTAGGTCGAGCCACCGGTCACGGTATCGGTGTATGTCACCGTGGGATCGGTCGTGGTGCCAACGGTGGTGTAAGTCCCGCCGCTGGTGGTCGCACGTTTCACGTTGTAGGTGGTCGCACCGGTGCTGGCAGTCCAGCTCAAGCTGACGGTGTTCGCTCCAGAGGAAGTAACTGACAAACCGGTCGGCACCGAGGGGACGGGAATAGTATAGCTTACCGCATCGGCCCAAGTGGTGGCGACGCGGAACTCATCAAAGGTAAGCGTGTTGGCTCCCCCCCGGTTTACAAACGCAGCCAACCCAATATTGCCTCCAAAGGTAGCGGTAAATATCCCACTTGATGTTCCCGGTTCCGTGCTGGTGCCCGCCGTCGGATTAACCCAAAGGGTGGCGCTCCAACTGTTGCCGGTGGTTTTGACCAGCTTGAGCACGATCAGGTTCACCGTGCCATAGGTAATGTCAGCCGTGGCAGATTGGTAGAGCTGTGGTCCAGCATTGTCATTGTAGCCGCTGACATTGTTCACCGTAAATTTCCCGGCGGTGGCACCGTAAGACTCGACCCCCAAAAAGATGCCCGCAGAATTGGCAATCTGAACACCATCGTCCATGAAAGCAGCGCCGTTGCTACCACCCAAACTTTCAGTGCCGGGTTTAAACAGATAGCTGACATAATAAGTTCCAGAAGAGAGTGCGCTGGCAAAACTCTCTTGTATGAAACCACCGGTCACATTAACTTTCATAGCACTGTTCGCGGTTAAGAGGCCGGAATAGGTCAGACCAGTAACCATGCTGGCGGTGGCACCTGATCCAAAAGTCCAAGCCCCAGTATAACCACCGCTGGTGGTCTGGGTGGCGGCGGCAGTGGGCGACGCGGTGCCATTGCCAATCGAGGAATAATTAAACGACTCGTAAGATTGGAGCGTCGCCCGGGCATTGGACGCCATCAGCGCGGACAATGCAGTGAGCACGGCAAAAAGCCGAATGGCTCCAAGCTGGCGCAGCCAGATATGACTCAATTTCAGCAGGGTGGTCGTATTCATGTGTTTTAGGGTTTCTGGGTTTCTGGCTATTACAAAGCAACGGAAATGAGTTCAGCTTTTTGGATCACGCGATCAGATTTTTTAAGTGTCATGTGTTGAAATCACCTACAAACGACGTAAATATTGTTACGAGCGAGTGCGTGATTTGTAATAGATTATCAGAACACCAAAAACCGTCCAGCCCCCCAAATGGGTAGGAATTCCTTGAAGGAAATAATTCAGGTTTGTTGCCAGCGGCAGGAATGCCGGATCAGCAATTATCTTGGAAATTGAACCGGTCCCAGTTCTCGAATGTGTTTGACGGAAGGTATTTCTAGTTGGCGATTTTAGCGCCAAAGGTCGGCCGAGTTTCAGCGCGGGATGCCAATGCCTGCTTTTAATTTCAAGGCTCGTTTTGGCTCACCCCTGAACCGCTGGAATCCGGGCAGACTGGGCTCGTAATTTTGAGACCGGGCAGACACCGGCCCGCACCGCTTATGGTGTCTTGAAGACACGGTAGAATTTGTGCCCATTACTCCCCGATGGATCGAACAATAAGTTGGTTGTTCCGTCACCCACAATGGGAGCGGTCAGATTTGTCCATGCCGGGACCGGCATCAAATCGGTCGCCGCTTGAACCGTGTAATTGCTGTTGAGCATCGTGGGCCAGATGATGGCCACGCCCGGCGCCACCAAAGCCGGAACGAGATTCGTCACCAGGGTCACCGGGTTGATGGACGCCAGGTTTTGGGTGGACAGAGCGCCGGGCGCCAGTGTCATGCTACCGATGGCGATGTTGTTGCTATAGATGGTCGCAACCTGGGTGGCGCTTTGCGGGTTGTAAGCAACCAGGGTGAACTGCGCGGTGTTGGTGTTGTAATAAACGGCGCTGGTCGGCACGCTCAAGTGAAACTGCCATTGGATTGAGCCCAGCATCCGGTAGGCGTGAGTGAAGTAGTAAGTCGAGCCAGCGTAAATCGGATCGGTGGCGACGGGATCGTTGCCGGCATACAACTGGTCCATCTGCGCGGCCACATAGTCAGGATTGAACTGGAGCGCATACCAAAGTGCGTAATTGCCCCACTGCGATCCCATCGAACTGATGGAATTAGAACCCACAACGGACAACTGTTCGGCGAGCATGTTGTTATATTGTTGCTGGGCAAAAACCGGGTTTTGCGCTAGATAGCTCATACCCGGGGAAATGGGCAGCCACTGAATTCCGTGAACATAAATTGGATTAAGGCCGAAGTAGGTCTGATAGTCCTGACCATTATCCCACAGGATGCCGACGCAGGAGCGACTGTAAACTGCGGGCCAGACATCAGCGTGCTCGTTGAACCAGTATTCCCGCACAGCCGCCGATTCCATCACATAGCCCATCGCCCCGGCAGCCCGCATCTGGTCGTCGCCGAGCGCGGCCCCCAACAAGAATAGGCCCACCCAGGAGTTCATGGCTTCGCTGCTGGATTCCTGGTTGCCGCCCCGGGTGGAGTCGGGAAAACCGCTCGCCTGCGAGTGCCCGGCCCAAATGTCAAATGTCCGGAAAAACGCAAAGTTCGTGTCGCTCCGATCCCAGTTCGCGTAATCCTTGGCCACCAGTTTGGCCATCGCTCCGTAATTGGCCAGGAAATTGGTGTCATACAAGCCCAGCAGGGCGGCAGCATGGGTGAAATAGCCGTAGTGAAAATGCTGGTCGTTGAATTGTTGGGAACCATAGCTGGCTTGAAAACCGACGAGCGCCTTCCAGGCCGGATAGGAGGCAAAATAGTAGGTTGATTCGCCGGGGGTGTAGGTGAACCAGTTCTGGAGCCCTGTCGCCAGCGTGTCATGCAGCGTGGTGAACTCGGGTCTGCCCATATCATGAGCCATGGCCATGTGCTGGGCGTAGCGTAGCAGATCCTTGCCACCCCAGTAGGTATCGGGAGCAATGCTGGTGTTGGCCGCCACGCTGGTGAGATAGGCATTCATTCGCGCCGGGACATAATCATTCGACCGACCAGTCGGCACCGGCGGGGGCAAGGTCGGAGGAAAGCCGCTGAACGGGTAAACAAACTGAAAGTCCGTTCCGGTGGCGCATTTCATGGGGCCGCGCGCCGTCGAATAATTCATTCCATTGAACGTCAGATTATTCGTCGTGTTGCGCCAGTGATGTGCCAGCCAGCCCTGGATGACACGCGGCTCGGAGCCTTTCAAAATTTGCGTCGCCAGATGCCAACTCGTCGTCACCGCGCCCGCCGCCGGATCGTAGGTCCAGTTCATCTGGCTGTCCCGCGGGACGGCGTAGGCGTATTGCGCGAAATAGGCGAGATTGGCCTTGGCCGGCAGTGCGCTCACGACAAGGAACATATTCGTGGTGGCAAAGGTTACATTTACCACCCCGTTGCTAAGGGTGAACTGGGTTCCATCCGGCGCGAACACGCCCCAAAAGCGACCGGATCCGTAAGCAACACCAAAATGATTTCCAGTCAGGGGAAAAGATACGCTGCTCCCGTTGTCATCGAAGAAAGTGGCCCCCCCGGAAGGAAACCCGACTTGCGGCTGCACGCCGGTAAATTCCACCCACACCGAAGGTAATCCGTGACCGATGGTCACATCCATGAACTGGTTGGCCGTCTGCTGCATGCGAAACGAAACCGTCCAATCGCCCCATTGCAGTGCGCGCGCATCCGCCGGCAAAAACTGCTGGCCGTGAATCGTGATGGGGCTATCCAGAGGCATTTGAGGCGTGGTTCCGGAGGGCACCCAGCTGTTGGGATTATAGAGGTTGACGCCCTGGGCATCCGCAGAAATAGTCAAAGGCTGGGCCCACATGTTGCCGGCGTATTGGCTGTTGATCAGATCGGTCCACCATTTATTACTCGGCATCGGCTGACCATTGTTCGTAACCACATAAGTGGGCGGCGTCGTCGGCAGGGATCCGGCGTTGGCCTGGGATGGAGGATAGGAGGCATACGACCCGGCACCGACGGGGATCACGGTTTGAGCAAAGGCAGAAACAGCCGCCAAAACGGCGACCAGCGTTGCAGTAAGGTATTTGAAGCTCACGAGGATTGGCCCGGGTTACTGAATGGAAAGGATCTGATAGACATTGTGCGGCGGCCCAACGGGATCGAACACTGTATTGGTAGCGCCGTTTCCTGCGATCGAACTACCCAAGTTGTTCCAAATGGTATTGGTGCCGAGCAATGCGCTGGACCATTGGACCTGATAGGTGACACTGTTGCTGGCAAACCAAGTAATGCCCACGCCCGGCGCAATGGTGATCAGAAGAGGTATGGGAGCGACCGGCGTGACGCTCACCGGCGAACTGTCAGGGCCGGTGCCTCCCTCGCCCGTCGCCGATACAACGTAGTAGTAGGGCGTGCCGTTGTTGAGTCCGCTGGAATCGGTGAGTGTCACCGTGGGAGCGGCCGCAGTGCCAATGAGGTTGTAAGGCCCGCCGGAGGCAGTGGATCGCTTCACGTTGTAGCTGGTTGCAAAGGAACTGGCGTTCCAGCTTAAGGCCACCTGCGCGTTGCCAGCGGTTCCGGTCAAGCCGGTGGGCGCGGCCGGTGCCGCGAGGGTGGGTGCGGCGAAGACTTCCGAACTGTTGGTGCTCTCGCCGGTCCCGTTTATCGCCGACAACACATAGTAATAAGTCTGGCCACCCAGGATGGAATCGTTGTATGTCACGATAGGGGCGGTCGTGGTGCCGATGACGGCGTAAGGACCACCGGAAACGGTGGACCGCTTCACGTTGTATCCGGTTGGACTGCCGGTGGCAGCGGTCCAGCTCAAGGAAACCAGGTTTGCACCGGGTGTGGCATTTAGTCCGGTGGGCGCGTCCGGGGCTGTGGCGACACCGCCCACAACATCGGCATAGGTGTCACCGATGCGAATTTCGTCCACGATGATACTCCCGGCACCTTGAACATTCAAACCCACCCCGGAAATGGTTCCAACATCAAAGCCGCTATATGTCCCGGCGGCGGTCACCCCGGGCGTGGCTTGATTTGCCACCGGGTTCAGATAAACCGTGACTGTATCATTGTTCCCTGAAGTGTTGAATTGAATTTGCATTGCCACCAGATAAGTATTGCCATAGTTCCCAAGCCCCAGTTGCAAGAGGCTGGTTGCTCCCAGAGCAGCGGTGCCAGAAGTGTTCATGGAGCCGATACCCAACTGTCCTTGAGTGGGAGAGTATGGGTTCAAACCAAAGCCAAACCATAAACCCGTGCCACCATTCGGAAAGTAAACACCGTTAATGTTGGCGCCGGGATTACCGGAGCTGGTCGTAAACAGAAAGCTGATCCACTTCGTTCCATTCGAGAGCGGACTTGAGAGACTCACGAATTGCCGGCCGCCACCTGAACTTAAGGCGTTATTGGCCACAGGCAGCCCGGTGTAAGTCAGCCCGGAGACGACCGTGCCGGCGGCCCCACAGGTCCAGTTGCCGGTGAATCCGGCGCCTGTGGCGGGGACGCCGTTGGCCAAACTTCCCGTGGCATAGTTAAAGGACTCGTAACCTGTTACAGCTGCATGGGCCACGCCCGCCATCGCCAGCAGCACCAGGCCGACCATGAGTGCTGGCAACTCACACCAGCCCGGCATCGAGGTCGCAGAGATTGCACGCTTGGCGGGAATTAAGCGACCCGGTAGGGTTTGGACGACAATGTTCATGACAGGATTCATTTCTTGGTTCAGGTGGCTTAGGAGCGGATCCATGGTAAAAAATGTAATTTTCACGGCGTTTGAAGGACACGGTAAAATCTGCCCGGGTTGACGCCGATGGGATCGAACAGGTTTTTAGTGGTTCCATCGCCCGTAATGGCGGGGGCCAGACTATTCCAGCCGGCATTGTTGGCAGGGTTAGCCGTCCACTGCACGGTGTAGTTCGTGCCCTGGCGCGTTGGCCAACTGATACCGACCCCATTCAAAATCATGGGCGAAACAACATTGGTCTGAAGACTGCCGGCACCCGTGAAGTAGATATCGTCAAACTCGATGCCGGGGATCGGACCGCTGTTGCCCAATACTTGGAATAGCTGGCTTACCTCGCTCAGATCCACTTCCGGCCCCATATCGGACATCGGTATTTCGACCGCATGCCATTGGCCGTCCCGCACGAATCCGTAGGGGTCGCTGCCTGCTTGGAAGGTGATCCATTTCTGCCCGACCCCGTCAATGTTGCCACTCTTCATGCCGAGCATGAACGTGGTGGCGGCGCTGGTTTTCAGGGCGAAGCGCAATTTGCCGTTCGGATTGTTCAAGGCCGACAAATTATATTTTACGTTCGGTGTAAAAGCCGCGCCAAACCAGGTCTGACCGGGTGCCGACTGAAGACTGATACTTTGACTGCCCTCATACGGGCTTTGAACGCTGGCTAACAGCGTGTTCTCCCAAATGAAGAAATTACCTTGCACACCCAAGGCAAATTCCCCCGCATTCTGGTGCGACGCCGTCTCCGTAAAAACGCCGAAATTTCCACCGGCGGGGGTCGGCCTGGCTACGCTGGGTTCCCACCAGACATTGTCAATGGACAGGTTCAGCGCAGAAACCGGGGTGACGTCACTCGCAATCATAAAAAGTTGATGAATGGTGAGAAAATCGGTGTTGGCAAACCGGTTCAAGGGAATTTTCAGTGAATGCCATTGGCCATCCCGGGCAAACCCGAACTCGGAGGTCGCGTCAACGCCCAGCGGCAGCCAGAATTCGCCGCCCCGCGAACTTTTGATGCCCACTTTCATGGAAGCGGTTCCGGTGGTTTTGATGTCGAAGTGTAGATACCCGTCAGAGTAGTTCACCATGTTCCGAAAATTTGGAACCAAAACTCCCATGCCAAACCAGGCACCTCCGGCAATATCGAACGACCAACACTGGCTTCCCTCGGAAGGAGTCGGCATCGTCGCCGCCGGAGTCATGTTGTTCCATATATACAGCGCGGCATTGGTTCCGTATTCAAAGCCGGGTTCGGTGCCGGTCAGGTAGGACAGCGAGTCATTGACCGGCGTGGTTTCGGTGAATACTCCGAAATTGCCGGTTTCCATGTTATTGGTGCCAAAGTAAAGCTGCGTGTAAGGATTGTCATAAAGCCGGATATAATCGACATACATCCTTGCCGGAAAGGTGGCCGTAACGGCGTCCGGACTGTAAACACCCGTGTAGGAGGGATTATAGCCGCCGACGGCAATGTTCAGAATCGGAAACATCGGCTGATGAAACTCGCTGAGATAATCCGCCGTGATATCCATCGACCCATAGGGGACATCATCAAGATAAAAGGTGATGTTGGTCGGCGTCCACGACACTTTGTAAAGATGATAATCGAGGCTCAAGTCAACCGGGGCGTTGGTCCACGCAACATAGTTGGCATATTTTCCAGTGGCATCCGAGAAGTGTAAGGCACTATCGATCATCTCCTGCTGAAGACCCTGGTCAATACCGGCCTTGGCGCCCATCTCGACAATGTCCACTTCGCCACACCCGGGCCAGGCGATGGCAGGGAAATTGTTGCCCAGCATCCAAAAAGCCGGCCACAAGCCATTGGCGGTATTGGGCATTTTAATCCGGGCTTCGAGCGTGCCGTATTTGAAGGCAAATCGTCCCTGGGTGAGCATTCGTGCGGACGTGAAAGAGTTTCCCAAATAATTTTCCCGGCGAGCTTCAATCACGAGATTTCCGTTGGTGGTGTAAGAATTCTCGTGGCGGGCGGTGTCATATTCAAATTGGCCGTTGCCAAATCCCCCGCCGCTCACATCATAAGTCCACGTGCCTGAATCAATCGCGTTGCCGTTGAACTCATCCGACCACACCAACCCCGCAGACACCAGCCCACAGCCCAGCGCCGACACAAATAGATACATCAAGGTTGCTCTGAAAAACATAATCTGGCTCCTGCATATCTGGTTATTCATTTTGGGGTGGCATGAAACAATCCAACTTAACGCACATCAGGAGTGAATATAGCATCTCTTATTACACAAAGAAAGTTTTATCGTATCTTTTTTTACACCAGCATCCGCAGTTTTCTTGAATAATTGTAATTTAAGTGACAAATTCCAATTTTCCTAGCCCCTCAAATGGGTAGGAATTTTTTGGGTGCAAAATTGAGGATTGCTGCCAGCGGCAGAAATTCTGGAAGCAAGCGTGATCCAGGCAAACCGAACCGGTCTTCACCGCCCTATGATTGACGGAAGCGGCGCTCGTGATTTCAGCCCGCAGAACCGGCTCCGATCATTTCGCCGGCCGGAATTTCATCGCGGCCTCGGTCCGGGAGTGGACATGCAGCTTTTGGTAGATGTGCTTGAGATGCCACCGCACGGCATCCACCGTGACACTGAGGCGATCCGAGATTTCCTTGTTGGACAACAGCCCGTTTCTTTATGACCTCCAGATTTCAGTCGTCCACAACGGGGTAACCAATGACATGGTAAGCAGTTATTTCGGGATGCGAAAGATCTCCACCAATTTGGTGGCGGGCAGATTGAGGTTATTCCTAAACAACCAGTATCTTTTTGAGTTGGGGCCGTTGGATCAGGGCTTCTGGCCGGATGGCCTTTACACCGCGCCGACAGATGCCGCGCTGGCCTACGATATTCAGATGGAAAAAGCCTTCGGCTTCAACATGGTTCGCAAGCATCTTAAAGTTGAGCGGCAGCGCTGGTATTATTGGGCGGATAAACTGGGCATCATGGTCTGGCAGGACATGCCCAGTTGCAATACCTACACCGGCAACCCCAACCCGCCGGCTGTGGATCCCGTGCAGTTCACAGCCGAATTGAGCGCCATGGTTACCAACCACTTGAACAGTCCTTCGATCATCATGTGGGATATTTTTAATGAAGGCCAGGGCGAGGCTGGCAGCGGCAACGGCGTTGGTCAGACTAACACGGCCTATCTCGTCCAGTTGGTTGCAACGCTTGATTCCTCGCGGCTGGTCAATCAAGCCAGCGGTTGGAATTGGGCGGGCGTGGGCAGTGTGGACGACATCCATAGTTATCCCGATCCCGGTAATCCCATCAACAATACCCTGGCGTCAGTGGATGGGGAATTTGGCAGCATTGGCTATGTCGTGCCCGGCCACATGTGGTTCGGCGACAATTACGGCTATGGCTCGGCGTTCACGGTCAGCACCACCAATTCCCTTGTCTCTTACTATGATTACTATGTTAACGAACTGGTCAACTATGAGTCCACTGCCAAAGGCGGCTTGAATGCGGGCGTTTATACCGAAATCACCGATATGGAAACCGAATCCGCCGGCTTTCTGACCTATGACCGGCTGCTCAAGCTTGATCCCACTGTGATAAGCTCTGCCAACCAGAACGCCATCCTTGCCTACAACATCATCACAGATTCCGTCACAAATTCTGGATTAGTCACCAATAACTTCAGCTTTGAGGTGGACATGGCTCCGCCTGGCAACACTTCTGAACACGTTCCCACCGGCTGGACGGCATTTAATGAGGGTGGAAATACGGATATCGGCTCACAAAATGCGGGTGGTGTTGATTACATCGTTTTTGATCCGCTCGCCCCTCCGGCCGCCGGCAACCAGTATTGCTACATCAATATGTTCAATCCGAGCGTGACGGGTGGTATCTACACCGATGTGGGACCCATGAAGACCAACACCATTTATACGCTGACCGTCGCCATTGGATCCCGGGCGGATCGTATCAACTCGCCTGGCATCATTTCGCTCATTAGCGGCAGTGACAACAATGGCACAACAATGGCCAGTGGTGGTGGGCTTCCGGCCGCACAAAATACATGGCAGGTCTATACGGCTTCCTTTACCAATGGATCTTCGACCACGGATCTGACCATTGCGCTGTCAGCCCACGGCAATGGCACAACCATTCAGGCGGATTTTGACAATGTGATTCTCACCTCGATGCCGGCTGTCGCGGTTCCGCCACCGCCGGCGCTCGCCAATCCCAGTTTTGAGCAAAACGTGATTCCGCCCGGCACCACTTATGGACAGATTCCCACCGGCTGGACGGCCTTTAATGAGGCGGCGAGCGGGGATATTGGCGCGCAGAATGCCGGCGGTGGCGACTATTCGGTGAACAACCCGCTCGCGCCCCCGGCGGACGGTAACAACTATTGCTATATCAACCTATATCAAAGTCCCTATCTCTTGACGGGTCTTTATCAGGACTTGGGGGCCTTGCAGGCGAACACTACCTATAAGCTGACCGTCGCGATTGGAAGCCGGATGGATATCCAAACCCTGCCCGGCATCATTTCGCTCCTCAACGGCACCGATAATACCGGCACGGTATTGGCCTCCACCAACGGGGTTCCGGCCACTCCAAATACCTGGCAGGACTATTCGGTGAGTTTCACCACCGGCGCGGCAGTCGGCGGGGATCTCACCGTTGAACTGTGGGTTGACCCGGCCTTGACCGGCCGGGTTGCCAATGGCGTGAACAATGTTCAGGGGGATTTTGACAATGTGCGGCTGACGGCGACCCCGATTGTTTTCAATGCCCCGACCCTGCGGCCGCCCCGGGTTTCGGGCGGCAGCCTGATCCTGATGGGGAGTGGCGGCACGCCGAACAGCGGTTACACCTGGCTGGTCACGACCAGCCTTTCGGCCCCGATCAACTGGACGACGAACAGCACTGGCACGCTGGATGGCACGGGTGCCTTCTCAAATGCCGTTCCGATTAATGCCTCACAACCGGCCAGCTTCTTCTGGTTGCGGATGCCATGAGGTAAATTGTCCTGATAAGAAAGGCAATTCGAATTGAGGTCCCCATCCCGGCAAAAGTGCCAGCCACGATTTGCCTGCCGTCACAAAACATTGATTCCGTCGAGTGGCGAATGCGCGCTGGCAGATTGTCCACCTTTTTTGCCATTTACTCTACTTCACGTCGCGTGACATTCCGCCAAGGTTGTTTTATTTTACAAAAGAACCAGCGGTTAATATACACGGCAAGCAGCCATAACTACATTACTCTATTATCATGAATAAATGCGATAGCTGGAAAGCGGCTTCGGTCTTGCCTACCATCACCTATTTCGGTGATGCGATTTAACCGTTTTAGGGTATATCCAGATTCGAAATTTTTAATTAGCATGAAAACACAATAGCCTGACTCAAAAACAAAAAGACACCTATAAACTGCACCAACAAAATCCAACAATTCAATCATTTCTTATGAAAAAAACATTGTATCGCCTGATCATCGCGGCCTCACTGTCTGTAATCGCGCAAACGGTGTCGGCCCAAGTCCTTTTCTCGGATAACTTCAACGGGATGACTGGTCCATCAGGTTACCCTGCCACCCCTGCTACCGGCGCCAACTTTGAACTTGGCAACCCTGGGCGCATAGGTGGCTCTCTGACCCTGCCCGCCGGAGCGGCCTACATCAATGGATTCTTTTCTGATGGAAACGAGCAATTGGGCAATCCCAACACGCTGCCGGGGGATAATCTTGACAACAACGTGGTGGGCGACAATTTGCTGCTGGCCAATCAGGCATCAGATTTGATCAATTATGATTTTTCCACCGTCAATTCCCCACTTTCGCTCACCTTTAACGGGCTGGTTGATTCCGGCAATCCGACAGACTGGCTCGCTGTTATAATTGGTAATCCGTCGCAACCCCAGTGGCTTCTCAACACCTCTGCTGCCATCCTTTTCCGTGAGAATGGCGGCACGCAATATTTCAGCAATGGCAACGGCAATAATGGAGCTTCAGGCGTTGGACCGGGTAACAACGTGTGGCAGAGTTATCAGATCATTCTTTCGGACACAGCGGGCACGGGTTCAGCCTTCGATGGCAACGGCAGTTTGCTCACATATTATGCGAATGGAGTTGAGCTGGGAAGTGCCTCGCTTACTCAACTGACTCCGGGCGAGGGATACCTCGGATTCGATTCCCCTGGTCAAATTGTTGGCATTGACGATATTGGCGTTTCGGTGGCTCCGGAACCCAGCACCTACGCCTTATTGGGTGGCGGTTTGCTCTCGCTGCTGGCGTTCCGCCGGCGGATGGCGGCTTAAGTTTTAACTGGTCTGATTAGATCATGGACGGCTCGTTTTCACGAGCCGTCTTTTTTTGTTTTGCAACAGTGTTAACATTGATGAATCTCGAGACAAACATTCCCTGTAGTCAATCAAGTTGAACTTGCCTGCATTGAACCAAGACTCCACCAAGTTTTGGAATGACGAAACCGATAATAGGCAGTCGCTCGGCTGTAACCTGGGCTGTAACCTGTTAAAAACATGCTTCACGATTCGGATGCCATTGAAATCAATGATTGACGAAGCCATAAAAACACATCAGGCCGCCTTTAGTTTCCCCAAAAAAACGCCATGCCCACATCATTTTTATCTTTTATGAAACGAATATTTAATGACTGTCCAAAGTTTATTTTGCTGTTTATCCTTTGCTTGATGGGGGCGGAATTACTGCCAGCGCCGAACCCTTTCGTCCGCCGGCTGTGCCCTTGGTGGCGAACGATCCTTATTTTAGCATCTGGTCGGCGGCGGACAAGCTGACGGACCGGGGCACGACGCATTGGAGCGGCAAAGCGCAGCGGCTCACCAGTCTGGTGCGGATAGATGGGAAGACGTTCCGGCTCATGGGCGCGGAACCGGCGACTGTGCCAGCCTTGCCGCAGACCGGAGTGGAGGTATTGCCCACACGAACGATTTACAGCTTCAGTGGTGCCGGCATAAAGCTCGCGCTCACGTTCCTGACCGCCGACTTGCCGGATGATTTGGATCACCTGGCACGACCGGTGACGTATTTGACCTGGTCGGCGGAGGCCACGGATTCGCAAAAGCACGACATCGCCGTTTATTTTGACGCGCGCTCGGAACTGGTGGTCAACCAGCCGGACCAGCCGGTGGTTTTTGAAAAAGCCGACGTTTCGCAGGCATGTTTTGAGGAGGAACTGATTGAACCCGGGATCGGCGACCGTCTGTTGTTTGATTTCCAGCAGACGCAACGCCGTTTTCCGGTCCGTGGTTTCCAGGGACTGCTGTTTCCGGGTCCGGGAATCCTGCAAATAAAAGGTGTGGCGCCGTTGGTAGAGGTAAAACCGCTGTCTCATAATGCTATGATACAAGCGGATCGAATCACGCCGTTAGGGCGTAGGCGCGCGTTATGCGATGTTATGCTGAAGTTAGTTGAAATTCGGCAGGAATTTCATTTCTTCTGGCACTTCTTCTGGCATTTGGCGCTTTTAAGCCACCACCTTGGAGAGCTGCCGTTGGACATCAACGACTTAAACATTGGCTCCAGAGGAAGGACTCGAACCTTCAACATCACGGTTAACAGCCGCGTGCTCTACCATTGAGCTACTCTGGAACACAAACGGACGCGTAATTTACAAACCACTGCCCGCCACGTCAAACCGATTCATCACGAATTTTGGCAGTGCGAGCAATAAAACGTGCTCCGCGCCGCTTGGACAATGCGTTTGATTGGGTGACGGCAGTTCACACAAGGCATTCCAGCGCGGTCATAAACGCGCAATCGTTCCTCATAATAATCCGGCGTGCCGGGCGCGCGACCAAAATAATACAGCCCGTCCGATTTGCCGCCGGCAAAATTCAACGGCACCGTGCTACCGCCATCAATCGCCTCAGCCAACACTTCCCGAATCGCATGCCACAGGTTTTTGGTCTCCCCAAACGTCAGGCGATTTGCCGCCAGCTTTGGTGAAAGACGCGCACGAAACAATGCTTCGCTGGCATAAATATTCCCCACGCCAGCCACGAGCGACTGGTCGAGCAGTTTTATTTTGATGGCCTGGCGGGAGCGTTTCAATTTGCCGGCAAAAACTTCAGGCGTAAACTCGTTGCCCAGCGGCTCCGGACCGAGCTTTTCAACCGCCGAAACGTCCAGCGTCAGCCGCCCGAAATACCGCGTATCCTCGTAAATAAAATTTTGCCGACCCAGATTGAAGATCACCGCCGCGTGTTTGGGCAGCGGGTCGGTTTTCTTGGCAACAAACATCCGTCCGGTCATGCCCAGATGACCGAGCAGCGTCACCGGCTTGCCGGAAATTTTGGAACGAAACTCGAATAAAAGATATTTTCCGCGCCGCGACAAGCCGGTGAATTTTGCGCCGGTCAAAACACTTTGAAACTCCCGCAGCGATGTCGGCTTGAGGACTTTCGCGCGGCACACGCGCACACGGCGGATGGTTTTGCCGAGCAGGAGCGGCTGCAAATGGCGGGCGCGGATTTCCACTTCGGGAAGTTCGGGCATGATTTAGTTTGAAAATGTGCCGTTCTTTCCCTGTCGAACGGCATGGTTTAAAAGCTCAACCACCTCGTAATCGGTGGTCTGCGCGAAATGTTCATAATATTGGCCAACCGCTGCAAAATCAGAATCCACCACCGGCACCACGATTTCATCCGCCACATGTTGCAATTTTTCACAAGCGCTCGTCGAGGCGACTGGCGCGGCAACGATGACAGTTCGCGCACCCTGTTTTCTGGCGGAAAGCACGGCGGCCTCGGCCGTCGCCCCGGTCGCCAGCCCGTCATCAACCAGCAAAACGGTTTTGTTGTTCAGCGATGGTGCGGCGGCGTGGCGAAACCGCAAGCGGTATTCGCACAGTCGCGCGGTTTCTTCCGCCACGACTTTTTCCAGTTGAGAATGGATCAATGGAAAATCCGAAACGGAATTTTCGTCCAGAATGAAAACATCCGGCTCGGCCAGCGCGCCGACGGCAAATTCGCGTTGCAACGGATGTCCGATTTTGCGGACGACCAAGATGTCCAGCGGTAAATGCAACTCGCGCGCTACTTCCGCCGCGACGACCACTCCGCCACGCGGCAAGCCCAGAACGATGTCGGCCAAAACGCCGCGTTCGCAAAGATATTTACCCAATCGGCGGCCAGCATCTTGGCGTGAAGCGAACTTCATATCAAAAACGTCCGCCCGTTCCGGCAAAAATTCAACTGACCAGCGTGCCGACCTTCTCGCCCAGCACGACCCGCTTGAGATTGTGCTCCTTGTTAAAATCAAAAACGATGATCGGCATCTTGTTGTCCATGCACAGCGAGAATGCCGTCGAATCCATCACCTTGAGCTGCCGTTGCAACGCGTCGAGATACGAGATTTCCGCGAACCGTTTCGCCTTGGGATTTTTCTTCGGGTCGCTGTCGTAAATGCCGTCCACCTTCGTCGCTTTCAAAATCACTTCCGCGCCAATTTCATTCGCGCGCAACGCCGACGCCGTGTCCGTGGAAAAATACGGATTGCCCGTGCCGCCGCCAAAGATCACCACCCGGCCCTTTTCCAGGTGCCGCACCGCGCGCCGGCGGATGAACGTCTCCGCGATCTGCGCCATCGCGATGGCGCTCTGCACGCGCGTGGGGCAGCCGAGCTTTTCCAGCGCGTCCTGCAGCGCCAGCGCGTTGATGACCGTCGCGAGCATGCCCATGTAATCGCCCGTCGCGCGCTCGATGCCGCGCTCGCTGCCGCTCAAGCCGCGAAAAATATTCCCGCCGCCGACGACCACGACCACCTGCACGCCGAGTTCGCGCACCTCGCAAATCTGCCCGGCCATGTGCTGCACCGCCTCGGGTGAAATGCCGGTGCCGTGCGCGTCGCCGAGCGACTCGCCGCTCAACTTGAGCAGGATGCGGGAAAATTTTGGTTTCTTGGCGGTGGTCATAGGATTGGAAGCGTGCGGAGCATCGCAAAATGTTTAACAGCCGCGCGGTGAATCGTCAAATCAAAGACGCGATTTCATTTCATCCACGGTTGAAACTGCGGCTATTTTCGGTCGTCCACATCGCGGGACTGGAAACCAAAAAACGGACGTCCATTTTTGGACGCCTTGCAATTTAGACCGGAAAACTTTTCGTTACACGCCGTCACCGCCATCAAAAGTGGCTTTTGATCTGGGTGAGAATCTGCTGCGACTGATTCTGGTCGCCAAACGTGCCCACGCGGATTTTGATTTCCGTGCTCGTGGCGGACTGCTTGGTCAACGTCACATAAACTTTCTTGTCGGCGGTGCTGCGCGCGGTGATCTTGTCCGTCAGCGCGTCCTTTTTGTCCTCCACGACGGCAAAGCCGAGATCCTTCATCGCCGCCAGCGACGCGGTGCAGGCGGTGTCATACGTCACGGTTTCGGTGCTCTTCAGCTCGCCGTCCACATAGGCATAGGTGCCCGCGCCCGCGCCCGCCGCCGCGCCCACCACCAGCAGCGCACAACCGCCGCCCAACGCCAGAATCGCCGCCAGAAACATCCCCAAGAATATTTTTGTTTTCATAACCGTGTGATTTTTGTGATTTCTTGTTGTTAAAAATCTTTTTACCTGCACCCGCCTCAATCGGAGCGTGTTTTTGAATGTTTCGCAAGCAGAAATTTAACCAACTAAAGAAAAAAGGCGTCCATCGCTGGACGCCTTGGATAACCGTTTGGAAAATTTACGCCGCGCTTTCGCCGACCTGGAAACGCACGAAACGGCGGATGGTGATTTCGTCGCCAAGCTGCTTGGCGACCTGCGCGACGTGTTCCTTCACGCTGACCTCGGAATTGCGCTTCACGAAGCCCTGGTCCACGAGGCAGTAGGTCTGGAAAAACTTGTCCAGCACGCCGGCCAGGATTTTCTCCATCGCCTGCGCCGGCTTGCCCTTGAGCCGGTCGGACGACGCGGCGATCTCGCGTTCCTTCGTGATGACTTCGGCCGGAACTTCCTCGCGCGAAACCGCGTGCGGATGACCGGCGGCAATCTGCAACGTGATGTCGCGCACGAGCTGCTTGAATTCTTCCTTGGTGGTCGTCTCGGCCTTGCCCGCGCCGACTTCCACCAACACGCCGACCTTGGCGCCGGTGTGGATGTAAGCCGCGACGAGTCCGTTGCCGGAAACCTCGATGCGCGCGTGGCGGGTGATTTTGATGTTCTCGCCAATCTTGGCCACGACGGCAACGCGTTCGGTCTCGACGTTGGCGTTCGGATCCGCCGCAAATCGCTTGGCGACGTCGTCGCAGAACGCGCGGAAACCGTCATTCTTCGCGACGAAATCCGTTTCGCAGTTGATTTCCACGAGCACGCCGACTTTGGCGCCGGGCGCGATGTGCTGGGCGATGACGCCTTCGTTGGCCGCGCGGCCCGCCTTTTTCTCGGCGGAAGCGATGCCTTTTTTGCGCAGATATTCCACGGCGGCCTCGATGTCGCCCTTGGTCTCGACGAGCGCCTTTTTGCAATCCATCAAGCCCGCACCGGTCATTTCGCGGAGCTTGCCCACATTTGCTGCAGTGATTTCAGCCATAATTAAAAAGTTTTGAGTTTTGAATGTTTAATTTTGAGTTTCAGTGCGTTTTGAGTCTTCAACTTAAAACTCAAAACTTGAAATTCAAAATTATTCTCAGGCCGGAGAGCTTTCCGGCGTGGACGGATCGTCGCCGGCGGCGATTTCAACCGCTTCGGCGGATTCAAATTTCTGTTCAGCCGCCGGAGCAGCTTCCTGCGCGTCCGGCTTGCGGGCGCGCTTGGATTCAAACTCCGCCTGCGCCTGCGTGATGACCTGCGCGACCGTCGCCATGATCATGCGCACGGAGCGGATGGCGTCGTCGTTCGCGGCGATCGGATAGGTCACGAGGTCGGGATCGGAATTCGTGTCCACAAGCGCGACGATGGGAATTTTCAATTTGATCGCCTCGGCCACGGCGTTGTGTTCGCGCTTGATGTCCACGACGAACAGCGCCGCCGGGTGCTTGTCCATCGCGCTGATGCCGTCAAAATACTTGTGCAGGCGGGCTTCCTCGCGGTGGATCATCGCCTGCTCCTGCTTGACATAATCGTTGATCGAGCCGTCCGTGTTCATCTTCTCAATTTCCTTGAGCCGTTTGATGGAGGTCTTGACCGTGTTGAAATTCGTCATCGTGCCGCCGAGCCAGCGCTCAGTGACATAAAACTGGCCGCATTCCTTGGCGGTTTCCTTGACGCACTGCTGCGCCTGCTTTTTGGTGCCGACGAACAAAACTTTGCCGCCCCGGCGGACCGTCGCGGCGAGAAAATCGCACGCGGCTTCGAGCTGCGTGAGCGTCTTGCTCAGATCAATGATGTGGATGCCGTTGCGCGCGTCGAAGATGAAGGGCTTCATCTTGGGATTCCAACGCTTCGTCTGATGTCCGAAATGGACGCCTGAATCTAACAATTCTTTTACACCGATGCTTAACACAATTTTCCTTTGGTTGAGACCCTGGAATTTTTCCAGAGCATCCCGCGGAACACGGGATTGATTTTAATGTTGTTGTGGCCGCTCCATGCCCACACGAGCGCGGAATTTAAAGGCCGTTTTCCCCCTTAACCGACTCCGGCGAAAGGGATGGTGATATTAGCAGAAAAACGCGGAGTGGCAACAGCTATTTGTCAGTGATTTGGGATGACGGGCTGCAATCAAAATTATGGTTTATCTATCCATTTCATGTCCCGAATATCTTCAAACTCGCCGCCACACTCGCATTTTGAAGACGTGTTTGAATCTTTGGCGGCACCACATCGAGTGCATCGCATTGTCGGCTTGTCCTTGCCAAGAAAAAAAATTAACAATCCAAATAATATTCCAACTAAAATGGCTACTGGTATCCGCTGATTATACTGATCTGCTGGAACTAAAATGAAACCAGTTCTCGCGAAGTCCCATTCTCCGTTAATAAATGTAAAAATAAGAATGCAAATAATGGCTGAATAGATTGAAGTAAGAACACGTCCTCGTGTCCGACGATTTGTAACTTTGGTCAATTCGTTTGGTGTTAACTTGACCCACATGTTCAATCTTTCCAATTTGCCGTTTGCCGCCACCCAACTAAAAGTCAGCAACCGGGTTTGAAACCAATTTTTCCCGCCGTTGAACCATCGTCGGCAATTGGTTGTAGCAGCACTCAACCGAGCTACCGCTACGTCTCAATCCCGTAAGCCTTGATCTTGTTGTAGAGCGTCTGGCGGCCGATGCCGAGGCGTTTGGCGGTTTCCAGCTTGTTGCCGCCGGTTTCCTTGAGCGTCGAGACAATCGCATTGCGTTCCACGCCTTCAAGCAGCGTGAAACTCGTGTCAAAACTGGTTTCGCCCGGGCTGGCGCTCACCTTGACATCGGTTATGGACAAATCGGCGGCGGCCACCTCGTCGCCCTCGCTCAAGAGCACGGAGCGCTGGATTTCATTCTGCAACTGGCGGATGTTGCCCGGCCAGTCGAAGGCGGTAAGCCGTTCGACCGCGTCCGGCTGGAAGCCGCGGATGTTGCGCTTAGCCTGCGACGCAAAGCGCGCGAGAAAAGATTTGGCCAGCGGCAGGATGTCGTCGCGGCGCTCACGCAGCGGCGGCAGATAAACGGAGATGGCGCTGATGCGGTAGAACAGATCCTCGCGCAGCTTGCCGTCCTTGATGGCGTCCTCGGGCTTGCGGTTGGTGGCGGCGACGATGCGGCAGTTGGTCTTGTAGCTGACGGTGTCGCCGACGGCGCGCGCGGTCTGCTCCTGCAACACGCGCAACAGCTTGCTCTGCGTGTCCACGGGCATCTCGGAAATTTCGTCGAGAAACAGCGTGCCGCCCTCGGCCTCGCGGAACAACCCGATGCGGTCGGTGTGCGCGCCGGTGAACGCGCCTTTTTTGTGACCGAACAATTCGCTTTCGATGAGTTCGCGCGGCAAAGCGGCGCAGTTGATCTTGATGATCTTGTTTTTGCTGCGCAGACTCAGGGCGTGGATGAGGTCGGCGATGACTTCCTTGCCGGTGCCGCTTTCGCCGGTGATGAGCACGGTGACGTCATTAGGTGCGATGCGCTCCACGGTGCGGACGACCTGCTGCATGGCTTCGCTGCGGAAAATCGGCGAGGCCGCGCCGCTCATGGTTTCGAGCGCGCGCCGGAGGGTGAGGTTTTCGGTGCTCTGTTCCTTGCGCTCGACCGCGCACTTCACGTCGGCCAGCAGCTTCCCGTTTTCAAACGGCTTGGAGAGAAAATTATACGCGCCGAGCCGGCCGGCTTCCATCGCCATTTCCATTGTGGCCTGCCCGGTCAGCACGATCACCTCGGTGTCGGGCCAGCGTTTTTTGATTTGCGGCAGCAACACCAGGCCGTTGGCGTCGCGCAGGTTCACGTCCAGCACCATCACGTCGGGTTGCGCGTCGGTGGTGAAGGATTTTTGCAGGGCGGCGCCGCTTTCGGCTTCGGTGATCTCGTAAGAACCTTCCAGCACGGCAGCCAGCAGCTTCCTTACGGCCGGTTCGTCGTCCACGATGAGAACTTTGGCTTTCATGTTTTTTTGAGGCACGCCGGTTGAAGCGTGCAATATTGCGGGTAATCCGGCGTGCCGCTCCGTCAGCCGACCAATGTAAACCCGGTTGAAGCCGCACACGCCCAAGACTCGCTTGGGTCAATCTTGGCGGGGAACGAACCCGCTGTCAACGCCACTTCACGCGCAAATTTGCGGCGTTGAAATCAGATTGCCCGGCAACTCCTCAAACCTCGGCGTCGGGAAACCGCTCGCGGATCTGGCGGCGGAGAAAATCCTCGTCATCCGGCTGGTAGCGGCGGCGGGTGACGAGCCGGTGCACGGCGTCGAGCAGTTCCAGCCAGTCCTCCAGCGGCGGCGCGGCGACCGGCACCCAGTTGTCAAACCGTCTGGCGCGGTGGAAAAATTTCCACTCGCGCTTCACGCGCTGGACATAGACCTGCAACTTGTCGCCGTCCTCGGTGACGCGTTTCCAACTGATTTCTGCTTTGGCGGCCATAATTTAATTTGCAGGCAATAATTTCAATGCGGGTTTGACGACGCAGATGGTCGCGGATTGGCCGCTGTTTGGTAAGTTTTTAATTCACCCGCAATCTGTCCGGTCAATTTCTCGTCATGGCCTTGCGCGATTTTCAGGGCAAGACCGGCAGTGCTGACGGCGTTGGATAGATCTCCGGTGGCGGCATAGGCGCGGGCCAGGTTTTGCAGCGCTTCGGGCCAGTCGGGTTCAAGCCGTAGTGCGGCGACAAAATTTGTGATGGCCGGCCCGCTTTGGCCTTCATCGAGCAATGTCTTGCCCAGATTGAAGCGGGGTTTGGAATAATCCGGCTGAAGTTCGATGGCGCGCAAAAATTCCCGTTCCGCTTCCGGCGACCGGCCCTCCTGGATCAAGGCCACGCCCCTCGCATTATGGAGCATGGCATTGCCGGGCATTTGCCGCAGTGCCGCCGACAGATGATTTTCAGCCTCGCCAAATCTTCCGGCATCCATCAACTCGCGGCCCAAGTGGTATTGCAGTTCGGGGTCATTGGGGCTGATGCTGACAGCGGCGGCGTAGTGATCGATCGCTTCGTCTATCCGGCCGTTGCCGGCCAAAGCTTTGGCGAGCATATCCTGGGAAACAACGCTCCTGGGATTGACCGCCACCGCCTGGGTGAACAATGAGATGCTGCTTTGCCAGTGCATCAGTTGTTGCCGCGTCAGCGCCAGACAGCAACCGAGAAATAACAGGACGAGAGCGGTGATGAATGTGCGATGTTGCGGTCTGACCGTTAGCCATTCATGGAGGGCGCAAGCGATTATGAGAAATATGCCGATCAACGGCAGATAGACATAACGATCCGCCATGGCCTGTGACCCGATTTGCACCAGGCCGATGACGGGAACCAACATGCCCAAAAACCAGAGCCAGCCGACCAGGAGCCAGGGAAATTTAACTCTCCAATGCCACGCCAGAAATGTTGCCACGGCCAGCAACAGCAGCGAACTCAACCCGGCCAGGACCGGCACCTGGTTTGGCAACGCGTAAAGCACGCACAATTTGAAGGGCCAAAACATTTTTTCGAGATACGTCAGATAGGCCGCCGGCGTGTTCCACAAGCGGAATGCCAGCGGCACTTCCGTCAGGGGTTTGATCGCGCCGCTGCGGTTTTGCACGACAAAGGTGATGACGCAATCAACCAGGGAAAGAATCAGGAAGGGGATTTTTTCCAGCAACAGCAGCCGGTTCTGGCGTCCGGTGAAATCCGGCAGCTTTTGGCTAAAGGCAATTCTTTGCAGCGGCCAGCAGTCCAGCAACAACAGGATAAAAGGCAGCGTCACCAGCATGGGTTTGGCGGTCAAACCCAGGGCGAATAAAATCAGTGCCAGCGCGTAGCTTGCGGGCCGCGGATTTTCGGCATAGCGCAAATAGGCCCAGAGCGTGAGGATGAAAAAAAACGCGCTTAACACGTTTTTTCGTTCCGCTATCCACGCCACCGATTCCACATTCAGCGGATGCCAGGCGAACAACGCCGCCGCCAGCACGCCCGGCCAGAACATTTTTGTCATCCGTTTTAACAACAGCCAGAGCAACACGGCGTTGGTCGAATGCAGCAGGATGTTGGTGAAATGATGTCCACCGGCGAAAAGCCGATACAGCGAACAATCAGCCATGTGCGACACCAAGGTCAGCGGATGCCAGTTGCCGGCCACCAGGGCCGTGGCCGCCCAAGCGATCCCATGCCATGAAAGGCCATGAAGCACATCAGGATTCTCATAGACATACAATTGGTCATCGAAATTGATGAATGAAAAACCGGTCGCAGGCCAATATAGAATCGTCGTGATTACGAACAAGGCAATCCCGACAATCCAGTTTCTCCGCTGTTCCATAGCTCAAGGCAAATCCACGCCCGCCACCGCCATTGCGGCGATGCCTTCCTCGCGGCCGATGAACCCCATCAACTCGTTCGTGGTCGCCTTCACGCCGACCTGTTTTTCGGAAATGCCCAACGCGGCGGCGATGCGTTTTTTCATTTCCGCGATGTGCGGATAAATTTTTGGCGCTTGCGCGATGACCGTGGCGTCAATGTTCACTATTTTTGCCCCGCGCTTCGCCGCCTGCTTCGCGGCTTCCTCCAGAAAGATTTTGCTCGGCACGCCTTTCCAGCGCGGGTCGGTGTTCGGAAAAAAGTGACCAATATCCTCCTCGCCGAGCGCGCCGAGGACCGCGTCGCAGATGGCGTGCATCAGCGCGTCGGCGTCCGAATGGCCGTCGAGGCCTTTGGTGTGCGGAATCTCCACGCCGCCAAGGACGCACTTGCGCCCGGCGACCAGTTGATGAACGTCATAGCCGATGCCAACGTGAACCATGCGCGGAGGATAGGTTTTTTACCCGGACTAAAAAAGGAATTTCCATTGCCAACCGCGGCTGGACAAATTGCCAGTTTTGGCCTAGCGTCAAAAAAATCTGAAAATCATGAATGCAGATTCACAAAACCTTGAAGCCATGCAAACAGTGACAAAATGTTTTTTTGCCGAACTTGCAATGGTCATGCTCACCGGTGCCGGGTTGTGGCTGTTGTTAAAACGCCGGGACTTGTGGCTTCGCTGGACAGCCGCCGAAGCGGCATTCTATGAGCGTCTCCATCTTCCAGCCAGGTTTGTCAGCTCCAACCGTAAGTTTTCCGAGGGCCGAATTTGGGTTTACATTGTGGCTGGACTTTTCCTGTTCAGCGTGGCGGTTCTGGTTTTTGCAGTCTGGGCTTATTTTCAGATTCGTCACCGGCTGGCAGCGTAAAGAAAAACGTCGCGCCCCTGCCGAGTTCACTTTCGCAACGCACCTCGCCGCCGTGTGCCTGCACGATGTGTTTCACGATGGACAGGCCGAGACCGGTGCCGCCCTGGTCACGCGAACGCGCCTTGTCCACGCGGTAAAACCGCTCGAACACGCGGTCCAGCGATTCCGCCGGAATGCCCGGTCCGTCGTCGCGCACAAAAAGCTCCAGCTTCCCGTCGTCCAGTTTTTTCCCGCCGATCGTCACCGTGCCGTTGGCGCGGCCATATTTGATGGCATTATCCACGAGGTTGGCGAACACCTGGTCCAGCCGGTTCACATCGGCGTTGGCGGTGAATTCCGGCAGTTCGTTGACGAGCGACACGTTTTTATTTTCCGCCTTGGCATGAAGATCAGCCAAAACTTTTTCACCAAGCGAACGCAGTTCGAGCGGCTGGAGATTCAGTTTCAACCGGCCCGATTCCAGCGCGGAAATCGTCAGCAAATCCTGGATGAGCAGATCCAGCCGCTGCGTGTTGCGCTCGATGATCTTGAGGAAGCGCTCGGCCACCTCGGGATTGTTCCGCGCGCCGTCCAGCAGCGTCTCGACGTAGCCCTTGATCAGTGAGAGCGGCGTGCGCAGCTCGTGGCTGACGTTGGCGACAAACTCCTCGCGCGTGCGTTCGAGCTGCTTGAGCCGGGTCAAATCATGGAACACCAAAATCGTCCCTTCGCGCTCGCCGGCGGAATTGGAGATGACGGCGGCGTTGACGCGCAGCCAGCGTTCGCTCAAATCCGGCAGCTTGATTTCGTAATCAAACACCTGACCCTCGGCCTGGACGCGCGTGACGAGGTCCTCCAATTCGTGCAGGCGCAGCGCCTCGAGCACGGTCTTGCCGCGCAGCTCGATTTTCAGGCCGAACAGATTTTTGAACGAGCGGTTGGCGAGATAAATTTTCTGCGCCCGGTCGAGCAGGAGCAGGCCCTCGATCATCGAGTTGAACAGCACCTGCTGCTGCGCCTTGGCGTCCACGCTGGTCTGCTGCTGACGGCGCTGGGCATTTTCAATCTCCGCCGCGCGCTGGCCCTGCACCGCGCGGAATTTCGCCCGCCACCAGAAATGGAGGCCGGCGAGCGCGGCGAGCAGAATCAGCGTGAACGCGAACCACATGGCGGAAGGATGAATGAAGAATGAAAAATGAAGAAACTTTTTTTGCGACGTGATTTTGGCCGAAGGCAATTCTTCATTTTGCCTTCTTCATTCTTGATTTATTCGACAAACCGGTAGCCGACGCCGCGGACCGTGTCCAGGTGCTTCGAGGCCGCGCCCAGCTTTTCACGCAGCCGGCGCATGTGCGTGTCCACCGTGCGCGTGTCAATCAGGCTGTCGTATTCCCACACGTCGCGGAGCAACTGGTCGCGCGACTGCACGCGGCCGGAGCGTTGCGCCAGCAGGGTGAGCAGCTTGAATTCCGTCGCCGTCAGTTCAACCGGCTTGTTCTTCCAGCTCGCCAGGTGCCGGGGCAGGTCAATCAGCAGATCGCCGAAACGCATCTGGTCGTCCACCTTTTCCTCGACCTGGCCGCGGGCGATAATTTTTTTAATGCGCAGCAGGAGTTCGCGCGGGCTGAACGGCTTGGTCAGGTAATCGTCCGCGCCGAGTTCAAGACCGAGCACGCGGTCAATCTCCGCCGCCTTGGCCGTGAGCATGAGGATTGGCACCTTCACGGTCGCCGGGTCGAGCCGAAGGGCCTTGCAGATTTCAAAGCCGTCCATCTCCGGCAGCATCACGTCCAGCACGATCAAATCGGGAATCAGCGAGCGGGCTTTTTTCAACGCCTCCGCGCCGTCGGCGGCGGTGGTCACGGCATAACCGGCCTGCTTGAGGTTGAACTCCACCAGTTCCACCGCTTCCGGTTCGTCATCCACGACCAAAATCTTTGACTTCACGGCGGGCATCATGGCATGTGCGAATTCGCCACACAATTTCAATTCGGCGACAAACCGGCGACAAACGTGTGACGATTGGGTTACGAATAATTTGCCCTGAATGATTCGCCGACATTCTCCTTTTGCGGCGGAAAATTATTTGCCACGCTGCACCCATGCCGTTGCCCGTCATCAGCCTTGCCCAGATGCGCGATTGGGAACGTGCCACCTGGGCCGCCGGTCAGACCGAAGCCGCCGTCATCCGCCGCGTCGGCCGGAAAATCGCCGCCCGCGCCTGTGCGCTGACGTGCCCGGGCGACACGATTTTGATCCTCGCCGGCAAAGGCCACAACGGCGATGACGCCCGGGCGGCACAGGAATTTTTACCCGAACGCAACGTCGTTTTGCTGAACGTGACCGATCCGCTCGCGGCGGTTGAAGGATTGCTCCGCATTGCCAATGTGTCGCCGGCGCTCTTCATTGACGGGCTTTTTGGCATCGGCCTCAACCGCGCGCTCGACGATGGCTGGCGGCATTTCATCGCGATGGTCAATAATTTGAAAATTCCCGTCCTCGCCGTGGACGTGCCCTCCGGCCTGAACGCCGACACCGGCGAACATTTTGGCGCGGCCATTGAAGCGGCCATCACGCTGACCGTCGGCGCACCAAAAATCGGGATGCTCGCGCAACCGGCGTGGCCGTTTGTCGGCCGGCTTGAGGTCGCTGAAGACGTCGGCTTGATCCCCTGCCCTCACAAAACGGAATTGAACTGGACGCTGCCGGACGATTTTAAAAATTTCCCGCCGCGCCGCGCGGCCGCCGGCCACAAAGGTTCGTTCGGGCATTTGCAAATTGTCGCCGGCAGCCTGGGTTTTCACGGCGCGGCGGTTTTGGCCGCGCGCGCCGCGCAACGCGCCCAGCCCGGACTCGTCACGCTGTTGACGAATGAGAAGATTTATGGCGCGGTTGCGGCGCAATTGCAGGCGGTGATGGTCAATTTGTGGAAGCCGGAGATGAAGTTCGCCAGCGCCAGTTCTCTGTTGATCGGGCCGGGCCTGGCGGCGCCGGAACTGCCGGACGAACTGAAGGCGATGACGCGCCGGTTGTGGCGCGACCTGGAAATTCCGATGATCTTGGACGCGAGTGCGCTCGACTGGCTGCCCGTCGGCAAATTTTTCAAGGATGCCGTCCGGGTCATCACGCCGCATCCGGGCGAGGCGGCGCGGCTGTTGAAAACCACGCCGGCCGCCAGCCAGAAAAATCGTGTGGATTCGTTGCGCGAACTGTCGCGGCGGTTTGGCAATTGCTGGGTGGTTTTGAAGGGACATCAAACGCTCGTCGGCCGCAGCGAAGGTGAGATTTTCGTGAACCCGTCCGGCAATCCGCATCTGGCGCAGGGCGGCAGCGGCGACGTGCTGGCCGGATTCATCGCCGGACTGCTGGCGCAGCCGGCCTTGCAAACCGACGCCGGGAAAACCATCTGCTACGCCGTCTGGCAGCACGGCGCGGCGGCGGACAAATTGCAGGCGGCACGCGCGAACTGGATCGTGGAAGATTTGCCGGCGGAACTGGGCAATGTCCGTTGAATCCGACCTCATCCCCGGTTGGGATGCAGGCCATACAGAACCATTTTCTCACGCAAGGTCTGCCGCGAGACGCCGAGCCAGCGGGAAGCCTTCACCTGGTTGCCATGCGCCATGGCGAGGGCGCGGCTGAAGAGGGCGCGCTCAACCGTTTCCTGCAAACGGGCGCGGGCATCGGCAATTTCACCGGACTCGGCGGCGGCGATCAGTTCGTCCACATATTTTTGAATGGATTTTTCCGACAGGGCCGAGGTTGGCACCGACTTGGTGATCGCGGCCCGGATGTGTTCGATGCTGATGGTGTAGCCATGTGCCTGCAACAGCACCTTGCGCATCACGTTTTCCAGTTCGCGCACGTTGCCCGGCCAGGTTTGGGCCTGCAAAAATTCGATGGCGTCGGGATGAATGGACGGATTTTTCACGCCGGATTCGGCGGCGTATTTTTGCAGGAAAAAACCGACCAGGTCCGGAATGTCCTCCTTGCGTTCGCGCAACGGCGGCAGATGAATGACCACGACGTTCAGGCGGTAATAAAGATCCTCGCGGAAATGTTTTTGCCTGATGGCGGCTTCCAGGTCCCGGTGCGTGGCGGCGATCACGCGGACATCCAGCGGAATCGTCTCCTTGCCGCCGAGCCGTTGCAGGCTTTTCTCCTGCAGGACGCGCATCAGCTTGACCTGCGTGGCGGGCGTCATGTCGCCGATCTCGTCGAGGAAAATCGTGCCGGAATTCGCCTGCTCGAACCGGCCGATGCGCTTCGCGGACGCGCCGGTGAACGCGTTGCGTTCGTGGCCGAATAATTCGCTCTCCAGCAATGTTTCGGGAATGGCCGCGCAGTTGATGGCCACGAACGGCGCGTTAGCACGCTCACTGTGCTGGTAAATGGCGCGGGCGATCAGCTCCTTGCCGGTGCCGGTCTCGCCGCGGATCAGGACGCTGACCGGCTTGGAGGCGACGCGGCCGATTTCCTTGTAGATGGACCGCATGGCGCGGCCGTTGCCGACGATGGCGTAGCGCGCCGTGGGCACCGTGGTGCCGAACTGCACCGGCTCGGACATCAGCTTGCTGGCGGTGACCGCCTGTTCGAGCAGGCCGAGCAGTTCCGGAATTTCAAACGGCTTGACGAGATAATCGTAGGCGCCCGACTGGGTCGCCTCGATGGCGGTCTCCGTCGTGCCATGCGCCGTCATCAGGATGATGGGCAGCCTCGGCCGCGCCGCGTGCAGCGCGCGCACGAGTTCAAGCCCGCTGATTCCCGGCAGCCGCAAGTCCGTGACGACCACGTCGAACGTCTCGCTTTTCGCGCGTTCCAATCCGGTGTCGCCGCGCTTTTCCACCGAGACGTCGTAGCCCTCGTCGGCCAGCATCCGGCACAGGGTGATGACAATGGCGGAGTCGTCCTCGACCAGCAAAATTTTGGCGGGCGGGTTCATGATTTAAATTGCGGCAGGATGATACCAAAAACCGTGCCCCGGTCTATTTGAGTTTGATACTGAAGCGCGCCCTGATGCTTCTCGACAATCCGCGCGGCGATCGGCAGGCCCAGCCCGGTGCCGAAATCCTTGGTCGTGAAAAACGGGTCGAACAGCCGCTTCTCCACCTCCGGCGGAATGCCCTTGCCGGTGTCGCTGACCTCCAGAATGACGGCATCCATCACGCGGTCGGAAAGCTGTTTCTCGTCGAGCCGCGCCCGCAACGTGATGACGCCGTCGCTTTCGATGCTGTCGGCGGCGTTTTGGATGAGGTTGATCAGCACCTGCTTCAACTGCTGCGGGTCAATCTGGATCTGCGCCTTGGTCATTTCGCCGAGCACGAGCTTGATGCCGGCCTTGGCCAGCTGCGGTTGCATAAAGGTGTGCACCTCGCTCAACGGCTGGTCCGCGCCGACCGTGACCAAATGCGGCTCGGACGGCCGGGCGAAGAGCAGGAAGTCCTTCACGATGCGTTCCAGCCGGCTGATCTCGTCGCCGATGATGCTGGCCTCCGCAAACTCGGGGGTTCCCGGCTTGAGATGTTTTTGCTGGATGTAAAGCCAGGTCTTGATCGCGGTCAGCGGATTGCGGATCTCGTGCGCCACGCCGGCGGCCAGCATGCCGAGCGAGGCGAGTTTTTCCTGCCGCTCCACCAGTTGCCGGCTTTCCACCAACTGCACCTGCAGCGGCGCAATCATGTCGCGGTAGATCACCCCGGCCAGCCAGCTGCCGGCGGCGAGCAGCAACACCAGCGACCCGACCAGCGTGTAGCGCAGGATGCGCAGCGACTGGCTGGTCTGCGCCTGAAACGTGGCCAGCGATTCCTCATGGGCTTCCGCCAGTTTGAAACCGAGATTCAAAATGCGTTTGGACTGCTTTTCAAAATCGGTGAATTCAACCAGGCGGGTGATGGACTGGTGGCTCTCATAAATCTTGGTGTTGATGGCCACGGCGGCGGCCAGGTAATCCTTGAAGGCCGCATTGATCTGGTCCAGCACTGGTTTCTCCTTGGCCGAAGAAAGGATGGGCTGCTGGTCATGGATCCAGCGGGCCAGCTCCTGGCTGCCCAGGTCAAATTCATGCCAGTCGTCGGGATCCCGATACGCCGCGTATTTCAAGACCGAGTTGTTCAGGCCCAGGATGGTCTGCTGCAAATGGTCGGAAAACTGGAAGCTTTTCCACTGCACCGTCGTCAGCTTCTGGTGCAGCCCGCCGATCTGCTGCCAGGAAGTGAGCGCCGTCCAGACGATCAGCACCACCAGCGAGACGATGGCCGTGATAAAAATGACGAGCCGAAATATGAGGCCTGGATTCATGTTGAACTGCGCACCCGCCGGACGGGCGGAATAATGACCCCGGCATTAAACATCAATCCGCGCCAAAAGTCAGAATTATTTTGGGCCGCCGGTATTTTTGACGCCCACAAAACTGATGGACAAACCAATTTCACGGGTTCAGAGTCGAATCCATGAAAATTTGTAGGCATTTAACCTGTGTTCTGTCATCATTTAGGCGTAACAAATGAGTCATCCATCCGGATACATTCCCGAAGGCGTTAAGGTCTTGATCGCTTCGGCTAGTGCATATCTGGGTGCCTATCTCTATCAGATTGGATACGCTGGTTACTTTGGTCTCCCACGAGAGATTGTTACCGTCTCCTTACCGAATCTACTGTTGTTTGGCGCCACGATCGTAGTAGTAGTGATCCTCTCTTACCAATTCCTAAGCTTATTCATCACGATCCACGACGAACATGGCGAGGTAATTAAAAAATCTGTGGTAGGCATGGTTCTAAAAAAGTGGGGCATAGCCAGTGCGATAGGCCTGTCACTTTGGCTCTTCTCGGGATATCAACTGGAAGATGTGTGGGGATTTTGGTATTTAATCCTTTTCGTCTCGCTTGATTTTATCGTTCCGATATTCCGCTCTAAAGAAACATCGTATGCGGAAGCACTGCGAGAGTGGATTGCATTGAGTTTCGCACCAAAGCAGAATAACGAAAAGTCTTTCATTTCGAGTCCCCAGGCCAAGAGGATATTCTTTCTCCTGGTTCTATTCATTTTGGCGTCCACCTATTGCTTAGCTTTGGGGAGAGGTGAAGCGCGTCGTCGTAAAGAATTTGGTTTCATTGGCGAAGAAGCTATCGTCGCACGCTATGACGATCAATTAGTAATGTGTAGATTTGATTCAGGATCAGGTCAATTTACCCGCAACTTTCGCCTGCTTGACCTAAAAGAGGCCACTAATAATGTAGAGGTTAGAAAAGTAGAACGGACCCAATAACGAAGGATTTTAACACATCATTGGAGCCAACATTGGTTACGTCTGTCTGTTTTCGCTTCGGATTTCGCGTTTACGGGAGCCAACAGCGGCGCGGCTCAGTTCTTCGTTCTCGCTAGATGGCATTCCTTCGCCCGACCCAATTTGAATTGCCCAAAGCAGATTTCCGATTAACCTCTCCGTCCGATATTTATCCGACATGAGCCAACCCCATTCCAACGGCGACAGTCCCGCGCTGCCGCCCGGCGTCACCCTCACCACGCTTGAAAACGGCCTGGTCATCATCGTGCGCGAAGATCACAGCGCGCCGGTCGTCTCCGCGCAGGCGTGGGCCATGGCCGGCAGCATTCACGAGGGCAAATGGCTCGGCGCCGGCCTGTCGCATGTGCTCGAACACATGCTCTTCAAGGGCACCACCACGCGCCCCGGCAGCCGCATTGACCAGGAGGTGCAGGAAGCCGGCGGTTACATGAACGCCTACACGAGCTTCGACCGCACGGTCTATCACATTGACGTGCCCAACACCGGCGCGGTCACGGCGATAGACATTTTGTGCGACATCATGCAGCACGCGTCGCTGCCGCCGGAGGAACTCGCCAAGGAACTCGACGTGATCCGCCGCGAAATGGACATGGGCCAGGACGATCCCGGCCGCCGCTCCGGCCGCCGGCTCTTCGAGACCGCCTACACGCGCAGCCCGTATCGCTTCACCATCATCGGCTATCTGGACATTTTCAACGAGCTGAAGCCCGACGACATCCGCGCCTATTACCACGAGAAATATGCGCCTAACAACGTCTTCTACGTCGTCGCCGGCGACGTGCAGCGCGACGAAGTGGTTGAACAAATCAAAAAGGCTTATGCGCAATCCAAGTCGCGCGCTCTGCCGCCGAACTTTCTGCCCGCCGAACCGAAACAGACCGCGCCGCGCGAAATCATCGAGGAAGCACCCATCGAACTCGGCCATCTGCATTTTGCGTGGCACATCCCCGAACTGCGTCATCCCGACGTGCCCATCCTCGACGTGCTCGCTGTGTTGCTCGGCAGCGGTCGCAGTTCGCGCCTCTATCAACAGGTGCGCGAACGTCAGGGTCTCGTGCATCACGCCGACGCGTGGACTTACAATCCCGGCAGCACCGGCCTGTTCGGCATGAGCGCAATGGTGGACGCGGACAAGTTCACCGCCGCGCGCGACGCGATGCTGGCCGAAATTGAGAAGATCAAATCCATGTCGGTCTCCGCCGACGAAGTAAAGAAAGCCGTAAAGCAATTCATCTCCGCCACGCTCGCCACGCGCAAGACGATGGAAGGGCAGGCGAACGATCTCGGCGGAAGTTGGCTGGCCGCCAACAACCTGACTTTTTCCGAGCGCTATCTCGCCGCCGTCAAGCGCGTCTCGCACGCCGACGTGCAGCGCGTCGCCCGCGAATATCTCACGGCGGAAAACCGCACGCTCTACGCGCTGCTCCCAAACGGCACGACGCCGAAGATTTCCTCGGCGGTGGAAAAGAACATTGACTCGCCCATCCAGAAATTTGAACTGCCCGACGGCCTGCGGCTGTTGGTGAAGGAAAATCACCGGTTGCCGTTCGTGGAATTCCGCGCGGCATTTCAAGGCGGCGTGCTGGCCGAAACTGCGGAGAACAATGGCATCACGCAGTTGCTCGCCCGGATGCTGCTCAAAGGCACCAAGACGTGCGACGCGGAAAAGATTGCGACGGAAATCGAATCCGTCGGCGGCAATCTGGACAGTTACGGCGGCAACAACAGTTTCGGCGTGAACGCGGAAGTGTTGAGCAGCGACTTTGCGACCGGTCTTGGTCTGCTCGCCGACGTTTTGCTGAATCCGACTTTCCCCGCCGACCCGCTCGAACGCGAACGCGAGGTGCAGATCGCCAGCATTTACGAGCAGAAGGACAATCTTCTTAAAAGCGCCAGCAACGCGATGCGCCGGACTTTGTTTGGCAACGCCGGCTACGGCCTCGATACGCTCGGCACGGAAGAAACCGTCACCAAACTGAAAGTCGCCGACCTGAAAGCGTTCCACCAAAAACTCGTCGCGCCGAATAATTGCGTGCTGGCGATTTTCGGCGACGTGAAAGCAGCGGAAGTCAAAACCGCCGTCGAAAAAGCTTTTGCGAATTGGAAGAAGAATCCCGACACGGCCAAGGTTGTTCGCCCTTCGGACTTCTCACTTCTCACTTCTTCAAAGCGCGTCGAGGAAACCCGCGACAAAAAACAGGCCGTGATCGTTCTCGGCTTCGTCGCGACGACGATGCACGACGAAGACCGTTACGCGCTCGACTTGTTGCAGGAAGCGTGCAGCGACCTCGGCTCGCGGTTGTTCCTGCGTGTCCGCGAAAAGCTTGGCCTGGCGTATTACGTCGGTGCGCAGCATTTCCCCGGACTCGCGCCGGGCTACTTTGCGTTCTACGCCGGCACGGAACCAACGAAGGCCGCGTTGGTCGAACAGGAATTTCTCAAGGAAGCGGAATTGCTGCGCACCGAAGGATTAACCGCTGAAGAATTGAAGCGTGCGAAGGCCAAAATCATCGGCCAGAAAAAAATCGCGCGCCAGGATCTCGGCAGCCTCGCGTCACTGACCGCGCTCGATGAGCTTTACGGCCTCGGTTACCAACGCACGGAACTGGACGACGCGAAGTTTGAAGCCGTGACGCTGGAACAGGTCAAAGCCGTCGCGCAGAAATATCTGAAGCCGGACGCGTTCGTAGTTTCCGTCGTGAAGCCGCAATAAACCGCAGAAAAAGCCAGGTCAGTTTTGGGAGTTAAAAATATTGCCGAGCAAAACCGGTTTGCGTGAACATTCCAGCAGCGGGTGAACGGAATTCTGATTGTTATTATCGTAATATTCTGCTGCATTTTCAAGCTGCCAGAACCATAGGCTGCCGTCGGCGGCAAGCGAAACCACGCTACCCCAATCGCCGGTGATTGCAACCCAGTCAAAGTGCGTGCCAAGGCGGACCGGGATAGTGGATTGGATTTCAGCGGTCGTCAGTTGATTATCCCATGGCACGCTCTGAAATCGGTTGCGGTGAAAATTCCAAAGCCATAACGAGCCGTCGTCTTTGAGCGTGACGAGTTTTTCGCCGCCGCCAGCCACCGCCAGCCAGTTTGTGCCACCACCGATTTGATAATCAGCCGGCCGCCACTGGTAATTGCCGTATTGATGTTTCTTGTCCCAGACTAAATATTCGTCCGCCCAGATGCGAAAAGTTCCGTTGCGGTCAATGCCGACCTTGAACCCAGGTCACAACTGGATTGTCGCCATGCTGCGAAATTTGCCCCGATCACATCCCGGCACCGCCTGCACCACAAAGCCCGGCTCAACTTCAAGCAACTGAACCCCGTTGGTCTGCCAGTCATTGACGTCCCAACCGATGCCGTCCGTTTTGTGCAAAACCGCATGATAGCCGCTTTCGACCACATCGGCCCAGTTGGATTCAGTTCCCATCTGTCGCGGAACAAAAGTCCGCAAGCCCGGCCAACGCTGACGGTTGAAATTAAAATTATTCGTCCCCAAATTCCAAAGAGTGCCGTCATCTCTCACCAGCAAAAGCGAATTTCCGTTGCGCGCGAGGCTGGTCCAATTGGTCCCGGTGCCAAACCTCACCAATTCGCTTATTTTCGCGATGTCCGCCTGCCATTGACTGTTGGTCCGGCTGCCGGACGGAAGCGGTTTTTCAGAAAGCCACAGGCTGCCATCGCGCTGGATGCCGGCATACTCGTAAGGCAGGCGTGTCACCGACTTCCAGTTTGCCCCGGCAAAATATTTTCCGGAACCCAGGCCGGGCTTGACGTTGGCCAGCAACAGAACGAGCGGATCGAGATGATCCGGATTAAATCGATAATCCGCCCGCCAGAATTGTCCGTCTGGCAGCAGGACCGACAAGCCGCCCCACCGTTCATCCAAAACCGCCGGGGACGACAGCGACAATTTCGCCACGCCATGCGCCGGCTCGAACGGTGTGAGTTTTTCCCAGGCACGATGATAAATGGCCGTGGTCGCCGTCGCGCCAAAGGCCAAGACGCATATCAGCGCGAGCAGATTCAGTCCGAAAGTTTTCCAGTCCGGGCGGGCCAGCTCGAAATTTCGGAATGCCAGCACCACCAGCGACGCCGCCATCAACGGCACGCAGAGGAAATAAACCAGCGGCCCGCTCCAGAGATAGTCAATGTTCCGCTCCCATGGAATCATGCCGGCGACCAAGAGCAGCCACGCGATGATGATTCCCACCACTGCGGGAGCAAGTGATTGCATTGTGTTGCGCACCAGCGAGGATACGTAAAATGAAACCCCGGCGATGAGCAGGACGATTCCGGTTAAAGTGAGCAGCGGCAGAATAACATCCAGATAACGCAGTGCATTCCAAAAAGCGCGGTGCGACCACGGCAAATGTCCAAACTCCGATGCGCCAAGCCCGGTGGAATAATTAAAATGCAGGTCAGGTAAAATTCTTATTCCCTCCAGCAGCAGCGGCATGACCAGACCCAAAAACAACGATAGCACCAGCACGACGGACAGCTTGATTGCAAACTGCGTGCGTTGTTTTGCCGGCAGGCAAAGCTGGTTTTCATGCGTGCCAAGCTTGCGTTCCTCCGCCACCGCCGCGCAGCCGACCAACAGCGGCATCACCAGCCACAGACCCCAGAAAATTTCCAAGGCGAACTTCAGGTCGCGCGAATCATTCAGGTCATGGAATTTCCGCACCGCCAGCACGCCGAAGTGCAGCATCAGCAGCGCGAAGGCGATGACAAACTGCGCCTGGTGCAACTGGAATTCCTTCCGCCACAGCGCGGCGCGCGGACGCCAGCGGCGCAATGCGGCCCTGGATTTGAACCGCGCCAGCCCGCGCATTTCCGGCATGACGATGTTGCCGCCCGACCATTGCAAATCCTGCGCCCGGAAAAACAGCCAGCGCGCGAAGAAAAATCCGGCCAGACTGTAAACACCAAGCGTGCTCACAATCATGCCGGACATGAACTCGTCGGATTCGCCACCAAACAAGCCGGCGAGGATCACGAGGATTACGCCGGGCGCCAAAACCGTGAACCAAAAAGCCGCCGCCACCTGCCGCAGCAGAAGCACCGTCCACAGCCCTCCTGAAAAAACCACCAATCCAAACGTGCCAACTCCTGTGAATAGATCCAGCAAGTTGAGATTACGACCAAGCATCATGAGCCGGATCGTGCCGCAGGCGGACCAAATGATTCCAAAAATCAAGAGCGAAGCCGCGAGCAGCAAAATTTTTGTCTCCCAGATTTTCTGACGCGAAACGGGTTGTGCCAGCAAATTGGAAAACGTGCCCGAACTGAATTCCGCACCAAAAGAATTGAGCGCCAGCATCACGGCCACCGCACCACAAGCCATAAAGGCCAGCACAAACCACCACCCATCCGTGAGCGAACCATCGGAATTAAAACGAAAAGCTAAATTCGTCAAGGCAAGCGCGCAGCCGACGCAAAAGCTTGGCAGCAGCAGGCGGATTTCCTTTTTAACGAGCGCGTTCATGCCTTGACCTTTTTCAAGATGTCCGAGGCCACAAAAATTTCCTCCAAAGACAATGATTCACAGCGAATTTCCTCTGGAGCGTGCAATTTTAATTCCGCCAGCAGTTGCTCGCTGTTGCCGTTGGCGAGAATTTCTATTTCGCGGCCGCTGCGCTTCATGTTCAGCGCGCCGGCCAGATTTAATTTCAACTCCTGCGGAAAGCGGGCGCGGATTTTGCGGAAACGGTCACGGGCGGCGTCGGCTTCCATCGTCAGCAGATTGCTGCCCTGATCGATGATGGTGAACTCGTCAATCAAGCCCTCGAATTCGGAAATCAGGTGCGTGGAGACGAACACCGTGCGCCGGCCGGGATCGCCGGATTGATAGGCGCCGATAACGGTCTCGATGAATTCGCGGCGGACAATCGGGTCGAGGCCGCTCGTCGGCTCGTCGAGCACCAGCAGTTCCGGCTCCGGGCAGATCGCGCCGATGAGCGCGAGTTGGGTGCGCTGGCCTTTCGAGAGATGGCTGGATTTCTGTTTCGGGTCGAGCTGAAAGCGTTTCAGCAAATCGGCTTCGATGTCGCCGTTCCAATGCTTGCGGAACGAGGCAAGATATTCCAGCGTCTCGCTCACGGTCATCCACGGATAAAACGCGACCTGGTCCGGCACATACGCGAGCCGCGATTTGACGGCCACTTCGTGCTTCTGCGGGTCGAGTCCGAACACGCGCGCGGTGCCAGAATCGGGCCGGAGCAAATTAAGCAGGCATTTGATGGTCGTGGTCTTGCCCGCGCCGTTGCGGCCGAAAAAACCGTAGCATTTGCCGGCGCGCACGGTGAGCGAGAGACCATCCACGGCATCCAGCTTGCCGTAGCGCCGCGAGAGGTTTTGGATTTCGATGATGGATGTGTTCATGCGGGTTTATTCGTTGTCGGATTTTTCCTTCACCTTGCGCTCGAAGCTGTCTAGCCGTTCTTTGACCAGCGCGAGGAAGGCGTCGCGGTCCACCTGCAGGTGATGCGCGGCGACGACGGCTTCGTCAATTTCCTTGGTCAGAATTTTGGCGCGCGCCGACTTGGTGAACGGCGAATGGCTCTCTTTTAGAAAACAGCCTTTTCCCGGAATTGTCTCAATGACGCCCTGGCTTTCCAGTTCGGCGTAAGCCTTGGCCACGGTGTTGCGGTTGACGCGCAGTTCCTCGGCCAGCGGGCGGATGGACGGCAGCGGCTCGCCCGTGCGCAGCCCACCGGACGCGGCAGCGTAACGGATCTGGTCCACCAGTTGCAGATAGACCGGCTTGCCGGACTTAAAATCAATTTGCAGGAGCATACGCGAGTTACCGACATAGGACACTATGACAGTTGAACGCGCAAGTCAAGAAATTTTTTGCGACGGGAGTTTCCGCTCAAACGTAAAGCGCCTTCTGCACGTCATTCACGAGCACGCTCATGAAGGGATACCGCTTTTCTGGATCGCGCGCGAGGCACTTTAGAATCACGGTTTCCAGCGCCGCCGGGATTCCGGGATTGTGTTCGCGCGGCAGCACGGGGCCGGCGGGATTGAGCTGGGCGGCCAGGATTTCCTCCGGGGTCTCGCCGGGAAACGGCTTGTGGTTGGTCAGGATTTCGTAGGCCATCACGCCGTAGGCGAATATGTCCGCGCGGGCGTCAATCGGCTCGCGCTGCAACTGCTCCGGTGCCATGTAGCCGGGCGTGCCGGGATTTTTCGACTGCTTGGTCGGCTTTTCGGGAATCGGAATGGCGGTGTCGAAATCAATCAGTCGCACGCTGCCGTTGCGCGTGACCAGGATGTTTTCCGGCTTGAAGTCCAGATGCATGAAACCGCTTTCGTGGACGTGCAGCAGCCCGGACGCGGCGTCAATCAGGATTTGCGCGACGTTTTCGGCCAGGATCGGATCCTGTTTCGCGAACAGCTCCTTGAGATTTTCCGCCTCGACATAATCCATCAGCATGTAAGGCGTGCCGTCCGCCTTGCCGTGCTCGACGTAGCCGACGATGTAATTGCTTTCGTTCAGCTTGGACAGCACTTCGCACCCACGGAAAAACCGGCGGCGGGCCAGAAAATTGAAGCGCAGTTCTTTCTTCAACTTGCGCAACGCGTAAGGCTTGCCGCGCCCGTCAGTGACCAGCCAGATCTCCGACATGCCGCCGCGGTTGAGAAGTTCCTGGTGATAATACTTTCCGGCAAAGCTTTTCTGCTTCAAATCGTCCGATGATGTCTCTTTCAATAAACTTGCCATCTGTTCTTTCAATATCACGTTGTTCACCCACGCGCGAACAAAAATTGTTCAGCGCTCAGCCTGACAGACGCATTCGGATTGGTGAATGATACAATATAAATATGCTTCTTGCATTTCACCCCGGTCCGGGGCCTCCAACAACCGACATAATGAAGAACTCTGCCATGAAACGTATAACTCCGATTGTTAAAAAGACGCCAATTTGAATGACCAAGGAAATCAAAAGTAAATAGCACGAACGTCTAACCCCAATAATCTCTGGATTCCAGCAACTGTGATAAAGAATGGTAAATGTCACTGAAATTGGAATTATTGAATAAACCAAAATTTCATACCAAACATCTTCAAGCATCTCCACCGCAGGTCTTGAAATCCAGAAAATGATTAGCAAAGAAGCTAGGCATGAAATTGAAGCAATGACAAAAACCCTCTGTAAAGAAGACTGAACGTCTGGTTCTGACTGGCAATCATCCATAACAACCAATAGACACCAACTTTACATTTTTTGTATATCTGATTTTTTAATCAAATTTATTCCGGCATCCGAAAATGACAGAAAACACCTTATTTACAATGGCTAAATACATTTTTACGAATTTATTGGTTGTCTAACAATCGGATTGCATTTGGACACAGAAAAATTATTTTCGCAGGCATGTGGCCTGCCGCCGCACCCGTCAAAAGCTGGTTGAACACCGGCCTCGGCTTTTTCTATCCTGAAATCTGCCAGCTTTGCGAAGCGGAACGCGCCACGGCCAAGGACGGATTTGTCGGCGCAAAATGCTGGTCGCACGTCCGTTTCATCCGCCCGCCGTTTTGCGAACGCTGCGGGCTGCCGTTTGAAGGCGACCTCACGACGACGTTTGAATGCACCAACTGCCGCGAGATGAATTTACATTTCAGCTCCGCGCGTTCCGCTGTCGTCGCCAAGACCGTCGTGCTGGAAGCGGTTCACCGGTTCAAATACCAGCGCGCGCTGTGGTTTGAGAATTTTCTCGCCGACCTGCTCGTGCGCGAAGCTGTGCCGGTGTTGCGCGGGCAAAAATGGAATTTCATCGCGCCGGTGCCGTTGCATCCGCTGAAACAGCGCGAACGCGAATTCAACCAAGCGGAAATCCTGGCCCGGCATTTGAGCGACGCCACAAAAATCCCTTTGAACACAAAATTGCTCCGGCGCGTCTCACCCACCATGACCCAGACCTTGCTGACGCGGGAGCAGCGCGCGAAAAACATGCGCGGCGCGTTCGCGTTGCGCAACGGAGTCAAATTGGATGGCGAGCGCGTGGTGCTGGTGGACGACGTTTTCACGACCGGCGCGACGACCAGCGCGTGTGCGCAGGCGTTGCGGGCGGCGGGCGCGGGCGAGGTTTGTGTCTGGACAGTGGCGCGCGGACTCTAGTATTATTTTATCAATCAAATGGACACGACTTCGTTCACGAAGAAATCAATCAGCGGTGTGGGAGTGGTGGAACCGGCGCTGACGCCGCCGACGTTTGCAACCACGCAGCCGACGTTTGCCAAAAAAACCAAGATTGGCACGGGCAAATCCAAGACCAAGAAGCGCGACATCCCCGAAGGGCTGTGGACGAAATGTCCGTCTTGCGAGACGATGATTTTCGACAAGGAGCTGGACGAAAACCTGAAGGTTTGTCCGAAATGCCAGCATCATTTCACCATCGGCTCGCGTGAACGCATCCACTCGCTCGTCGAGACCTGCACGTTCGAGGAGATGGACGCGACCATGGCGAGCGTGGATCCGCTCGGCTTCAAGGGCGCTTCCACCTACCGGTCCAAACTGGAGTCCTACAAGAAAAACAACACGCTCAAGGATGCCGTCATCACCGGCCTGTGCAAGATTGGCGAGCATCGCGTCGCGCTCGGCGTGATGGATTTCAGCTTTCTCGGCGGCTCAATGGGTTCGGTCGTCGGCGAAAAACTGACGCGATTGATTGAACGCGGCACGGAAAAGGGATTGCCCGTCATCATCATTTCCACCAGCGGCGGCGCGCGGATGTATGAAGGCATGTTCAGCCTGATGCAGATGGCAAAAACCAGCGCCGCACTCGCGTATCATGCGAAACGTCACCTGCCCTACATCAGCGTCCTCACGCATCCGACCACGGCGGGCGTGATGGCGAGTTACGCCACGCTGGGCGACCTGATTCTGGCCGAGCCGGGCGCGATGATCGGGTTTGCCGGGCCGCGCGTCATCAAGGACACGACGCAGGCGGAACTGCCGCCGGGGTTTCAGACCGCCGAATTTTTGCTCGACCACGGTTTGATTGACGCCATCGTGTCGCGCAAGGAAATGAAGGCTCAGCTCATCGCGTATCTGGATTTTTTCACGGCTGAGAAGAAAATTGCTGCTGTTTAGCTGCTTCAATTCTGCTTTGCGGTTAACATCACAGTTTGAGCGCGGCTCAATTTTCTTCGTTAGATGGTATGAAGACGATTGCACTAATTTTGCTTTGCTTGCTGGCAGTGTGGTGGGGACTTCTCACCGTAATAACGATTTTGAGCCATCGTGACCGTGTTCGTGCAGCCGCCAAAACGATGACGCCTAAAGAATTGGAGGATTGTAAAAAACTGGAAGCGAGCATATCACGAATTTATCAAAATCGACCGATACCGATAGATTATGTGCTGATGAGTCCGCTCGTGTTCGTGCTTCTTCCGTTTTATCTTTATCACTGGTTTGTCAAAGACCCATACAAGAAACATGACCGTGTTGCTTGACAAGTCATCAGAGTAAAATGATTAGCACCTACCTTCGCCCGTCATACCACAGGTGCGCGGCCTCGCGGTTGCGCAACTGGCGGCCCCGGCTGAAAATCACGCGGGATAAAAACTTGAGATGTTCCCGCGCCGTGTAGAGCTTCATCTTCCGCGCCGAGGTCACCAGCGGGTGCCGGTGAAGAATGACGATTCGCTTTCCCGTTTCCTTCGCCAGCTTTTTCAGCCGCTGGCTTAATTCCAGTTCCTCCGCCACAAACAGTTCTTTGCTGAACCCGCCCGCTTTTCGGAACGCCGCCGCTTCGCAAAAAATGAACGAGCCGGCGAGCAGCTTCCAAAACCGGCTGGTGCAGTTCCACGTCCAGGTGATGATTCCGCCAATCCGATGATTTTCGTCCAGCCGGACAGTCGCGCCGCCGCCGAGACAATGGCCGGAAAGAATCTGCTCCGCGACATCGGCGAACAGTTCCACGCTCGGATGCGAATCGGCGTCCACAAAAATCAGCCAGTCGCCGCTGGCCGCCGACGCGCCGGCATTCCGCGCGCGGCCGATTTGATTGACCGGCTCGAACACAACATCCGCGCCCGCCGCATACGCGATTTCCGACGTGCGGTCGGTGGAATTGTTGTCGCACACGATCAATTCAACTTCCCAGCCGCGCGACGTGAATGCGCACGCCGCCGCCTTTATTTGCTTGAGCGACGCGCCAAGCAGCCGTTCTTCGTTGAACGCTGGAATGACAATCGAGATTTTCACCGCGCGGAATGTGCTTCATCCGCCGGCAGTTTTCAACGCGGGAATAAATTAGTTTGGCGGAGTGGGGATTTTGACGAGCCGAGTCGCGGAGACGTTCGCCCACCAGAATCCAAACCGCTCATTTTCCGCGTGCTTTTTCCGGCGGATGCATTTAACTGTGGGCATGTTCATTTGGATATTTGCCTTGTTGTTGTTCGCGGCGTGCATCGCGCTCGGCCACAAGCTGGGGGCGATCAATGCGGCGTTCACGTTCGTCGGCATCGTTTTCGCCGGATTGCTGGCCGTGCCGCTGGGCGGACTCGTCAAGCATCTGCTGGCTCACGTCGGCATCCAAAATGAAACCTTGGCGTGGGCCGTCGCGCCCATCGTGACGTTTTTCATCATCCTGACCGTGTTCAAGGCGACGGGGTTTTATTTGCATCGCAAGGTTGAGGTTTATTACAAATACAAGGCGGGCGATTTGCGGCTGGCGTTGTGGGAGCGGCTAAACGCCCGGCTGGGCGCGTGCATCGGCACGTTGAACGCCACGGCGTATCTCGTATTGGCCAGCTTTGTGATTTTTAATTTCAGCTACTGGACTGCGCAAGTCATGGCGTCCGACAACGAGACGCGGACAACCAAATTCATCAATCATCTTGGAAATGACCTGCAAAGCACCGGGCTGGACAAGGCGGGACATTCACTCGCGACGATGCCGGAAAATTTTTACAAGGTTGCCGACCTCGCGGGGCTGATCGCGCAGAACCCGCAGTTGAGCGACCGGCTGGGGCGGTATCCGGCGTTCATTTCGTTGGTTGAACGCGACGACATCCAACAGCTCATCAAGAACAGCGATTTCGCCGCCGCGTGGGATGTGCACGCGCCAATGGGCCAAATCCTAAACGATCCGCAGTTCAAAACGCTGCTGCAAAACAATGATTTGATCAACGCGGTGTGGGGGACGGTGATGACGAATCTGGACGACCTGACGGCTTATCTCAAAACCGGCAAGTCGGCGAAATACGATGCCGAGGAAATTTTAGG
>Ga0316231_1000313_pt1 | contig 74514 bp, 64 predicted proteins | sample TBH18027metaG_FD_206002 | JGI IMG/M metagenome (GOLD analysis project Ga0316231, IMG submission 206002) | Freshwater microbial communities from Trout Bog Lake, Wisconsin, USA - TBH18027 | ecosystem: Environmental > Aquatic > Freshwater > Lake > Hypolimnion/Profundal zone | place: USA: Wisconsin... | reverse complement strand
CGACGCACCGCGCACAGAACGTACAGCGCCCGGGTTCATAATCCCATTCGTATGCGTTCTTCATTTCTGAGCCCGTGATCGCGCTGCTGACGCACACATAGGAACACATGCCGCACGCAATGCACTTCGCGGGGTTCAGCGTCACTGCTCCACGGAAAAATGCGGGAGCAGGAACGCTTCCTGGCAATGCGACCGTCGCGGGGCCACCAGCTACATTTGCGGCGATGATCTTCAGAATCCTAAACATCTCAGTGACCTCCGCTGCGGCCAAACACTGCTGCTGCGAGCGCAATGGCGGCAATCAAGCTGCCCCATTGCCACATCATCCGGGTCGCTTGTGTAATTTTGAGTCGCGCAGTGGACGAGGCCAGCAGGGTGAGCAACGGTACCAGTGCGAGCGACAGAATTACAAATATCGTAGCGTTGACGTACCAGAACTGGCTTCGCACGGGAACCGCAAACACGATTACAAAGCCGGTGAGCGCAGTCCATTCCATCGCGTGCGCCAGTTCCCACAATGCGAGCCGCGGCCCATCGAACTCTGTCAGCGGCCCCGCCAGCAATTCCTGCTCCGCGTTGGCCAATGAAAAAGGATTAAGCCGAAGCTTTATGGGAAGACAGAACAGAATTGCGATCAATGCGGGGACACGTACGGCCCACGGCGTCGCTGCGGCAATCTGCGAACTAAGCAGCGATCCGGAGGACGCGGCCATCGCAACCAGCGCTGCAAGAAACGGCACATTGGACACAATGCCGACAAGGGCCTCGCGAGTCGCTCCAACTTCCCCGTAGATCGAACGTGAAGCATAACCAGCAAGGATGAGACATAGCGGAGGCATCTCCAGCAATCCCACCAGTACAACAATGTCGCCAACGAAGCCGGTTTCGCCTCTGAACACGGGCAACAGCGCGAGTGCGCCAATCGTGGAGCCAACTGCGAGCAACGGAAGCCCCACGAGAAAGCCGAGATCCGACGCAACGCGATTCACCGGCATCTTCGCCAGCAACTTCACGGCATCATAGAAAGGCTGCGATAATGGCGGACCTATTCGTCCTTGAAATCGCGCTTTCAATTTCCGCTCGATACCGAGCATCAACCATCCCATCGGTAGCGCATAGAGCAATCCGGGAAAAACGAGCAGCGCAACGAATGCACGGAATGAATTCATCGTCCACCTGCCACTGATTCCGTTTTGCGCACCGCGAGTTTTTCAATCGCGCGGCTGATGCCTTCAATGATCGCGTGCGGGCGCGGCGGACATCCAGGGATATAAATGTCGACAGGAATGATTTTGTCCACCGGACCATCAATCACCGGGCTTCCCGCAAACACGTTGCAGGTTGCCGGACAAGAGCCGATGGCTACCACAACTTTCGGATCTGGAATCTGTCCGTAAATTGTTACAAGGGCCTCACGCGTTGTGCGGGTCACCGGCCCGGAAACGCAGAGAATATCGGCGTGACGAGGACTTGCTTCCAGTCTTATCCCCGCCTGCTCCACGTCATAGCGTGGCGTGAGGCATGTAACGAGTTCGATATCGCAGCCGTTACATGCACCCGCGTTGAAGTGATACAACCAAGCCGAACGGCGGCGAGCCCGCTCCACCAACCGAAGAATCAGGCCACGTTCTGATCCGCTCATGCGGCACCCCCGAGTAGCTGTGGCCACAGTCCGGTTGCAAGCAGCGTAGCGACGAGCAAAATGATCGCCACTGCCATCCATGTCCTGTTGTAGTTGTGTGGGTGGGGCTTAGCGTCCAGGTCATCCGGTCCCCACCAGAACAGCGCAATCGCCCTTGCGTATACGGCCACGCTAAGCATCGCTGCACCGCAGAGAACGGTAAGCAGCGGCACATTTCCGGCGACCGCACTGAAGATTCTCCAGTGCGCTGCGTACCCCAAGGTTGGGGGTACGCCCAACACTGCTAATGCTCCGATTGCGAATCCGACTGCGCCGACAGGATGGCGCACGGCCAATCCGCGTGCATTCGTCAAACTGGCTCCGTCTGCTTCAGGGCCCGCAATGCTGGCGAACAACAATGCTTTGGCCAGCGCATGTACGGCTGCACCTAACATCGCGCCAGAGATTCCGAATTCACCGCCATAGGCGAGTGCGATCACCAGCAGTCCCATATCTTCAATTGTGGAGAATGCCAGCAGTCGTTTGATGTTGTGTTGCGCAAGTGCGAGCAGCGCTCCGAGGATGGCCGAAGCAATTCCAAGCACAAGCCAGGGCAACGCAGGAGTGAACAGCCATGCCTGCGAGGTGCGCAGCGTAAGTACTTCAGCAAATGCCGCTACATCGACGATGCCGACAACAAGGCCAGTGACCACCGCCGGAGTCGATTCCGCAATCAGCGGCAGCCATAACCAGAGTGGCACAAGGCCGATTTTCACGGCAATCGACGGCAGCATTAAGGCCAGTGCCAGATGTGGGTTTCCATGCTCGGCGGCCAGAGTTCCACCGACCATCCCAATTGCCGAAACCAAAACGGCACAGAGGTAGCCATATTTGGCGACAGGCTTGCTGCTGGTTCTCCACAACATGAACAGAGCCATAATGGTCGCAGTTTCGAGCAGACCAGTGCGCGCCAGTGAACCATGAACAAGAATTCCACCGCAGGCGAGTGCGCCGGCGATCCCTAGTGGGACCAGCAAATGGCGCCATCTTCGAATCGCTGCAGTAGCGAGAAGCAAACCTCCCAGGGATACGCCTACCGCTCCGGCCAAAGTCCATGTCTGCGCCGCTTGGGCCGCTGTCTCCGGGACTATTCTCATAACGCTCAGAGGTGCGAACCACCCTAGCGTTCCGAGAATCGCCGCGATGATAGGAAGGAACATCCACGTAAGGCGTTCTGCTCCGGCAAGGGGTATTGCAATGTTGGAGGCGATCTTCCCGAGCAGATGCCAGATTTTCAGCCAGACGACGTCAGCATCGAATCCGCGATAAAAGGATGCCAGGGAGTGCTTCACAACCTGTGAAAAATCGCTCGCTCCAAGATGACCCCGCGGAGAGAGCATTTCACCGCCAGTGAAGACCGATGGGGCTCCGCCAGCTGTAGCGGTGCCGCGCACCATCATGGGGATCCAGGCGACAACAGCGCCGAACAGCAGAGCTACTACGCCCAGCATCAGACCGCCTGACGCCAGCCAGAGTCCTTGCCCCGAGGAAAGTCCAAACCAACTCACGCCTGCAAGAGGCATGCATCCGAGTGCCGGAAGCAGGGGGTTGATCAGATAAGAGATTGCCAGCTGCGGGGCAACGCCGAACACGATGCAACCTGCGGCAAGAATTCCACCACCGCCGACCATCGTCCAGGAAACTTCGTGTGCATCTTTGGTGTCACTGCCCTCACTGCCCAGAAAGACTCCGCTGGTGGCTTTCAGAAATGAGAACACCGTGAGAATGCTGCCAATCCAGGGGATCAGCGCCAATATCGGCTGATGAACTTCCAGGGCTGCGTTGTAAAGCATCCACTTGCTGACGAATCCATTCAGCAGCGGCACACCGGCAATGCCTGCCGAGCAGATAAGCCATATCTGCATTGTGTGCGGCATCTTTCTTCCCAGGCCGCCGAGGCGTTCCATGTCGCGCGTTCCGCATGAGTGCTGCACGGCTCCTGCGCACAGGAAAAGCCCACCCTTGAACAGTCCATGATTCAGGCAGTGGAAGAGAGCTGCTGCGATGCCGAGCGGTGTGCCAATCCCGAGGCCGAGCATCATGTATCCGATTTGGCTCACCGTGTGAAACGCCAACAACTTCTTCAGGTCATGTTGAGCCAACGCAAACAGCACCCCGATCAGCAACGTAGCCGCACCGAGCCACGAGACCAGCAGGCCCCACGAGATTGGCCACGGTCCGAATGAATGCAACCGCGCAACCAGATAGACACCTGCCTTCACGTAGCAGGCGGCATGCAGCAATGCGCTAACCGGAGTCGGCGCCGCCATGGCGCTGGGGATCCACGTGTGCAGAGGGAACTGTACTGATTTGGCGACCGCCGCAATGAGGATCAGCAGGAAGATTCCGGTGGTGACCGCACCTTGCACCCGCAGGTCGGTCCAGAGCGTCGAGCCTGTGCGGTGGTAAAGCACTACGACGGCCGCAAACAGACCGTAGCCGGCAAGGTGGGTCATCGTCAAAACTTTGCGTGCTCCAAATGCGGCTTCGCGGTCCTTGTACCAGAAACCGACGAGGAAGAAGGAGCAGAGCCCAACCAGTTCCCAACTCAGATAAACAAGGAAGAGGTCGGCGGTATAAACAAGGTGAATCAATCCCGCGATAAACACCAGGACAAGTGAATAGAATCTCGTGGTCCCCTTCTCAGCCTCCATGTAACCGACCGAGTAGAGCAAGACTGCGGAACCGATACCTGCAGCCATGATTGCGAACAGAAAGCTAAGTCCATCCACATGGTAGGCCAGTTGAATGGGGCCGTCCCAGCGCCCAAACGTGGCATCGTACACTCGCCCGGCGACGATCGTCGGCCAGATGCAGATGACTCCAGCCAGCGAGCCAACTCCAGAGATCAATGCAAGCCATCCCTTTGCGCGCGCCGAAAGCACACCCGCGAGGAGGGCTTGCAACACGACTCCCCCAAAGAGCATGGCCAGCGGAACCAGTACGGCATACCTTGCGGTCACTCTTGCCTCCTTCCTCTCATGGCGTGTTTAACCACCTGCCACCATCGGGAAGATTGCCACGACATCGTCGTCTCCCAGCGGGGATTCAAGCCCCTTCAGGTGTGCGACATCACGGCCATTGATGAAAATAATGATCGTACTGTTGAGTTGATCACCTTCGAAGACTCGTCTTTCGAAGGCGGTGCCGTGCTGTACGGAAAGCCCCAGTAAGAGCGACCGCAAATCTGGCACCGCCTTCGACCACGTTTCTTCTCCGCAACCCGTCAACTTTCGGACATCAGCAAAATACCGGATGGTCACGGGTGCGAATCTCCTCACGCAAGTTGCAAGTCATGCAGCCGCTCTTTGGTTGGGACTCCTTCTTCGTCCCAGCCGCGCAGCTTGTAGTATTCAGGAAGCATTTCAGGTACATGACTAAGTTCACCCTTAGAAGGACCGGTCTTGATCGGGAGTTTCGTCATGCGCAGAGGCAATACATCGTCCTTACTGGTCAATCCGGCTTCCAGATTGAACATCCTCTCCAGGTTCCAGATCCGTTCACCTGCCTTGAGGTAGTCCTCTGGCGTGTACGTTACTCCGGTGAGTGCCGAGAGCATTGCAGCGTAGTTCTCCCCGCCCATTCCGAAGGTTCCGAAAATGCATCCACCAGACGCATCAATCGCCGCCGTGAGGTCCTGAAACAGCTTTACCCAAAACGGCTTGTCGGTTGTAACGTGAGGATCGAGCTTCGCCCCGCAGCCAAGCACTTCGACTGCGATTGTGTAGCCCTTCACGTGGCATCCACCGCGATTGCAGGTTGCATACTGAAGGCCGATTCCCTGGACACCGCGCGGATCGTATGCCGGCATTTCCTGCTTCTTCACCGTCATCGAATACTCGGGATGCCCGTAGGAATTCGCCAGGCGATAAGAACCAAGCGCCAGTTTGTTGCCAATCCCTTCGCGTAGTCCGGTTTTGCGGGTTAGTTCTACTAGCGTGTCGGCATTTCCGAAGCGCAGATCCTGACCGTCGGTATCTTTCGTGGTGATGATCCCAGCCTCAAACATCTCCATTGCACAAGCCAGGGTTGATCCAAAGGAAATTGGATCCATTCCTAATTCGTTGCAAAGATGATTGCTATGGGTTATCGCGTCGAGGTTGTCGATCCCGCAATCCGGTCCCATCGACCAGGCTGCTTCATACTCCGGTCCTTCTCCTTCACCGGCGTACTTTGGCTCCTTCACCTTGCTTACGCGGCCGCAGCTAATTACACATGAGAAGCAGCCCTTCGCACGAACAAGTTGATTTGCGGAGAGCGATTCGCCACCTACCTTGTCAGCCGTAGGAGAGTAGCCATCCTGGAAGTTGTTGGTAGGGAATGAGCCAATTTGATTCAGGATATTGACCAGCACATCGGTCCCATAGGCTTTCAGTCCCGCGCCGCCTACCGGATGCTCTTTGATCTTCTTCCGTCCAACCAGCACTGCGTCTTTGAATGCTTTTGGATTGGCGACCTTGATCGCCTTGGTACCCACCACTGCAATGGCCTTCAGGTTTTTCGAGCCCATAACGGCTCCAACGCCCGAACGGCCAGCAGCGCGATGCATTTCATTCATGATTGCCGCAAACAGAACCTGCTTTTCGCCAGCTGGTCCGATGCAGGCGACCTTTGCCTCCAAGTCAGTCTCTGCCCGAACCAGGTCGGTTGTGTCAGGAACCCACTTGCCCCAAATGTGCGAGGCCTTGCGGATCTCGACAACATCGTCCTTGATCCAGAGGTAAACCGGTTCGTCGGCCTTGCCTTCGACGATGAGCGCATCGTAGCCAGCGTAGTGCAATTCCGGGCCAAACGATCCGCCCGAGTTGGACCCGGCGATGGCGTCAGTCAACGGCCCCTTGGTCACTACGTGGTAGCGTCCGCCGGACGGCGCGAACGTGCCCGAAAATGGCCCCGGTGCAAACACAATTTTGTTGTCAGGTGAGAGGGGGTCGACTTTCGGATCGACCTCGTCAATATAGAGTTTGTCGCCTAATCCCCGTGCTCCAATATAGAGGGCGGCGTCTTTCAGATCCGTGGCCTGCCTCGAAACGGCCCCGGTCGTTAAATTGACACGAAGAATCGTACCGCTCCAGCCGTTCATGGTTATGCCCCCTCAAAAGCAGACTTGAACTTGCCTGCGAGTTCTCTCTTCCGAGAGCGTGTGGAGATGTTGTCGTCAACGAATTCCAGTGCTTGGCTGGGGCAGAACTGCACGCAGGCAGGGTCTCCTCCGCAGGTGTCGCACTTCAGAATGGACTCGGTCACGCTGTCATAAACGGCGTTGCCAAACGGGCAGGCAATGGTACACATGCGGCAGCCAATACACTTTTCCCGTGAATACTCGACCAGCGTGGTCCCCTTCGCGCGATGCAGGGCGCCGGTTGGGCATACCTTCATGCATGAAGCGGAATCGCATTGCTGGCACATCATGGGAACCGAGAATCCCTCGCGTTCCCAGCTATAAACGTGAACTCGGGTCGCTGTAGGCCGGAACTGGTTTTCGTGGCTGAAACTACAAGCCAGTTCGCAGTTCTGGCATCCAGTGCACCGGTCTGGATGAATCATCAACACTTTCGGCATATCTTCTCCAATCCGAGACTGGCATTGTCGCTACGCATCGCTCGACAAAATCGCGAGCGATGTTGAATTCTTCGCGCGCCATGATGGGGAGCTGAGTACCATAATCTATGATCATGGCACTCAACTTACAATCTATTTAAAAGCCGTAAGATACCTGTGCGCCAAATTGGTGCCTTGCTTTCAGGTTGATCGCCGTTGGACCGCTTCCGTTGATCTGCCCTGCAACCTGCGCGATACCCACATCGAAGTTCAACTTGTGCTTTGGGCTCGGGATAACGCGGGCGCAATAGGTCAGTGTGGTTGGGATATTCAGTACCGTCTCCTCTTTGCTTGCGTTCGAGAAGCCAAGAGGATGATGCGGCTGTTGAGACGCTTCCGTGCCGAAAATGATCGTGCTCTTGTCTGGGCCCTTGAAAGCAAATGCAAGTGCGCCGAATCCACGCGCCGTCCAATCAGGAGCGTTGCCGCCCATGCCCCACAACTCAGCATTGGTTTCGCGGACGCCGGCATTCAGGATCACCGCGGCCAGCGGACCTGCATGCGGGGTTGGGATAAATTTGGTGGCAACGGCGTAGAAATCTTCGTTGTGGCTGCCATTGCTGCTTTTCGGATCATTGGTCCACTTGAGGTAATCGCCGACGTTGCGAACGCCGGTGCGCGCGATGAAACCTGCAGAAATTGCAGGGACCCATTTCGTTTTGTAGGAATTCTCAGGGATGACAATGTACTTGGCATTGAAGATATCAAAACCGTTTTGCCAAAGCGGGCTCAGCGCAGGATCGCCGCCGAAGTTATGGAACTCGCGGGTGTAGCCAAACTCAAAGCGTTTTCCCACACCCATTTCAATAGAAACCTCATGAAAGTCGCCAATCACGGAGCCTGCATTGAAATAGTGGTAAGCCACTACGGGATGAAACTTCTGTCCTTCAGCCGAGGCTGTGTAAGCCAACGGAGTAACGAAAACACCCGTCTCACCTTCCCAGCCCAATGCCTGGGCATTTGCCTGTGTGGACGAACCGAATACGAGAACGATTCCGAACATCGCCAACAACAGCAGGCGTCCTACACGACCAAGAGAATATTTATTGGAGTTCATATTTCACCACCTCGCCAGAACTTAAGAATGGAAACAGGGCACGAGCCAACGAAGCCTTGCACAAACGACCCGGTACTGGATCAGTTCCAGGACCTCACGGTGGTCAGTTCATTCAAAACCTCATAGCGCGGCCACATATTCAAATGCACGTGTCGTGCCATATTTATAGCGAGTCGCTGGATTGGATACTGAGCAAAACAGCACACGTTCCACGTGAGCTCCTCATTTATGGCGGGAGCGTCGAAACCGACCGATATGATGGGCTTCGCCGTTTGAGCGGACTACCGAGAACGCTAGATCCATAAACTGCGGACGAGTAGAGCGCACGAACAGCGAGTGAACGATCAAGTTTTCCGGATAAGTCCTGTGTCACAAGATGGGACAGTTTGTTACGAAGCGTGACACACCTCTCCCCGTCAATGAGTAATCCGGTTCGCCAAACCGGGCTTCCCGGCCCAAGAATACGTGAAGACTAATGTATTCAAACGATTGCAATTGCGGGTCGGTACGATCAACCTAAAAAAGGGGTACTTGAAATTTAATCCCTCATGTTAGGCTGAAGCTACGCATTCGATATCTTTGGCTTGGATCGCGCCTTGTGGCCGTTGAATTGCACATATAAAGGCTGACTTACAGAATTCTCTTATGCCCATCACAGACCTCCATGGTCGTCGCGTGAATTACCTCCGACTGTCGGTCACTGACCGCTGTAATTTGCGCTGCCGTTACTGCATGCCCGCCGATGGCGTTCCTAAGCTGCAACATAACGATATTTTGAGTTTTGAGGAAATGCATCGCATCGCGCGAGTTGCGATTTCACTGGGCATAAGGAAGATCAGAATCACCGGAGGAGAGCCGCTCGTCCGAAAGAACCTGGCTGGATTTCTAGAAGACCTCTCCATGATTGATGGCATCGAGGAACTGGTTCTAACTACGAACGGTTTGCTTTTGCGGGAGCGTGCATCGGAACTTCGCCGGGCCGGAGTGCAGCGTCTGAACATTAGTCTGGATTCGCTGAAACCGGAAGTATTTGCCACGATTACCCGGGGAGGAGACCTCAGCAGGGTACTGGACGGAATCGCAGCGGCTGAGGAGGCAGGCTTCCCACCGGTGCGCCTGAACGTGGTGGTGATTCGCGGGATAAACGACAGTGAAGTTCTAGATTTTGCGGCACTCACTATTCGCAAACCTTACCAAGTCCGATTCATCGAGTACATGCCGACCAACCTTGCGCCTGACTGGTCAGCGGCATTCGTGTCGGCAGGAGAAGTGCTGCAGAGAATCAGCGGCGTCTACCCGCTCAACCCAGTATCCCACTCCGCGAGTGCAGGCCCTGCGAAAGTTATGCAAATTTCTGGCGCACTGGGGACCATCGGTTTTATTACTCCGATCTCCAGTCACTTCTGCGAAACCTGCAATCGCATTCGCGTCACCGCCTCGGGAATGATCAAAGGATGTTTGTTTGACACTGGCGGGCTCAGTCTGAAGCCGTACCTGAATCAGAGCGATGGTGAATTGCGGGATATCATAGAAAGAGTCATACAGGCCAAGCCAGAACGCCACCACCTGCTCGACCAAAGTCCGCTGGTCACTCCGTTTTCGATGTCTCAGATTGGCGGCTAGCTTACGCGCTTGCGGCGATACCTAATGGATGAACTTCGATGTCTAATATGCTAAGTCCACTCCGAGACGTTCGACTCCAGGGTTTTGGCGAGCGTGTCCCGGTGGATGAAGCACTCCAGTGGATCGATGGCCATCCAAAGATCACCGAATCAGAAGAACTTCCTATCGACGCCGCTTGTGGACGAGTTCTCGCACAACCATTTGTCGCTCCGGCGGATATACCAGCGGCGGACATTGCAGCCAGGGATGGTTACGCGCTATTGTCTGCCGAGACGATTGGCGCAGGCAGCTACAATCCTCTCCTCTTTCGCCTGCAGTGCGGTCAGTCTCCACTGGGGTCATTCTCTGCTGCTCTCGTTTCGTCGGGTACTCCTTTGCCGCCCGGTGCTGATGCAGTTGCTCCCTTTGAACTGGCGCGCGTAGCTACGGATACAGTCGAATTGCTTGGCCCCGTAGCACGAGGCTCCGACGTAACTCTCGCTGGTCAGGAGGCTCGAAAGGGGACAACCCTTGTTGATTCCTCGCGGCCATTGCGCCCTTCAGACCTCGGACTGATTTCCTTATTTGGCGTCGAGCGCATTCGCGTTATCCGGCAGCCTCTGGTGCGGATCGTCGTTACCGGACCAAAGCCATCGGGGAATCTGGCTGAGGCAAACGGTCCTATGTTGCGCGCCCTGGTCGCACGTGATGGAGGATTGCTGGAACTTAGCGAGTGCAGCGTAACAGAACGCGATGACATCGCAAACTTGATCGCTCGTCCGGGAGCAGACGTTGTTCTCGTCTGCGGACGAACCGGCACCGGAGCTGACGACGATGCTCCAATCGCGCTTGGCGAGGTTGGCACGCTCTCGATTCACGGAATAGCCTTGAGACCCGGGGGTTCGACTGGCATGGGCTCAGTCGGTAGAGTTCCGGTGATTCTGCTGCCCGGCAGTCCGTTGGCTTGTTTCTCTGCTTACGATTTGTTTGCGGGCAGATTGATCAGAAGGCTCGGTGGGCGCTGCTCACAGTTGCCATATCGCGTTCGGAAGGCCAAAGCCGGGCGGAAGATTGTTTCTTCCATTGGTAACGTAGAGTTCTGCCGCGTGCGATTGGTCGCGGAGGAAGTCATTCCGATCGGATCGGCAAATGCTGGTGGACTCGCTTGTGTCGCTCGCGCCGATGGCTTTGTGCTGGTTCCTGCGCCGCTTGAGGGTTACGCTCAAGGAACACTGGTGGACGTGTATATGTACGACGATGAGTTGGAGAACACGGCGCTATGACAATTACGAAGAATTCAAATGCCGAACTGTTGCGTGCCGCGCAACAGCAGCAGTTTCTCGAAGTCATTGATCGCGATGAGGCGGAAGCTCGTTTCCGAAAATATCTCAAGTTAGCGCCCTTGGGCGAAGAGATAGTTTCCTTGACAGATGCCCTCGGGCGCGTATTGTCTAGCGATATAGTCTCTACGGTTGATGTGCCTGGATTCGATCGATCGAGGGTCGATGGTTTCGCGGTGAGGTCCGGCGACACAGCGGGCGCGTCTGAAGATTCGCCGCGCAGGTTGAAACTGAATTCGGAAATTCTAACACCCGGCGTTAAACCCACCAGCGATGTTGTTGAAGGTACCGCGACCATTGTCGCGACCGGGGGCATGATTCCACGCGGCGCTGACGCTGTCGTAATGGTCGAGTACACGGACGCTCAAGAGCAGAACAATCAAACGGTTGTCGATATCTATAAAACAGTTTCACCCGGCGCATTTATCGCCGCGGCCGGGGGAGACATCGCGCAGGGAGAGACCGTCCTTCGTGCGGGGCAGATTCTGACATCTCGCGAAATCGGTTGCCTGGCGGCGGTTGGTCTTTCGAAAGTGCCAGTTTGGCGCAGACCAACAGTAGCCATCTTTTCTACAGGCGATGAACTTGTGGCGCCGGGGGAAACACCTCGTCTCGGCAGCGTGTATGACTCAAACGGCGCGATATTTACTGCTGCCGTTACCGAGGCTGGAGGTATCCCGGTCCCGCTCGGAATTGCTCACGATAATGAAAATGAAATTTCCGCTGTGCTGGAACAGGCGCTGAAGTGTGACATGGTGCTGCTGTCAGGCGGCACGTCGAAGGGCGCGGGCGATCTTGCATATCGTACAGTCAGCAATCTGACCGACCCGGGCATTGTCGTCCACGGAGTTGCACTGAAGCCCGGTAAGCCGCTGTGTCTGGCCGTTACAAACGGCAAGCCAGTAGTCATTCTTCCCGGGTTCCCAACGTCAGCTATCTTCACTTTTCACGAGTTTGTCGCACCGGTAATTCGAGCCTTTGCAGGTCTTCCACCGGAACGCACCAAGACCATTCGCGCCACACTTCCAGAGCGCGTCAATTCAGATCGTGGACGCACCGAGTACGTAATGGTCTCTCTGATTCGCGATCTGGATGGCAAGCTTATTGCGTATCCCACGAACAAAGGTTCCGGTTCGGTGACTGCCTTTGGACAGGCCGATGGATTCTTTGCGATTGGCGCGCAGTCGGAAACAGCATCGGCAGGCGCGGAAGTCGATGTCACGCTGATTGGGTCGGATCACAAACTGGCAGACCTCGTCATTATAGGCAGCAATTGTGTAGGCTTGGACCTGCTGGTTGGACGCGTCATCGGCGAGGGTTTTACGGTGAGGGTTCTCAGCGTCGGCAGCAGTGGCGGCCTCTCCGCGGCCAAGCGCGGCGAATGCGATATCGCAGGGATGCACCTGATGGATCCCATTACAGGCGAATACAATCGACCCTTCCTTACCGATGAACTGGAACTTGTGACGGGTTATACCCGATTCCAGGGATTCGTTTTTCGTGCTGGAGACTCGCGCTTTGAAGGGCGTTCGGCAGAGCAGGCTGTGGCCGCGGCAATTGCAGACCCCGCCTGTTTACTGATTAATCGCAATGCCGGGAGCGGCACGCGCATTTTGATCGACCAGATGTTAAAAGGGGCCCACCCATCGGGATACCTCAACCAGACCAAGAGTCACAACGCTGTCGCGGTTGCAGTCGCGCAAGGCCGGGCCGATTGGGGTGTTGCGATCAGGACAGTTGCGCAGCAATACGGACTTGGATTTCTGCCGCTGCAGGCAGAGCACTATGATTTTGTCATTCCGAAGAAAAGGTCCCAGCGCGCCCCCGTGCTCCGCTTCATATCGCTGCTTCGCGACCCTGCGGTTCGGGATGGTCTTCGCCACCTCGGATTTGAGTTGGATGAGGCTGCGAAGGTCCTATGACTCCAACTTCAAAGCGCACGATCCCGCATGCGCGCGTTTGCAGCATCACATTCCGGACAATGCACATTCTGGCGATCAGCATTCTCGTCGGAGGGCATGCGTTCAACGCTCCCGCTGAACAACTACGTCCTTTGCTCTATGTTGCGATTATTTCTGGAATCGGCATGGCAGTGATCGAGGCCTACCCATCATTTCAGTCTCTACTGCAGGGCTGGGGACTTCTCACGTTATCCAAATTGGCGGTGTTGTGCATTATTCCGTTTGCTTGGAAATACCGTTTTCCGATTCTGATAGTTGTTCTGATTATTGGATCAATCGGATCGCATATGACGAAGAAGCTTCGGCATTACTCATTACTTTACGGACCTGAAGAGAAGAACTAGACCAGCTATACGTTAACCGGCTCAGGGTTCTTCCGCGCGCGACAGGTCATCGCCTATCCCGTATTCCTTCATCTTGCGATAGAGCGTGTTCCGGCTGATTCCGAGGGAATTGGCAGCCCTGTGAATGTTTCCTTTGTAGAAAGCGACTGCATTGCAGATCGTCTCTTTTTCTACTGCTTCCAGCGAACGCAGTGGTGCGCCATCCTGAGCCGAGGGTGCCTGGGCCTCCGCATACAAGTCGGCAAAGTCGAAGTGTTCTGCCTTCAGCAACGAATCATTTGCGGCCAGGTTGATTGCCCGTTCGATCGCATTTCCTAGTTCTCGCACATTGCCAGGCCATGAAAACGATTTCAGCTTTTCGAGAAGCCCTTCTTCGAAACCTTTCGGAGCAACTCTCAGTCTCAGCGATATTCTATCCATCAGGTCCTGGGCAAGCGCGGGTATATCTTCCAGTCGCTCTCGAAGAGGCGGAATACGGATGTTGAGCACGTTCAACCGGTAATAGAGATCCTGCCGAAAGTGCTGTGAACTCACTTCACGCTTTAAGTCTTTGGAGGTCGCAGCAATAATTCGAATATCGATCTCTCGTTCGGCAGAAGATCCGATCCGCGCTACGCTTCGCTCCTGAATCACCCGCAGAAGTTTCATCTGGGCATTCAGGGGCATGTCGCCGATTTCATCGAGGAATAACGTTCCGCCATTCGCCATCTCAAACTTGCCGGCCTGCCCATTCTTCTTGGCACCCGTGAATGAGCCTTCCTCGTAGCCGAATAGTTCGCTTTCGATTAGGGAATCCGGCAACGCTGCGCAGTTCACCGCCACAAATGGCCCGCCACTTCGCGGCCCACAATCATGGATTGCGCGGGCAACTAGCTCTTTGCCCGTTCCGCTCTCGCCCTCAAGCAATACCGTCGAGGAACTTGCGACTGAAATTCTTATCCGCGATTTCAACTCGTTCATGCTGGAGCCGTTGCCCACGATATCGTCGATATCATACCTCCGCGCAGGAAGAGTGAACTGTTTAGACGGTACCTTCCACTTGCCAAGTTCACGAAATGTCGCGACAGCCCCAATGATCATTCGGTTTTCGTCGCGCAGAAGTGAAGCAGAGCTTCTAATCTTTTTCCCAGACTTTTCGCAGACACTTTCCTTGTCTTCATAGTGCACGCCGTCGTTCAGCATCTGAAGGATGGGGAGTTGGCAATTCGCTATTTGCGTTATGTGCCGCCCTTTGACACCCTTCGGATCGACGCCAAAGATGCTCGCTCCCTTGGCATTGATTTCCGTGATGATTCCCCTGTTATCCACTGAAATCAATCCGTCCGACATATTCTCCAGCAAGATGTTGGAGTAGCGGTAAGCCGAGTAGAGGCTCTCTGTGGCAACCTGAAGCCGAAGCTGATTCTCAATTGCGCCGACAGCCGCAACGACCATGCCTAACGTGTGAACGTTGGCGTAGTGGTAGTCGCCACTAAGATCGAGGACGCCGACCATCTTGCTATCCGCATCAAAAATGGGCGACGCTGAGCATACCAGGAAGTGGTTGGGTTTGCAGTAGTGCTCGGCGGCGAACACCTGAACCGGCCTTCGCTCGAAGATGGCCGTGCCGATCGCGTTGGTGCCTTTCGACGCTTCGCTCCAGTCTCCGCCAGGGCACAGTTCAACGGTGCGCGTAAGAGAGGTAATATCAGAATCACCAATCACATCAAGAAGGAAGCCGGTCTCATCGCTCAAGACAACTTGGAACCCAGTGTTTTTCACGAAGTCGAACAGTCGTTCCATCACTGGCCGAACTATCTTTACGAGGCGTTGATTGTAGAAGAGGCGCTCTTTAAGCAGGGCACGATCAATGCTGCAACTCTCGGTGCGAACAGGATCGACACTGAGGTTATGACAACGTTGCCATGAACTTGCAATTTCAGGTTTCAGATGCCGGACGTCGAGTGATGCACCACCAGTGTATTTATGCCATGCGCTCTGGACGATGGAGTTATCCGACGGCATCGTGATGTTCTCGCCTCTTGATGTAACGATGTTATGCCCGCTTGACGCTGATCGCGGTGATATTCATCACACCCGCAAGGTGCACAAAGAGTGAGACTTTGGATAAGCTTTTGTGTGGCAAACACTTCATGTTTCGCCGTTATGTTGGGCACCCCGGACAGTCACTCTGGTCTCAAGCCGTATTGGCGTTGATGCATCGAGTTACCAGCAGAGTGCAATCGTCTTCGCGTGTATGAGTGCCGGCAAAATCCTGCGCGGCACCGACTATAGAAAACAACATCTCTGATGTCGAAAGAAACGCCGCTTTCTTAATTTCGCTTACGATCCTGCTGGTTTCAAATTCCTCGTCGTCTTCGTTGCGGCACTCAGGCAGACCGTCTGAAAATGCAAGCAGGGTATCACCGGGCTCAAGAGTTAGGCTTGCACTTTGGAAATTGGCCGTGGGAATTACGCCGAGCAGCGGCCCACCGTCACTTAGCAATTGCGTCGTTCCATCAGCCCTCAGTAGAACTGGTGACGGATGTCCGGCATTGCTATACACAAGCTCGCGCCGTGAGTAATCCAGGTACGCGAGAAACATGCTGGTCAAAGGAGGCGAGGGTCGTGCAACTGAGATGACATTGTTGAGCGCCCGCAGGACAAGGCCCGGATTTGATTCGGACGCCCCGTACATTCGCGTTAACTGAAGGAGGTGGACGGACCACATGCCCGCCAGCAAGCCTTTCCCGCAGACATCACCGACACCAAGCATAGTTGAGGCGCCAGCATCGGCGACGCAAAAGAAATCGCCAGAGAGATGGCGGACCGGAAATAGTTCGGCAGCAATCTCGAACGACCCTCGGCGCGCCAGTCGCGCCCCGCATAAAGAACGCTGCATCTGTGCCGCTTCGAACAATTCCCGGCGCAGTTCTGCGGTTTCCATGCTCGCCAAGGTGAGTCGCTCTTCCAGTGCGGTGATTGCGCTCTGAGCCTGTACAGCCCAGCGGGCGATTCCGGGTGCGGCAGTTTCCGGGCGAAGGACTCGGTTACGGTTGGGCATAATCTGTAAACTCCGCGCAACTGGCTACCCGACGAACCTGTAGCCGACGCCATGAACCGTGAGAATGAACTGAGGTTGTTCGGGAGTAGGTTCCAGTTTCTGCCGTAAATGCACAATATGGGCGTCTACTGTTCGCGTGGTAGGGAAACGCTCGTATCCCCACACTTCCTCAAGAAGCCTGTCGCGGCTGATGTTTTCTCCGGCATGACAGATAAAGAATTTGAGCAGATCGAATTCCTTCGTTGACAGCTCAAGGTGCATGCCGCCTCGCTTCACGCGGCACGTACGCAGATCAACCTCAACATCACTGAATGAATAACGGTCCTGGTTTTTGGGAAGGACTTGAACACGTCGTAAGACGGCCTTCACGCGCGCCAGGAGTTCGCGGATCGAAAACGGCTTTGTGACGTAGTCGTCCGCTCCCAACTCGAGTCCTACTACCTTGTCAATCTCCTGCCCCCGCGCTGTGAGCATAATGATAGGCAATGAAGGACGTTTAGCCTTGAGCTGTTTGCATACGTCGAGACCGCTCATTCGCGGCATCATCACATCCAGAATCACCAGGTCCGGGGATTCCGATATCGCACGTTCCAAACCTTCCACTCCGTCGCGGGCTGCAATCACCTGGTAACCTTCGAATTCAAAGTTATCGCGCAACCCGGCAACCATGTTTGGCTCGTCTTCAACAATCAGAATGCGAGCCGTCGTCCTCGGTCGGGTAAGCTGCTGGCCTGCAGGAATCGGTTGCGGTTCCGCGATGAATGCTTTTCGGGTTTGATTTCCGTTCATAGCGATCCAGCCTTGGCTGACCTGGAGTCAGCGTTGATAGGTAATTCGATGCTGAACTTACTTCCTTTACCCGGGACACTCTCCACCCAGATTCGTCCGCCATGGGCGTCAACGACGTGACGCACCAGGGTAAGTCCCAGTCCGCTGCCTTTCGTGTTGTGCACCAGAGGATCACATACGCGGTAGAATTTTTCGAATATTCGATCCTGTTCCGCACGCGGAATCCCAATTCCGTGATCTATGACTTCCATGTTTACTGAGCCGTTGCTGCGGCTGAGCTTTACTGCCAGGCTCTTTTCGTTGTCAGAATACTTCACCGCGTTGTTCACAAGGTTAAGCAGCGAGCGCGCGATTGCCTCGCGGTCCGCCCTGATAGTTGGCAGATCATTCTCAATGTGTTCTTCCAGCACGAAACCGTTCTGTTCGATCTGGTATCGGTATGAGTCAAGTGTCGTCCTTACAAGTTCAGCCATATCCGTGTCACGGAACTCATAGGCCTTCTTCCCGGCTTCGATCTTTGAGAAGTCGAGAATGTTGTTGATCAATGTGGTGAGCCGTTCACTCTCCTTACGAATAATTTGGTAGTACTCCTGATATTTATCAGGATTGCTGAGCCGTCCCATCTCCAGTGTTTCCGCGTATAAACGAATCAGCGACAGCGGTGTTCGCAATTCATGCGAGACGTTTGAGACGAAATCGGATTTGAGTTTTGCCAGCGCCACCTCCTTGCTCACGCTGTGGTAACTCAACACGATTCCTCCGATCATGAATACCGAAAGGCAAGTAAGAATCAGGTAACTGGTTTTCAAGAAATGATTACTTAGAGCTTGTACGCTGGTGCCGTGATATTTCGTCGCCAGAACGAGTCCGGGAAAGCCAGCTTCCATCGGGTGTTCTACCTCCGGCTTTCCTCCGTCCCAGTTCGATGAGGTCGCCAGTGCCTCTGACTCTCGCCTGGCATGAAGCACGAAGGCTGGGCGATTGTGCTCATTATTGTCGGGAGAGTGATTCGCCGGGCAGTCAGCCATGAAGTTCAGGACGCTCGGGAAGAAATCGTTCTTGAGATAGTCAGCGTCAAAAACAATTCCGCCGATGACGACACGATCAGTGGGCAAATTCTTGATGGGAAACAATAAGGCTGCCTGATACAACTTCTGATTTCCGCGAGGCACCCAGGAATAGTCAAACATAAAGGGGCGTCCCTCCTGTTTGTCCATCTTCCATAGTTTCTCCACAATCTCTTTGCCTTCCATGGGAAGCCAGGTTGAAACGTTGCTCACCAGTTTTTCGCGTTCCTGCCGGAAATCAGGGTCATTCATCCTGCTCGGCCGCGAAGCGAATACGACGCCCGTTTTCTGATCGAACAGGAAGACATGAGCAACGTAAGGGTACTTGTCCAGGATTGCGTGGAGCGCCTTCGGGGCATCTGGGCCGGGTTGGGGAAAATTGTCACGCGTCTCACCGCCCATTTCGAAGGCTTTTGAGGTCATCTGCTTGTCAGTCAAAAGAAGCATATTCTGCAGATCGCGCTCAATCGCAGCATTCACCGTCTTGTCGTGCCCTAACGACTTCAAATGCATGATGCTGAATGTGACCAACGCCAAAGCAGGCAGAATTACGGCAAACTCCAGCGCCAGCAATCGGGCACGCTGATTCCATTCGCGAGTTGGCTTCATGGTTCGACTCCGTACTCGTTCGATTCGATTCAGAGCGTAGCCCGAAAGTCATTCAATCTGTGCCAAGGCGGTGTAAAAAGAAGTGAAATATTGTGAATTACCCGTCCCGTCAGCAACCCACTCCTGAGTTTCAGGCCTTTTCTGTTCAATGTGGATGCGAGCAGGCCAACTTGAGCCGCCCTCCTGCACATCTGTTCACGTGCACGAACGCAGTGCGGAAGTTGCCAAAGGAGAATGCCTCATGAGAATCCCCGCGCTCCTCACCCGACGAAAGATTGAACCACAGGTAACCGTCCCGGCCACAGTTTGGCTGATTCTCTCAGTGTTGCTCGTTTTCGCGTCGCCGTTCGCCCTGGCATGGGACCGGACTCCGGCGACAACATTTGCGGTTCTGCCGGAAGGCGCCAGCGGACCGGAGGGCCTCACCGTTGGACCGGATGGCAACGTTTACGTGGCTACTTTCGGTTTTACAAGCCAGGGGCCTGCAACCGGTCCGGGACAGCTATACGTCTATAGTCCCTCTGGCCACCTTCTGCGGCAGGTGAGCGTTGTTGGTTCCAGTCCTCACCTGTTGGGGCTTGCCTTCAATCCTGTTACAGGGGCGTTGATTGTTCTTGACTTCGGCAACGGAAATGCCTTGAAGGTTGACCCCGTGAGCGGAGCTTCTACGGTCTTCATGGCGACGCCGAAAGTATCGCCCGGCGGGCCGGGTATTAACGGAATCACGTTCGACAAACAGGGGAACGTGTATGTCTCAGATTCCTTCCAGGGCATCATCTGGAAGACCGGCGCAGATGGAGGCGTTCCGACGCAGTGGGCAAGTGATGCAACCTTACTCACGCCGCCTCCGGTGGTCGGGATTCCCCCGTTTGGCGCCAATGGAATTGAGTTCAATCCTGCTGGCGATACGTTGTTCGTGGCAAACACCGCGACTGACGAGATCGTGCAGATTCCGGTGGTCAATGGCGCGGCCGGAACACCGACGGTTTTCGTCAATAGCATCAATGGTGCCGATGGGATTGCGATCGATAGCCAAGGCAATCTCTGGGCGGCTGCCAATCAAGCGGATGAGATTGTGGTAGTTGATCCGACCGGGAAGGTGATCGCAAAGCTTGGAGATTTCAATGGGGTCGACCGGAACGGTCTCCCGCACGGACTGCTCTTTCCGGCGAGCCCGGCATTTAGCGCCGACGGCCAGTTTCTCTACGTGACCAATCTCGCGCTGGACTTGCGACTGTTTGGGCTGGTTGAGGCGGTGGATTCGCAGTGGTGTGCGCAGGTAAAGCGTTACACGGTTTCCAAAATACGCGTCCGAATCCCACCGATCCAAGATAAAGAAGAGTAACCGGAAGTATGTGGCGGCCCCGTGTCTTTTCGCCTAGGAGGACCCGGGGCAGCGAATCCATTGCCCGAATTGGGGGCAGTCGCTCCACATGTGCGTTTCCAAATTGAACCCAGGAGTGCTTGCTATCTGTTAGTTGCGGAAGTCAGCGCAAAACTTGCAACCATTGGGGCGAAAACTTCATCTCTCAACATAGAGGTACTACGGCTGGGGCGTGTCCCGAGCCATTCCTGTGATCTGCATTCCGGTTTAGATTGCTAACTCCACTTCTTTCTGTTGCTCTCGACAACAGGGCGCACTGTTACGAAACAACTCAACGAAATAACGAACAAGAATTGAGGAACTCCAGACCATGATTCGTGAGGATATTCTCAAGAAGTTTTCAGGCCTCTTCGGCAACAAAAAGGTGAACGGGCGTGTCATTAATGTCGAAGAAACCATCGCCACCCTCACCCGGGAACTGCGTCCCGACATCGCCGCCGCCCTGACCGCTCGTCGAGTGCTCCTGCAATCCACTGCTCCGGTCACCAAGAAGTACGCCTGGCCGAATTGGGACGAGACGTACACAGATGCAGTAACGGGAAAACCCTGGAGTTTCCGGCAGATCGTCAGTGGAATGATTGATAACTTTCTGGGCCATGACAGCCCGTGGCGCTGGCGGCTCAACGACGAGGTGCCCATCCCCAAGGACGCACATCCTCTGAACAATCCCGGACTGGAGCTTACCGGGCCATGGAATCCGCTCGATATGGCCTTTAATGCTTTAAACAGTCCAGCGCCAATGAATATGCCGGATTTTGAAGATGCCTCACCATCGCATTTCGAGCCCGACGGAACGGCAGGGAATCAGCCGGTCGGAGTGTTTGCGGCGCTGCAGAACGCAAAAGAGATTTTCGAAGGCCAATGGACCGACCGCGCCTATGAGGTCGCCAAGAAAGACAAGAAGCGCTCCTACAAGATCAACAAATCGCCCGGAGAGTGGCCGATCCGGTTTGTTCGTCCTCCCAGCATTCATGTGCGCTACGAGCACATCACTGTGGATGGCGAGGCGGCTCCCGGCATGGTTGCGGTCGCCGTGTTGTGGGTGGCAAACAACTACGATTCGCTGAAACACGCCGGTACGGGCGTATACCTCTACATCCCGAAAATGCAATCTCCTCAGGAAGCCTTGATTGTGGAGAAGCTTCTGGCGCGTCTGGAAGGGATCATCGGCGTCGAAGCCGGAACCATGAAGATCAAGATGCTATATGAGGAGGGGAATGCCGGGCGGACTCTACCAGCGATTGCCTGGGTCCTGCGGCGTCGGCTCCTCGGAACAAACGTGGGACGTTGGGACTACCTGGGCAGCATTATTGAGATGTGGAAGGACGATCCCAAAGGTATTTTCCCCGATCCCCAGGCTATCGGCATGGCGTCGCCAAACATGATCGCCTATCAGCGATACAACGCCCTGATGATGTTGATGGCTGGGATGAAGAACGGAGAACTGACCCAGGGAGCTCCCATCGGTGGAATGGCTGCCGTCATGATCTATCAGGCCAGCGACACCTACGGTCGATCAAAATACAATCCGCTCGCCTTGCGCGCAATGGTCATCGACAAGTTGCGCGAGCGTCTGCTGGGCCTCATTTTCATTCCGGAGGACTCTCTCGCCGCCGGTCAGCAACCTACACTGGAAGACATTCTCGCCAAACGGGTAAAGGGAAAACTCTACGATACCTATCGGCAGAGCTGGGTGGCCAGTCCTGAGCCGGCCTATGTCGCCGCCGGTAATAAGCCGCTGCAAGTCGATGTGGCGCAACTTCAGGCCATTCTCGATGCTCCGCAAGGAGTAGTGGACGTGAATGGGAAACCAGTGGCAACCGTCGCCAGTGGTCTGACGGACGCGGAGAGAGCTCTGCTGCAGTCGCGCGGCCTGCTGAACTCACAGGGCAAAATATCGCCGTGGGCGGTGACAAGGGAGGCGCTCTCAACGCCGGAGAAGATCTTCACCCAGCAGCTTTGGAACGACATCTACGGCGTGCCGAAAGGTGAGATTACCATCGAGCACATCCAGCATGCGTTCTACATGACGGCGAACTACGGTTTCCAGATTCTGAATGGCAACTTTGCCGCCGCCATCGACGACTATGAATTGAAGCTGAGGTTCATGAATGACCTCGCAACTTATCGGATCGACGTTTCGTGGCTATGGACGCTGGTTCAGCACAAGGCCGTCATCACCAAGGATGGCTATCTCAAACGCGCCAAGCTTACTGAGGACGGGGTTGAACTTGCCTTGGACGCCGAGCCAATCAAGGCCGGTACCCACTTCACCCGAGAGCTGTTCGAGAAGGTCTGGAGCTATCACAGCGAATGGACCAAGGAGTTCTTCGCTGAACTGGATCGCCGCGGAGACCCCGGGCGTTTTGATCGCAGTAAGGCTGCTGTGATCATGGATTTGTTGAGGCGCCAGTTGCTTTCGCCTCGATATATCCAGCATAGCGCTCGTGTGCTCTTCGTTGCCGGGTATGCAAATCCGCAGGACCGCGCAGAGATTCTGGACGCGATCTTCGACCTTTCGCGCGAGGAAATTCTCCAGCAGGTTGAGTCCGGCACTCTGAGCCAAGCCACCTTGGCTGCTCACGACTACATTTTTGACATCTTTCCCAGTACATCGCTCGAAGTCGAAATGACGGAAGTAGCTTGAAAAAGTGATTGCAGTACCCTTGAGGATAGGGCAGTATTTATTCCGGCCTTGCTAACACGTTTAAAATGCAGGGAAGTCACGGGAAGTACTGCCCGGCAATTGAAGCGCGGGAGCAGCCAGTCACTGCGGGAGAAGAGCAGTGACTGTGTCAGACGATCTCTCAGAGCGCAAGCCAAATTATCTCCAAGGGTGAATCATGAAGATCTGGAAAACGATGAACCGTGTGCCGGGCGGACTGATGGTTTGTCCGCTGTTTCTTGGCATGGTAATTAACACGTTCTTTCCACGCTTATTGAAGATTGGGGGGTTCACCGAAGCACTCAGTGGCATCGGCTATCCCACAGTTCTGGGCATGTACCTGTTTACGGTCGGTACAAAAATGACCCTGAATGCCGCCCCGAGAATGCTGAAACGGGGCTTCGGCATTTTGATAGTCAAGGTGGGTACGGCAACGCTTTTCGCGTTGGCAATCGCCAAGTTTTTCGGTGGCGACGTGCTGGGCATCAGCACGCTGGCTGTAATGGTGGCGATGAGCGACACAAATGGCGGAATGTTCATGGCGCTGACAAGCGTGATGGGCAACAAGGATGACGTTGGGACCTATGTTCCGCAAAGCATTGAGACAGGGCCCTTCCTGACCATGCTGATCTTTGTGGGTACCGGACTGGCAAACATTCCATGGCTCACGATGGTTTCCGTAATTGCTCCTATATTCGTGGGCGCGATCCTCGGCAACATCGATTCCGATATCCGCGATTTCTTCAGCTCGCACGAGCCCATCATCGTGCCTTTCATGGCCTTCACGCTCGGACAGACGATCAATCTTCGCAACGTGGTCAAAGCTGGACTTCCTGGCGTATTCCTCGGCGTAACCGTGTGGATTGTGACCGGATTCGTCTGCATCCTCGCCGACAAGTTCCTGGGAGGAAGCGGCGTTGCCGGAGCAGCCGCATCGAGCACTGCCGGTAATTCCGCTGCGGTTCCAGCCGCGGTCGCCCTCGGGGATCATAAGTTTGCCTCGATTGCGCCTGCCGCGACCGTTCAGGTTGCTGCGTCCGTCATTGTCACCGCAATCTTGACGCCGATATTGACATCATGGATGTATCGGAAGAACCTCAAGAAACTGGCGGACAAAGAGGCTGCGTTGGTAGCCGCTAGTGCTACCGTCACGAAGTGAAATTGCCGGCCAATATGGCCGGAGTAATTCGAATTGAATTGAAAGAGGAATCATAATGGCAAAGTTAACCTCGGAGTGTGCTCAGAAGATTGTTGCCCGTGGGATGCAGAAGGCGACAGCCGATTACAAACGTCCTATCTGCATTTCGGTGTGTGACGAGTCAGGCTTTCTGCTGGCTTTTGGCCGCATGGAAAAATCGCCGATTCGGAGCATCGATATCGCTCAACGCAAGGCGTATACCGCTGCGCGCATGCTAATCGGAACCGACGTTTTTCTGGGCCGGCTGCAGAAGAATCAATATGAAGCCAGCTATTTCGACCCAAAGTTTTCGGCGCTTCCTGGCGGCAACCCGATCATCGACAAGGATGGCAACCTGCTGGGCGCAGTTGGCGTGAGCGGACTTGCACCTAACGAAGATCAGGCGATCACCGAGGCTATGGCTGCTCTGGCCATATCGGGCGAGATCTAACCGAATCGTTTAGCTGGCTTTCAGAAGCCATTTGCAACCGACAAGAAGGTAAGGATGAAGAAATCGCGTGTGTATGTCACAAGGATGATTCCGCAGGAGAATATTGACGAACTGCGGAAGCATTTCGACGTTGCAGTCAACCCGGACGATCGGGCGCTGACCAAGGCCGAACTGGCAGTGAATGCCAAAGGCTGCGATGCGCTGATCACGCTTATCACTGATTCCGTCAATGGCGAACTGCTGGACGCCATTGGACCGCAATGCAAAGTTGTCGCGAACTATGCGGTAGGGTTCAATAACTTCGACGTGGCAGCGGCTACGCAGCGCGGAGTAATTCTCACCAACACTCCCGGTGTGTTAGACGATGCTACGGCCACGCATGCCTTTACCCTGTTGCTGGCAACAGCCCGGCGGATCGCCGAAGGGGACAAGTATGTCCGCGACGGTAAATGGAAAGGCTGGGCGCCGATGTTCTTCATTGGAATGGATGTCGACAGAAGAACGCTCGGGATCGCGGGAATGGGCAGAATCGGTTCCAACATTGCGCGCAAAGCCAAGGGCTTCGACATGAAGATCATTTATGCTGATGCCCGGCGGAACGAGAAGGTGGAAAAGGAGTTGGGAGCGATCTTTGTGGACAAGGAAACGCTGCTCAAAGAGTCTGACTTCCTCACTCTGCACGTACCGCTCATACCTGAAACGTTTCACTATATTGGCGAAAAAGAGCTGCGGTTGATGAAAAAGACCGCGGTGCTTGTTAACGCCTCGCGTGGTCCGGTTGTAGACGAGAAGGCGCTGTTGAAAGCTCTGCAGGAGAAACAAATCTGGGGAGCTGGGCTCGATGTTTTCGAAAACGAACCCGAAATCGTCGCCGGCCTAACGGAGTTGGACAACGTGATCGTAGTGCCCCATATCGCCTCTGCCACCACGGAGACTCGCATCAATATGGGTAAAATTGCGGTCAACAATGTGATCAACGTCCTGAATGGACGACCTCCTGAAACATGCGTAAATCCGGAGGTTCTAAAGAAGTAGTTGGAATTTGGAAGGGAAGCGCGAGTGCAGAAAAGCATTCGCGCTTTTCTTTTACCTCTTTACCTCGCAATAAAGGTTGTCATTCTGAGCGCCAGCGAAGAACCCCTACCACGCTCAAAGGCACAGGGACCCTCGCCCTCGCCCACCTCCGGGATCACACAATCCCGAACCAGCCAAGAAGCGCTCCGGCAGCCAGTAGCCATAGCAGGTGAATTTTGCCACGCCAGATCAACAGCGCCGTGGCCGCTGTCAGTAGCCACATCCGCCAGTCCTTGGCGGGGTTGTTGTGCGCGCTGGCAAGAATCCACCCGGTCGCGCCAAGCAGCGAAATCACAATGGGTCCCATGCCTTGCTTAAATGCACGCACAGCCCGCAAGTCGCGGTTCTGGTGTCCCCAGCGTGCGGCCAGATAACACATCGTGCTGCTAGGTATCAGAATGCCGGTCATGGTAATACAGAGCCCGAACAGTGCAACGGCAATGCTCCCCGTATTGAGGCCAATATTCCAACCCAGCAGCGCGACAAACAAGATGTTTGGTCCGGGCGCCGCTTGTGCGATTGCAATCGATGAGGTGAATTGGGCATCGCTCAGCCAGTGCTGTTGAACTACCAGGTAGCGATGCATTTCCGGAGCCATCGTAATAGCCCCACCCACGCTCAGGGCAGAGAGATACAGATAGTGCCCGAACAGGCTGAGCCAATCGGTCGGGTGCATTGCGAGAATAGGCGTGGCGATCACGGTTTAATCCTCCTGTAGGTCAACAGGCAACTCACCGTGCCCAGTCCCAGCAGCACGTAAAGCAGCGGCCAGCGTAACAGGACGGTGCCGATGAAGCATGCGACTCCCAGTGCAATGCAAAGAGGAATCCCGAGCGGGTTGGTCTTCATGGTGCTGGACAACTTGAGTCCCATGGCGAAGATCATGCCCGCTACCACGGCCCCCATGCCGCGCATTGCGCCCACAACGTCCGGATGGCTGGCATACCGGGAATAGACGAGAGCCAGCAGCAACACCAGCACCAACGGTATGGACAGCATTCCGGCCAATGCAGCCAAGGCCCCAGGCACCCCGAAAGAACGCGCGCCGATCATGATCGACATGTTTACGATGTTGGGACCCGGCATGATCTGTGCAACTGCCCATTCCTCTACGAACTCCTCGTTGGTCATCCAGCGGGTTCTCTCTACAAGTTCATGCTGTGCGACCACCGCGACGCCACCGAACCCTTGTAACGCCAACACGGAAAAAGCAATAAACAAATCTGCCAGAGATTTGGGTTGCCGACGATCGGTAGGTGTTTGCGGTAGAGGTTGCACGGATTTCAGACGTCCTGTTCAGGGAGTTCGGCTCGAGATCAAGCTTTCTAGGAATCATACCTGCCGAGAGATAAATACTAAACGCCACGCCACTCAATTCGTTACGCCGTTAGGATCGCCCGAGAGTTGGGGTAATCGACTGGATATTAATCAACAATTCACAATTTGTTTGTCGAGAATACACAAAGTGGGGTCATACTCTCAGGTAAGCGTATCAGTTTGTGATCTGGATTCCATGGGTGCGAAATGGACAAAACATTAGCCTTGGTTGATTTCGCGAAAAAGCAGGATCTCTCGTCCTGGCAATCCGGCGGACGGGCGGTGGTCGCTGCGGTGTGTTATCGCCGGCAAGCAAATGGCGAAATCGAATTCCTTCTGGTGCGCACTCGTGCCGGGCGATGGACGTTTCCCAAAGGTGGAGTAGATGGTGATTCCACGGCTGCTATTGCTGCCGCACGTGAAGCTCACGAAGAAGCAGGCGTACGTGGCCAGGTTGAAGCGCTGCCTTTTGCCCAGTACCTGCACTATAAAAATGCCCGCTCCGCGCATCCCGTAAGCGCACACCTCTGCCGGGTCCTGCACCTTGAATCGCCTCGTGAACTTTTCCGCTCCCCGCGCTGGTTTTCCGCGGGCCGTGCCAAGCGGCGTTTACGCGAAGAGCGTCCCGGCATTTACGCCGACGAGTTGGCGCGAGTGGTCGATGGGGCGGTCCGCCGGTTAGAGACAGCAACTGGCCGAGCAACTCTTTCTCACCTGAACTGAACCTATCGCTTAAAATAGAAGCTGCCGGAGGCGTGAATGGCGAAGACGGCAGCGCCGAAGCCCGTAGAACGCGGCATCGCATACTGGATGGAACGCGTCGTTTCCGAATGCGAGAAAGCTCGCGGGAATTTCGACGCCGATGCGGTGCATGATCTTCGGGTGGCTCTCCGGCGGTGCCGCTCCATGGCTGAAGGCCTTCAACGCATAAATGCCGATCCCAATTGGAAGAAAATGCGGAAGGCAGGGAAGACCGTCTTCGCGGCTCTCGGGGATCTGCGTGACACTCAGGTGTTGCTGGAGTGGGTTGAGCGTTTGCGAAGCGAGTCGCCAGCCGTGGCACAGCGTCTCGACAGCCACTGCAGGCAGCGAGAGGCCGAACTAAAGTTAACTGCCGCCGAGGTAGTGGATCAGTTCGACACCCAGCGTTGGCTGCAATGGGCGCAGAGGCTCGGCGAACTTGCGCAATGCGTGGGGAACTCCACCGAAGCCTTTCAGGTGCTTGCGCTCGAACGCTTTGAAGCAGCGCGCCAACTGCACTCCAGGGCTCTGCGAAACCGCAGCAAGACCGCCTTGCATGAGTTGCGCATTGGCCTCAAGCGGCTCCGTTATATTGTCGAAAACTTCCTTCCTGAGCAAGATGCCGCATGGGGTAAAGACCTCAAGCACATCCAGGATCTGCTGGGAGAGGTACACGATCTGGACGTGTTGTCGAGCACCGCTCGTCAAATCCAGTCCTTCGCTTCGCCCGAGGAAAGGCAGAAGTGGAACGCCGCCGTTTCCCGCGAGCGTGCGCAACGCGTCCAGGCTTATCGCGAGAAAATGGTCGGGCGGAACTCTCTATGGCAGGAGTGGCGGAACGGATTGCCATCGGGAGAGGACCTGAACAGGGCTGTTTTGAAGAGGTTTGAAATCTGGGCGACGAGCCTGGATTCCGATCCGGCTCATACCCAGGTGGTCACACAGTTCAGCCTTGAACTCTTCGACGCACTGCAGGCGGGTGGAGTGATGCCGGCAAGTATGGCTGGCGCGGTCAAAGCACGTGACCTGTTGCAGGTCGCCGCGTTTATCCATGGAGCAGGACACAGCAATGGAGACAAGGTTCGGCACAAGGCTGGTGGCCGCCTATTACAAAAGTTGGAAGTTCCCCCTGGTTGGTCGCCAGCCGATTTGCAGATAGCAGCGCTGGTGGCCCGCTATCATCGTGGTGCTATGCCGGGTTCCCAGAGTCGATACGCATCACTGTCGCAGGGGGACCAGCGTCTCGTCGATTGCCTGGGTGGAATCCTGCGTTTCGCTGAGAGCCTTGACGCTCAGCACAACCAGGTGATCAGCGGAATCACCGTTAGCCAAACTGACAGCCGCATTGATATAACCGCCGTGGGATACGATCCGCGCAGCAAGCAGGCAGAGAAGATTGCCGCTGCACGTCACCTGCTGGAATATGCCTTTGACACCGCTCTGCGGGTGCGAGAGCCACGAGAAACAGGACGCCATAAATAGGCGGCGTTAATAGGCGGCGTTCTATTTCGCCCGAAGCAGCAGAACGGGCACGCTGATGTTGTGCTGGACATGGATAGCCGTGGTACCGAGAACGATGTCGGCAAGCATTCGATGTCCGTGGGTGCTCATCGCTACCAGGTCGCACCCATTCTTCTGAATCCAGTTAACTATTTCCTTTACCGGTTCGCCATACGCCAACTCGAACTCGGCGGAAATGCCAATGGATTGAAACTCTGCTCGAACGTTTTCCAGGTAAACGGTGTCTTCGGAAATCTCTGGACTTACCGCATCATTTCCGAGTGTTCGAGCCGCCCAACCGTCGGCTACGTGAAGCAAAACCAAACGGCTATGCATGACCTTTGCGAGCTCTTTAACATGCTCAATAATCGCCCGGTCGGTTGGCGTACAGTCCAGCGTTACGAGAATCGTATCGTACATGGCATTCCGTTTCTGAAGTTCCGGCATCATCCGCCGGTGATGACCTGCCATGCAGTTTTCAGCGAATCTGGCAGGCCATAGATATCCATTGCGGTGATGAGAATTGCGCTGGACCAACCCGCTATGAGCAGGAACCAGCCGTTCTTCCACGCACCCATCCGTTTCCGCGAGCTGGTGAATTGCAGCAATGGAAACATGGCGAAGGGAAGTTGTAACGCGAGCACCACCTGGCTCAGAGTCAGCAGATCGGTGACGCTGCTGCTGCCTCGGATTCCGATAATGAGGATCGCCGGGAGGATTGCCAGACTGCGAGTGATGAGCCGCCGCACCCACGGCAAGATACGCCAGTGCATGAAGCCTTCCATCACAACCTGTCCGGCGAGAGTACCGGTAATGGTGCTGCTCTGTCCGCTGGCCAGCAGTGCCACAGCGAATAGTGTGCTCGCAAAGGTGGTCCCCAACAAGGGAGCCAAAGTCAGGTAAGCGACTCGAATCCAGTCGCTATCCGCGCTGAATTTCACTACCTGCCCGCCTGCAACCAGCACGCTCTCTTTGCCGAAAAATACCGTCGCGGCAAGCACCAGGATTGCAGCGTTTACGAAGAAGGCGACGGTGAGAGCCACGGTCGAGTCGATGGTGTTGAACTGTACTGCCCTGCGGATGGACGCATCATCCTTTTGCAACTGCCGGCTCTGCACGAGGGCCGAATGCAAGTAGAGGTTGTGGGGCATCACGGTAGCGCCGACGATGCCGATGGCGACGTACACCATTCCCGAATTACGGAAATTAGGCGTAATCAGCGCCCGGCCCATTTCCAAAATGCTTGGTTGAGTCTGAGGGAGAACAAAAAGTTCAATGAAATAACAGACTGCAATCGTTCCCACCAGGAGCACGACAACGGCCTCGATTGCGCGCATCCCGAAGCCTTGCAAGGCCAGAAGCAAAAGAACATCCAATCCCGTAATGATGACTGCCCAGAGAAGGGGAATGTGGAACAGCAAGTTGAGAGCTACAGCACTGCCGAGCACCTCCGCCAAATCACAGGCGCCAATTGCCATTTCGCTCATCAGCCAGTTTGGCCAGCGCGTCCATTGCGGATACCAGTCACGGCAGCATTGGGCTAGATCCTTGCCGGTCACGACGCCTAAGCGGGCAGAGATCACCTGCATGAAGATGGCCATCAGGCTGGCCACGCCAACCACCCAGAGAAGCCCGTATTTGTATTGAGCTCCGGCTTGCAGGTCGGTTCCCCAGTTGCCCGGGTCCATATAACCAACGCTGACCAGAATTGCCGGTCCGACAAAAGCGCGCCACTGCCGCCAGAACCCGGCCTGTGCGGGCGGTACCACGACAGAACCGTGTACTCCCTCTAAAGACAGGTGGTCGCGGTTAACGCCGCCAGAATCCATCTCGGCTGGCGAGGAAACGGTGTCCGCGTTTTTGTCTGTTCTTTTCATCTTGCGTGTGGTCCCGGCAACGTTCTTACCTTGTACCGAATTCCGGTCTCAGTCGTAGTCTATTATGCGCGGAGGGTCATCGTCCCCCAAACTCACCACCGTAGGTCCAGCTTTATTCAAGAATAGCGGCAGTATCCGCATGGCCGCGGCTAGTAAGTGTCAGGGCGGCGGCCACGATCAGCCCTCCACCCAACCACGCCCAATGTCCCAGCCGGTCGCCCAACAACTGGACACCCAAGATGGAGCCCACCGCTGGCTCCAAATTCAAAAACACCCCCGCACGCGACGCCGGGACGCGTTTCATTCCCCAATTCCAGAGCAATGTGGTTGAGGCGGTGCATAAAATGCCGCTCGCCGCCAGCGCCATCCATACTCGTCCGCTAACCCCGTAAACGGGAGGCACCCCTTGCGTCACCAGCACAACGACCGCCAGCATAGCCGCTCCGCTGAGGACACCATAGGCCGTTACTACCACAGGCGGATGTTGTCGCATCAGCCGTTGGTTCATAAGAACCCATCCCAGTGCGATGGCAAGTGATAGCACCACCAGCAAATCACCCACGATGGTCGGACCATGTCCGCCAGAGGAGGCAGGTGTCCCGCCAAGGACGATCAGCGACACTCCGATCGTCGAGCAAAAGAGCGCCACCCATTCCAGTGCATCCAACCGCTCGTGCGCAAATATCGAAGCCCCAACCGCCAAAAGAACGGGCATCGTGCCCACCATGAGCGCCGCATGCGATACGGTTGTCAGCGACAAGCCGTAAAACTGTACGAGGAACTGCACCGGCACGCCGAGGAACGAGGCTAACAATAGGACGCGCCACTCCGCTCGATTGAGATGCGGCGGATTCCGTAACACCAGGGGCGCGAGCACCAGGCAGGCAAACAGGAAGCGGTAAAACACCATGTGCGCCACGCCCATTTGCGTGAGCGCGATCTTGCCGAAATAGAAGCCGGTACCCCAGAGACATGAAGCGATTGCACACGCACCATATCCCAGGAAAAACTGTCCCCGGTTCTCTGCAACTGCTATTTGCGCCATAGTCCTACTCTCGCACATACGGCTGTCGGGTTGCACGGGGACATCTCAACCATGGAAACTGAGCGTGCAATAATCTGGGATTCCTCGCGAAGCTCGGGATGGCACCTATTAAAGGAGGATGGCATGGTAAATGGACGGTTGAAGCTGGTTGCATACAGGGTTGGCGCTGCTCTCCTGGTGATCGCGTTGTTTCAGACTGCTGGTCTCGCGGCTGAATGGGGGACAGGCCCCACCAAACCACTCGGGATCGCGCTCGAAGAATATCCATATCCATGGCCGGTACATCTTCTGCCGCTTGTGATTGAAGGGCAGGAGTTACGGATGGCGTACATGGATGTGCCGCCATTGGGCGTACCGAATGGTCGGACAGTGGTGCTGATGCATGGCAAGAACTTTGGTGGCTATTACTGGCGCGACGTGGTTCAGATGCTCGCAGGAGCAGGCTACCGGGTAATTGTGCCCGATCAGATCGGTTGGGGAAAATCATCGAAGCCGGATATTCGCTACAGCTTTCAACTTCTCGCTGCGAATACCTCGCATCTACTCGATACACTTGGAATCCAGAAGGTCGCAGTGGTTGGCCACTCGACCGGGGGGATGCTTGCAGCCCGGTTCGCACTGATGTATCCGGATCGAGTGACGCAACTCGTGATGGAAGATCCGATTGGGCTTGAGGATTATCGTGTGAACGTTCCACCGCAGTCTGATGAAACCCTTTACCGTGCTGAACTCGCAAATATCGATCCGGCGAAAATCCGTGCATTCTACGCACATTACTTTGCAAATCCCAAACCCGAGCTCTATGAGCCGCTCGCGGAGGTACAGGTTCGAGTGACGCTGAGCGGCGAGTACCCGCGCTGGGCGAAGTCTTCGGCTCTCGCGTATCAGATGATCTACCAGCAGCCGGTTCGTTATGAGTACCGGTTGCTTCAAATGCCGACGCTGTTGGTCGTCGGCGAAAAAGACCATACGGCTCCGCTTTCGAGCTACGCCCCTGCCGAGGCCCGCGCAAAGATGGGGAACTTCGCGGAAATGGGACGCGCCGCCGTAAAGGAGATTCCGCATGGAACCCTCGTCGTAGTCTCAGACTGCGGACATATTCCCCACATCGAAAAACCGCAGGAATTCCGGAAGGCTCTGATGGGGTTTCTGCAGGGCAGCGAGTAAGCAAAAAAGAACCCTACCCTTGTCTGCAAGAACAGCGAAGGGTAGGGTACCGAATGTCTTATGGAAACGCTTTAGATTACGCCGTGGCCAGATTTGATCTGTACCTGGTGGCATCCGCCGCATTCCATCTTCGTGCGCATGTTCTCAACGTCGCCGCCCTTTTCGTGGCATACCGAACAAGCCTTTGTCTGCTTCGACTGGGCGAATACGGTCAATGGCTTGCCTGCGGCCTGGTCATTCAGAAGTTGCACGGTCTTGCGCGCGACAGAAGCGGTAAGAGTTCCGCAGCGTTCGGTGCGTTCGTCTGAATAGGACTTTTTGCCGCTAGCTTTGCACCAGTGTGCGATCGATTCATGGCAGAGCGGAGTCCCCGCAACCGAGCGAACCTCCTTGAACTTCGCGCCCTTCGGGTAGAAGTTTGGCAGCGGCTCGACTTCATACCATGCCATCAGGTTGTCGATTAGAGGATTCGGATTCGCCGAGAGCAACTGGATCGCGGAGCAACTGCCGTTCAGTGCGCCACACAGCGAGCCCCAGCCGTTTACGCCGCCCGCGCCGAACTTAAACATCATGTAGGGGAAATTTGTGTAGGGTTCGCCGAGGTTTCCGGCAACCGTGGCGACGACCGCCTCAAACGTGCCGTACATGCAATGTCCCTTCAGATAAGACTCGTACGCACGTTGCGCAACTGCGTCGGCGTCCACTGGTTTGTAAGGCCAGGGCACTTTTTGCGTGAGGGATGCGGGTGTGATCGATGAGGCCTTGGGCGCGGCAACTTCGCCGGTAGAAGCATAAAGGGTAGCTGCGGCACCTGCGCCAGCAAGACCGCCAATAAGAGTGACCAACTGACGGCGGTTTAACTTATTATTTTCCATTCTATTAGCTCCATCGAACGCCTAAGAAAGTGATCCGCAAATGACAGGGCTACGATAGATTGCCTTGACTCGCCGGTAAGTGACCGCCGTCACACTGCCTGGAGACTAGCTGATCAAAAAATGTGATTTGTCATAAGCTTTATCTGTAGATTCCGGCAGCGATAAACACGTTTGAGCCAGGAACCTTTGCGATGAAAGCCTCCTTGTGTTCGATTCTCTTGGTCACCGGATGCGGCCAGGGATATTGGTCCCATCCGCTGCCCTTGGAACTGGCGATCTCGGCCATCTTCTTGATGTGCAGTTGCCCGTCAGGGTATTTCATATCGATGAGGTTCTTTCCAACGAGCGCCTTATTATTGCCATTGCAGAGACACGTGCCTTCAAATGTGTAGCAGAAGACGTAGATGTCTTTGTTGTGCCATTTTCCGGTTGGAAGATTGAAGTCTTCCCACGCCTTGTTTGGGCCGACCTCTTTAATGTGGGCCAGTGCATTCTGCACCATCTGCTTCGCTTCGGCAGCGGTTCCATGCTCTTGAGCGTAGGCTGTCCCGGTAATCGCGGCGAAGATAAACAAGGCGGCGATAGCAAATCTAAGTGACTGCTTCATTGGCGACTCCTGTTGCGGGGTTCCGAAGGATTCTAACTCGTTTTAATCTTCCCACTGCAGTACATTGGTGCACGTTACTAGCGAGCCCACGCACAGACGAGCCCGCAGCATCTCAGAGTTGAGGAGGCCTCATGGCATTCGCGTTGAACCAGGAAGTGAAAATCTACTGGGATGAAGCGGGCGAGGGAGAGCCCATTCTGCTCATCATGGGACTGAGCTACCCGTCCGGCGCATGGCATCGCAGTCGTCCGGTTTTGGCGAAGAAATACCGGACAATTGCCTTGGATAATCGTGGTGTCGGCCGCAGCGACAAGCCGCATGGTCCTTACTCGATTGCCATGATGGCGTCAGATGCGGTTGCTGTGTTTGATGCCGCAGGAGTAGAAAGTGCACATGTCTTCGGCATTTCCATGGGAGGCATGATCGCGCAGGAGTTTGCCTTGCAATATCCCAAGCGCGTGCGTTCCTTGATTCTTGGTTGTACGGCCGCTGGCGGCCCGACGGCGGTGCGCTCCGAACCGGAAGCAACCCAGATGCTGATGGCGCGCGGCAATATGACACCCGAGGAGGCGGCGCGAGCGGCACTGCCGTTTATCTATCACCCCGCCACGCCGCAAAAGCTCATCGAAGAAGATCTGGAAATACGCCGCCCGTGGTTTGCAAGCCCGGAAGCTTACAAGGCTCAATTGTCTGGAGTCATCAGCTTCGAGTCCTACAGTCGGCTGTCACGAATTAACTCTCCCACGCTGGTGATTCATGGAGAATCCGACCGGTTGATTCCTGCTGGCAATGCGAGATTGATCGCGGAAAAGATTTCCGGCGCGAAGCTGCTCTTGCTTCAGAATGCCAGCCACATTTTCACGACCGACCAAACAGAAGCTGCACATCGGGCAATCATGGAATTCCTTGAGAGCCAACGCGGGACGCCCACCGTCTGGGACTGAGCGAGGCGGTCTGAAGCCGCCGAGGGCAAGTGAGATTCCCGATTCAGAATAGTGAGTGGAAAGCCCTTCCTTGTTGAAAATGTGGGCAGAGGCTGGACGGCGATTTTTCACTATTCGGCGGGTGGGTGGCCCATATTCGCCATCTTTTGGCGAATGTGGGAATGCAGGGACGATCACGCCCTGCTGCTACAATCTGCGGCATGAGATCAAAGCTCAAAGCCATACTCACGCGAATCGCGTTCTGCGTCTGCGGCGCTGTCACAGTGTCTGTTTGGCGGGTATCGACGATGCTTGAGAAGTTTGACCCAAACAACCATTTCTATTGGTTCTGGTTTCGAGTGATCTTACTAACCTTAGGTGGCATAACAGTCTGCCTATCATTATTGCCGATGACTTGGTCCCGACAGTCCCACGCTTTGCATGATCCTCATAGTTTTAACGTCCCGCTCTTGACGTTGCTCATCTTTGCCGCATTTGGATATTTGGCGGTAATTGGCATCGACCTATTTCCAACCTCTGCGGCACCATCGATGAAGATGGTGTATTCGCTATGCCCTGCTTGTGTAGCAACGGCCACGGTTGACCCCTCGCTGTCAGCGGTACTACTTGTTCTCGCTCCTATGAATGCTGCTGTATTTGGGGCTTTTGGAGTTGTTATCGGGACTTGTGTTCGTCTGTGTCGGAGATAGCTGACCAATAATCGCCATATAGCTCGGCGGGTGGCCCATATTCGCCATCTTTTGGCGAATGTGGGAATGCAGGGACGATCACGCCCAACGCTCTTGACCTTGCTCTTGCCTTCCTGGTTTGGGATTGTGAGCTACTTGGGCTGTTTCCGAGAGGTATCGTTTGCTCCGTGTTGCTGCTGCTACAATCTGCGGCATGAGATCAAAGCTCAAAGCCATATACTCACGCGAATCGCGTTCTGCGTCTGCGGTGATCCTCCTGTCTGTGCCGCTCCTCCGATCATCGCACCACAGGGCTGATCAGGGCGGCGGACCATCTCATTAATCGCCTATCCACTCGGTATCCCGTTTTGGCATTGTGAGCTACTTGGCCCGTTTGCAATAGGTATCTGGAATTGAGGCAATCGTGGGTGTAAGCTTCTGAAGCTATAAGCATCGCAGGCTTAACGGAGTGTAAGCATGAGCGGCGTGGACAAGGAAGTGGAGCACGGCAAAGTCTATGACGTTATTTGGGCGGTGTGTGCTGTAACACTTTGTGTCTCGACGTATGCTTATTTACGCGTGTCCACGAATGGTGCCGTTATAGCGTTGGTGGCGATGACGCTGTTGCAGGCATGGTGGATTATTTCCCGCCACGAGACATTTTCAAGCGCAGGTCTCGGATTTGAGATTTCTTTCCTCGTTCTGTTGCTGCTCGGGATTGGCTCGCACGCGTGGAGTCCTAGTACGCACCCAGGCTACTGGTCTGTACTCTTAATTTGGCTGTTTTGCTCAAAGGTGAAGAATGTCGCGAGAGGAATGTCACGAGCCATACCTAAAAGATAATCGCCAAGTAGCTCACTACCGGGTGACCTCAGACTCGTTGGCGAGAGGTCACTGGCGAAAACGATCTTGACGCTGCACAGCTTATTTGGGATGCATAGGGGTCTTTCGCCTCGCTCAAGATGACACTTCAATTCGAAGGCGCGGTGGCGTACATCGCGACATCACTCACAATCCCAATACGAAATGTTGGCACTCGCGGCTGAGTCCCATCTGTATTCAGTGATCCGAGGAACCCCTTTCCCGAAACCGCCCGCGTCATCCTTGAATCATCCCGGGCAGTTCGGCAAGCGTGGAAATCTGTGCGTCAGGCGTCTCCGGGATTTGCTCAGGCGCTTGTCCGAGGCGATTACACCAGACGACTCGGAAACCGAATGCCTTGGCAGAATAAGCATCCCAGCCGTTTGAAGACACAAAGCAGATGCGGGACGCGACGGCATTAAACCGCTTACAGGCTAGTCCGTAGACCGCCGGGTGGGGCTTATAGATTTTCACTTCCTCCACCGACAGCACTGCATCGAGCAGTTCGGCTATGCCCGCGCTGCCTGCTGCCGCGGCGAGCATGGTGGGTGATCCGTTGGACAGGATGGCGAGTTTCATCCCGGCTGCCTTCAGTTGCTTCAAGGTGTCGGGGACCTCGGGATAAGCACTCAGCACCATGTAGAGATTCATGAGCTGTGCGCGAAGCGCCGGGTTCTCAATCTGTAAGGTAGCCAAGGCGAAGTCGAGGGCTTCACCCGTCACCTGCCAGAAATCCGCGTGGCGCCAACCCAGGCTGCGGAGCCAGGTGTATTGCAATTGCTTCGCCCGCCACAGGTCGGCAAGCGGTTGCCACTTCTCTCCGAGCGCGGACTCGGCGGCACGTGCCGCACTGTTGACGTCAAATAGAGTGCCATAGGCGTCAAATACGCATGCTTCGATATCAAAAATATTGGTTGGCAAACTGCAGCCTCCAAGAGCGCGGGCGACTAAATTCACTTGACCTGACGGCCGGTAATCCGGTATCCATAGTCCGGTATCCAAGGTCCGCCGGTCGGCATCAAACGAAACAGTATGGAACCAGAAGAGACAATTGCGGAGATTGAGATGTTGGAGCGCATTCTCGCGCTGCCAGACAAGCGGCCGCTCCAGATGTCTGACTGGAAAGCTGCGAACCGGAAGCACGATGAAGCGTACGCCAATGACCCGTGGTTTCGTTTGTGGCGCCGGGACGGGGCATGACGCGGCATTGCTAAGTCTCAGAACACGTTGCGGAGCGGATCGCTGCTTTGCCTGGCAGATAGCGAGACCTTGAAGTCCTTCCAAGGTAATTCCGAAAAGATGTGACGAAAGTGTGTGATTGCTCGTCCTGTCCTTGCTTGTATGATTCGCCGCCGGCATCTACTTGCACTACAATGAAAAAGCCATGTTGCTCAACGGAATCTTTCCCGATATCACAACTCCCTTTTATGCCGACGGTCGGCTCTACCTTAAAAAGCTCGAGCACAACGTAGATCGATACACCAAGGGCCCAATCGCCGGAGTGGTTGTTCTCGGCTCGACCGGCGAAGCCGTGATGCTCGATTGCAAGGAACAGCGCGAGGTGTTTCGCACTGCCATTGCTGCCGCCGCGCCTGAGAAGGTGATGATCGCCGGTTGCGGGCACGAATCCGTTTTGGAGACGGTGGAGGCGTGCGAATTCGTCGCCTCGCTCGGCTACGACGCCGTGCAGGTGCGTACGCCCCATTATTACGACACGCAGATGACGTCGACCGCGATGCTTACGTATTTCCGCGCGGTTGCTGATCGCTCCCCATTGCCGGTGATGCTGTACAACTACCCGCAGTGTACTGGTTACGATCTGCCGGTGGAACTGATCGCCGAACTTGCCGGGCACGACAACATCATTGGAATCAAGGAATCTTCCGGTGATCTGGCAAAGGTCGAAGCCATCGTTGTTCGCACCCGGCATATCAACCGCAAGGCTCGGGTCACCCATGAATTTCAACCTGTCACGGCACGCATGATGCAGAAAGCTACGGCGGCTCCCGTGGGCGAATTCGTCAGCGCCGGGGCATTGGCGGCCACCGCGTCCAAGCCATCTTCTGCCGCAGTGGAAGTCATTGGAGGCCTGCGTACCCGGTACAAAGAAGTGGGTTTTCAGACAGTGATCGGCTCCGGCCACAGGCTACATGCGCTGCTAAAATTGGGCGCTGTGGGCGGATTCCTCGCCTTCGCAGCTTGCGCTCCAACCGCCTGTTACGAGGTATACGCGGCTTTTAACGACAGAGATTACAAACTTGCCGACGAGAAGCAGTCACGCATTGAAGCCGCCTGCATTCGCATCGTAAGCGAGATGGGGATCGCCGGTGTGAAGTACGCTGCAGACGTCAATGGTTTTTACGGCGGGAACCCTCGCCTTCCTTTGCTGCCCCTTACGGCAGCTCAGCGGCAAGAGGTTGAGCGGCTTATCGGCGAAATAAAAAGCTAGGGTAATCCGTCTCGTCTACTGGGGGCGAGCGCTGCGCCCCACCTTCGATTGGCTTTCTTTGCGCGGACACGGTGAAGTGCGCCCTCAAGTCAGCACTGTTTTCCGCCGTTGGGATTAAAGCTTCCTTCACCAGGGTTGTCCCGCACACGAAACGAAAGCAGATAAAGGGCTACCTGCCCGCCCTGATTCCGGGGCGCTGGTTTCCATGCAACCGCCACTTGGCGCGAAGCGTTCCTACCTAATGCCACTTGTAGAAACTTCTAAAAGGAGAGCATGAGAATGCGGGTAGGACGAATGATTTTCCATGCCGTGGCGATTGCCGCGCTGGGGAGCATGTGCATGGCGCAGAGCAACGCTGGAACAGGTCGCGGCATGGGACAGCAACAGCAAGGCGTTGGACAGCAACAGCCGGGAATGGAGCGACAAAACGGGGGGATACCGCCCAGCATGGGCAGCAACACCATGGACAACAGCAAGAGCCCCGACCAGACATTCATCACGAAAGCGGCACAGGGTGGATTGGCCGAGGTTACGTTTGGAAATCTGGCTAAACAAAATGGCAGTAGCGATGCCGTGAAGGAGTTCGGCAACAGGATGGTGACTGACCACTCCCAGGCGAATGACCAACTGCGTCAGTTAGCCCAGCAGAAGGGCATTACACTTCCTTCGCACATGGACGCCAAGGATAAACGAGTGAACAAGTTACTCCAATCCAAACAGGGCGCAGCCTTTGATCAAGCTTACATCCGTGACATGGTGGAGGACCATGAAGCTGATGTCGCGGAATTCCGCAAAGAGGCGACGAATGGCAAGGATCCGGAAGTGAAGGCCTGGGCACAGAAGACGCTGCCGGTGCTGGAGCAGCATCTCGCAACTGCAAAGCAGGTCGCGGGACAGGTGGGCGGCGAAAATAGCAAGACTGCAAACTCAATGAGTTCGCATCCGCAGTAGGGTCGCGTCACTGCAAGGACATGGGGAGCCTCCGAGCTTCCCATGCGATTGTGATCGGTCGAAGCAAACTGCACCCGCCGCTCGGTTGTTGTAAACAGCAGTCCAAAAAGCAGCTCAGCGAGCGGCGGATGCGATGATTACCGAGGCGATCAGACCGGTGGCAACCGCAGCGAGCACGTAATTGCCGTCCACTTCACGCCACTCGTAGCCGCGTGGCGGGCGCCGCAGGTGGTAATGCCGATAGTCGATCCGTTCTGCGCGGCCCCAATCTTCACGCCTCATGCGAGCACCTTTCCTCCATTCCTGGTGGCGGACATAGGGGTGGTTATGGTGCTCTTCATGTCTGTCATCGGCAAAGGCCAATCCGCTGGTGAGAGTTATGGCGAGTGTGGAGAGAGCGATAGCTTTGCGAATGTGTTTCATGAAGTAGTTCGATTCCAGGAAACGAAATCATGTTGTTCGCGGACTCGAGTCCGTGAGCAACATGATGCATTTTCCGGAGCGGCAAACAGTTCCGCGCCAGGCATTTTAGAGCGCCTTTAAGCTTTGCTTGTGCCTGCCAGAGCCCGAGCACGGACAAAGACGCCCTCAAACATCGTGGAGGTGAGCCTTCCGGTGGCGGTGTTCTGGTTTGAAGGGTGGTAGGAGGCGAGCAGGGTGATTCCGTTTGGCATCGGGTATTCGGCTGCATGACCGAACAGGTAGCCGGTTTTGCGGGCAATGGCAGTCTGTCGAAGTAAAGCGTCGATGTAGGCATCGAAAGCGATTTTGCCGAGAGCCACGACAACTTTGAGATTCTTCAGCGCAGTGAGTTCGCGATCGGTATACCCGGCGCAGGTGGCAATCTCTAGAGGCAATGGCTTGTTGTCCGGAGGAGCACAACGGACTGCGGCGGTGATCCACATGTCATGCAAGCTCATACCGTCGTCGCGACTGGTAGCATCTGGTTGCGATGCAAAGCCCAAGCGGTGCAACACCGGAAACATGAATTTGCCGGAAGCGTCTCCGGTGAAAGGGCGTCCGGTTCGATTGCTGCCGTGGGCTCCGGGAGCGAGGCCGAAGACGAGTACACGGGCTTGGGGATCGCCGAAGCCGGGAACGGGCCGCGCCCAATATTCGCAGTCGAGGTAGGCGCGCCGCTTCTCAAAACCGATGCGTTCGCGGTACTCGACGAGGCGTGGACATCGGCGGCAACTCACTACTTCAGACTCTAGAATCGCTAGCTCGGTATTGATTGAGTGTTTGTCCATACAGACCTAAAAGGTGGAAATGGTTCGTAATCGTTAGTACCTGTGTTTTCTTGAAGTTGTTTCATATTGCTAAAGCTTTTGTTTCAGATGAGATCTGCAGAACCTAAGTACACAGCACTCGAATTCGAGTACCGCTGCAGGATCCCGCCCAACGTCTGGGCCCGGTTGGCATCACAAGGAGAAGCCACAGCGTTCGCAAGGCCGTGATGCGCACGGCTTTCTACAAGGAGAAACCTAACACAATGCGGAAAATTCTTTTAATCGCAACACTTTCACTCGGCACGTTTGCGTTGGCGCAAACAGCGGGAGGAGCGGGAACTGGAGCGGCAGCTGGCACAGGCGCACAGACAGGATCGACCACAGGCGCACAGGCGGGGTCTGGCGCAGGCACACAGCCCGGTAGCCAGCCACAGACCGGAACAGAGGCGCAGCAACCCGGCAGCATGGGATCCCAAGGCACGACTCCGGGAACGAGCAGCACGGACTCAGCCGGCTCCACGAGCGGAACGAGTCCCAACGGTACGACAGACTCGACCACCCCGGGCAGTATGAGTTCCCCGAGCACTTCGACTCCTTCACCGTCGACGGCTTCACCGTCGCCTTCTACGACCACACCGCCTCCAGCAACCACGACGCCAGACGCGACCACAACGCCGAACTCAACCACTACGCCCAACTCGAGCACGCCCCGATAGATTTTGGGCAAAACCGGTCTACGGCCTAAAGAATTTGCAGGCTGGTCCGTTCTGGTGGCCCGTATCGAATATGGGCCACTTCGTTTTTCCACCACATTTTGTTTGCCAGCGGTTTGACCCGCACTTGCTCAGTCTCATACACTTGATCGTTCGCAGTTGGCGTTCGCGTCTCTGCATGCGCTCACAGAATTGAGCAAGAGCGGCCCCCCGGCCTCCACAAATCTTTCAGAAGAATTAAGGCTATCCCTTTGACATCCACTGATTTGACTACTACTGATTCAACCGCTGAAGTGACCAAGAACCCCTGCGAGCGCGAAGTCTCCGTCGAAGTTCCCGCCGAAGAAGTTGCTCGCGAGTGGAAGAGCGCTGTTGCGCGCTTCCAGAAACACGCCCGCATTCCGGGCTTCCGCAATGGCAAGGTGCCGACCTCGATTATCCGCAGCAAGTTTGAGTCGGAAATCAAGTCTGAGGTGGTGGAACACCTGATCCCGACCGCGTTTCGCGAAGAGACCAAAAAGCAGGACCTGATCCCGGTTGGCCAACCTCGCGTGGTTGATCTGGTATTGGAAGAAGAGAAACCGCTGCGCTTTAAGGCGGTTTTTGAAGTGCTGCCGCCTTTCGAGGTGGAAGGGTACAAAGAGATCAAAATCACGCAAGAGCCAATCGTAATCAGCGAAGAGGAAATTCAGACGACCATCGAAAAACTGCGTGAGCAGAGCTCGACGTTTGTGAACGTCGATGAAGATCGCGCCCTCGCCGATGGCGACTATGGCGCCGTGGCGTTCAAGAGCACCAGCCCAGAAGAAGGCGCGGAACCAGTCGAGATGACCGATGTCCTGGTTCATATTGGCGATCCGAACACTCTGGTGGAGTTCAGTGAGAACCTTCGCGGAGCCAAGGCGGGCGAGACCAGGAGCTTCGACGTGACCTATGCCGAAGACTTCGGCGACAAACGCTTAGCTGGCAAAACCCTGCACTATGACGTCGAAGTAAAGAGCATCAAGCTGAAGTCGGTGCCGGAACTGAACGACGAGTGGGTGAAAGAACTGGCGCAGGAAGGCATGAATACACTGGATGACCTTCACAGCCGCATTCGCGAAGGCATGGAGCGGGAACGAAAGCATCAAGCTGAGCACAAGGTAAAGGAAGACGTACTGCAGCAGTTGACGACGAAGTTCCCAATCGACGTGCCCACCTTGCTTGTGGAGAACGCCCTTGACCAGCGTCTGGAGCGCGGGTTGCGTGCGCTAATCTCGCAAGGACTGCGGGCCGAAGACATCAAGCGCATGGATATGAGAGGATTGCGCGATGCCCAGCGTGAAGCTGCGCTGCGAGACGTTCGCTCCAACCTCTTGCTGGAGAAGATTGCGGATCTGGAAGGCATTGTAATCAGCGACGAGGAAATCGACCGGGAGATTGCGGAAGCGGCGGATCAGTCCAAGCAAAACCCGCTCGCCTTGCGCAAGCAACTTGGCGAAAACAACGGACTCGAGGGTTTACGGCAGCAGATGCGCTGTGACCGAGCACTCGATTTGATCTTCAAGCAGTCTGAGTAGATCTGCAATTACCCCATCGCTTGCGCCAGAGCGGGCGAAAGGGAAGGGAAGCTGAAAAAGTTTCGAAATCCACCGCTCCCGGCGAGCATCGAATAGGCGGGAACGGTTTTAACAGGGCTAAGGGCATTTCCACCCTTGGTCCGCAAAGGAGCCGGATAACTATGCTTGTGCCGATGGTGGTCGAACAAACCAGCAGGGGCGAGCGCGCCTATGACATCTACTCCCGGTTGCTGAGAGATAACATCATTTTTCTTGGTACCCCGATTGATGACAATGTCGCAAACCTGATCATCGCGCAGTTGCTGTTCCTCTCCGCTGAAGACCCGGAGAAGGATATTTCGCTCTACATCAATTCACCCGGCGGATCGATCACCGCTGGTATGGCAATTTATGACACAATGCAGTTTATCCGTAATGATGTTGTGACCATTTGTATTGGACAGGCGGCATCAATGGGTGCCATGCTGCTGGCCGCCGGAGCAGCAGGCAAGCGCTACGCACTGCCAACATCACGCATCCTGATTCACCAACCATTGATCATGGGCGGCGGAATCTCAGGGCAGGCGACGGATATTGACATCCACGCGCGCGAAATCCTTCGCATGCGGGAGTTGATGAACCAGTTGATGGCGAAGCACACAGGCCAGGTGCTGGATAAGGTGGAGCGGGACACCGAACGCGACTTCATCATGAACGCCCAGCAGTCGAAGGAATATGGCATTGTAGATGACATCATCTACAAACATAAGTAAACAAGCGGGAAAGCGGGGGCGGTTGCAAAACTCCCCCGCTTGATACCCATGCAGAGGGTTGGTTCGAAATAATGCAGTACTAGGGTACTCACGCTATTGTTATGTGCCGGTTGCCCTATCACACTGTTGTAAGCGGTGGGCATCTCAGAATTTGCACGACCACTCTCAGTGAGTGACGTGCAAAGGTTTAGGCTTCAGGGCTCGGATTCGGGCTCGCAGTTTGGCATCCAGTTTGACCGGGCTCCGATGCCCAAGGCCAAGGGACATTTTCAAAAACCGGGCGAACCGGTAGAGCGACAGGAGTATCAGTGAGATCAAGGTCTGGTTCCGACGAAGTTTTGCGATGTTCGTTCTGTCATAAGTCACAGGATGCGGTGGCGAAGCTGATCTCTTCTCCTTCTGACTATCCGCGGGCATACATTTGCGATGAGTGCGTGGCGGTCTGCAATTCCATTCTTGAAGATGACCGCAGCGAAGCGCAGACCACTGCCAGTCCTAATCATCTGCCTAAGCCGCAGGAAGTGAAGTCCTTCCTGGACGAATATGTGATTGGGCAGGAGCGGACCAAGAAGAAGCTCGCAGTCGCCGTTTACAACCACTACAAACGCATCTACATGAACCGGCAGCGCACCAACGAAATCGAGCTGTCAAAATCCAACATCCTGTTGATTGGCCCCACTGGAACCGGCAAAACCCTGCTGGCCCAGACACTTGCCAAGATGCTCGACGTGCCCTTCGCTATCGTGGATGCAACCACGCTGACCGAAGCCGGATACGTGGGCGAGGATGTGGAAAATATCATTCTGAAACTGTTGCAATCCGCCGACGGAGACGTGGCGCGAGCCCAGACCGGCATCATCTACATCGATGAGATCGACAAGATCGGGCGCAAGGATGAGAACCCCTCAATTACCCGCGACGTTTCGGGAGAGGGCGTGCAGCAGGCATTGCTGAAGATTCTGGAGGGCACGGTCGCCAACGTTCCGCCGCAGGGCGGGCGTAAGCACCCACACCAGGAGTTCACTCCAGTCGATACCACCAACATTCTCTTCATCGTAGGCGGAGCTTTTGTCGGACTTGAGAAGGTGATCGAGCGCCGGATCGGCAAACGGTCGGTTGGATTCAAAACAGGCGAAGAGGCAACGCATGATGCCGCCGCTACCTTCCACAAGCGTGACGACGAACTACTTCAGCTTGCACAGCCTCAGGACCTTATCAAGTTCGGGTTGATTCCAGAGTTTATCGGCCGCTTGCCAGTGATGGGAGTGCTCAGCGATCTCGATGAGTCTGCCCTGGTTCAGATTCTTACCAGGCCCCGCAACGCTATCGTCAAGCAGTACCAGAGACTATTCGAGTTTGAGAATGTAAAGTTGCGCTTCACCGAGGAAGCTCTCACGGCGATCGCCCGCGAAGCGCTCAATCGGAAGGTTGGTGCCCGCGGACTCCGGATGATTCTGGAAGAGCTGATGCTCGATCTGATGTACCAGCTACCGGGCCAGAAGAAGATCAAGGATTTTGAGGTCACGCAGGAGATGGTGGAGCAGCGTGACGTTTCCATGCCCCGAGCTGAAAAGCAGGCTTCGTAGACGGTATGGTTCGTTTTCACATGACGCCCAACCGATCTCCGGCTGGGCGTCACGTTTTAGAGGAGCAGTTGCAGAGGAAAAATAAAGCTGATTAAATAATCCGGATATCAACGATTCTTGAGTTCCCGACATGGGTTTCCCTTTCCATTTCAGCTATGATTACCCCGAATTGAGACAGGATCGCTTAGATTAACTCGTGTTGCCGCCGATATGGCGATGTAGTAGGCTCGAAAACAACGTGAGACCGGCGAATTCGCATAGTTTATTGCGCAATTTGGCCAGCCACAGGGAAGTGAGGGCTGAGTGAGCCTGATCAAAGAAAAATTCGAAACACGCAAGCTGCCGATGATGCCAATCCGAGATGTCGTCATCTTTCCGTTTATGATGACGCCATTCGTAGTGGGCCGCGAGTCCAGCGTGCGTGCCCTCGAAGAGGCTCTTGCGGGCGATAAGAGGATATTCCTAGCCACTCAGCACGATCCGGGTGTCGATGAACCGAAGCCGGATGAAATTTATCAGGTCGGCAGCATCGTGAATATCGTTCAAAGCCTCAAGATGCCGGATGGAAACATCAAGGTTCTGGTTGAGGGGATCGAACGCGCGCGCATCCTGCAGGTAACCGAAACTGACGGCTTCTACATGTCATCGGTACGGGTGAACCGCTACGCGGCGGAGATCACTCCTCAGGTTGAGGCGACCATGCAGCGCGTCTCCTCGCTATTTGAGCAGTACGTCAAGCTCTGTCAGTCGCTGAATCAGGAGACAATCGCCGCTACAGTTCGCATGGATGATATCTCACGGCTGAGCGACACGATCGCAGCCAATCTCCAGCTCTCTATCGAAGAGAAGCAGGAGTTGCTGGAGATCTTCGATCCCGCCGAGCGTTTGAATCGCATCTCGGACGTTCTCGACATCGAAATTGAAAAGCTGAACATGGACCGCACCATCCAATCGCGAGTCAAACGGCAGATGGAGCGGGCGCAGAAAGAGTACTACCTCAACGAAAAAATCAAGGCCATCCAGAAGGAATTGGGCCGCGGCGAGAAGAGCGAATTCGACGAGTTGAAGAAGAAGATCGATGCCTCTGGGATGCCTCCCGACGTGCTGGAGAAAGCTACACAGGAGTTGAAGAAACTGGAGGCGATGCCGCCAATGTCGGCCGAGTCCACCGTCTCCCGCAACTACCTGGACTGGCTGCTGGCAGTGCCTTGGAAGAAGAAGTCCAAGGAAATTCGCGATATCGATTTTGCCGAGCGCACTTTGAATGAAGATCACTATGGACTGGAGAAAATCAAGGAGCGCATCCTTGAGTTTCTGGCCGTGCGTCAACTGGTAAAGAATCCGAAAGGCTCAATTCTCTGTCTGGTGGGACCTCCCGGCGTTGGCAAAACTTCGTTGGGCATGAGCATTGCCAAGGCTACGGGACGGAAGTTCGTCCGCATGTCGCTTGGTGGTGTGCGCGATGAAGCGGAGATCCGCGGCCATCGCCGCACCTACATCGGCGCGCTACCCGGCCAGATCATCCAGATGATGAAGAAGGCGGGAACGCGCAATCCGGTTTTCATGCTCGACGAGGTGGATAAGACCTCGAACGACTTCCGCGGCGACCCATCTTCGGCGTTGCTGGAGGTGCTGGACCCGGAACAGAACTACATGTTCGTGGATCATTACCTGGACGTTGAGTATGATCTCTCGCAGGTGTTTTTCATTGCGACCGCCAATGTGCTGCACACCATTCCCAGCCCCTTACAAGATCGTATGGAGGTGCTGCGGCTACATGGTTACACTGAGCCGGAAAAGCTGGAGATTGCGCGTCAATACCTGGTGAAGAAACAACTCGAACAAGCCGGCCTGACGTCGGCCAACATTCAGTTTGAGGACGATGCCCTGCGCGGAATCATTCGCTACTACACACGCGAGGCTGGGGTCCGCAATCTTGAACGCGAGATTGGAAATGTCTGTCGCAAGATTGCACGCTCGGTAGTCCGCGAGGGAGAAGCGTTCTCCGCCATCATCACGGCTGAGAGTCTGAACACCTATCTCGGGGTCATGCGCTTCCGCGATACGCCGGCCAACGAGAAGAGTGAAATCGGATTGGTCACAGGGCTGGCTTGGACCGAAGTCGGCGGCTGCATCCTGACTACGGAAGTAGCAATCATAGATGGAAAGGGCAAGCTGACCCTGACCGGAAAACTTGGCGACGTGATGCAGGAGTCCGCACAAGCGGCGATGAGCTATCTGCGCTCGCGCTGGCAGCGGTTGGGTATTCCGCGCGATTTTTATCGCAACGTGGACATTCACGTTCACGTGCCTGAAGGAGCCATCCCCAAGGACGGCCCGTCGGCAGGAATCACTATCGCAACGGCAATCGCTAGTGCGCTCAGTAAGATTCCGGTGCGGCGCGATATCTGCATGACCGGTGAGATTACGTTGCGTGGGAAGGTGCTGCCAATTGGTGGATTGAAGGAGAAACTGTTGGCCGCCCACCGCGCTGGTATCCTTGAGGCGATTCTCCCGGCCGAGAACGAGAAGGACGTGGCTGAAGTACCGGAGAACCTCCGCAAGGAGATGAAACTGCACTTCGTGGAGTCGATGGATGAAGTGCTGCAGATTGCTCTGGAACATGCTCTGCCTGACGTTCCGGAAGCCAGCCCGCTACCCAACATCAACCCGCAGCCTGAGGGGTCTGAAGCCCGGCAATAGGATTCCTGTGCTGTGAACCAAGAAGGTCCGCTAAGGCGGGCCTTCTTTCTTGCCGGCTCAGTAATGAAAACGGTACCGCGCTTCTGCGTAGATTTCACGCGGAGAATTCCAGTGAAAGCCACCGAAGGTCACGCTATTGTCTAGTTCAACGCGACGGTTGGCGACGTTGAGGCCATTCACTGAGAGGGTGCATCGCTCGCTGATTTGCTTGCTGAGGCTTAGGTCGAATGTGGTGTGGGAAGGAAGATAGTTGCCCGGATACGGCTGGCCGGGAAAAGCATTGCTGAAGCCTGAGCCGTAATTCACGTTGGCGGAGCCATGCGCGTGCCACGGCAGAATCAGGTCGCCACCGACCGTAAGTGTATTGCGCTGGTCGTGGTCAAGCACCGAGAGAGTAACCGGCCAGGTAGGAGGGGTTGGAACCAAATCGTTCAGGCCACCCGTGATCACTCCACCAGCCTTAGCGATCTGATTCGAGTAGGCAAGGTGAATCTGACCGCGATGAGCGATGCGCGGAGAGCGTAGCGTGAGCTCCCATCCGCGGATGAGCGCGGACTGAATGGTGACGGGGAAGAAGAGGTTCGATTCTCCAATATTGTTATGGTCAAAGAAGTTTGTGGCGCTGGTCCGGAAGGTATCTACATCAAGCACCCAGCCGCGATACGGAATTGTGATGCCGAACTGATGTTCCACATCGCGCTCGCCATGGAGCGAAATGAATGTGGTGTTGTTGGCATGGGCAAACTGGAGCAGTGGCCCAGAGGCGGTAATCAGAGGAGGGGCCTGGTAAAAGTGTCCATAGAACCCGCGCAGAGTCCAATTGAGGCGCGGGATGTTGAGAGCCGCGCCAAAGCGAGGACTAATTTCGCTCTCCGTAACACCGCCGCTGAATCGCGTGGGACGCGCACCCATCGACAGAGTTAACCATGGCGCGACTTTGAATTTGTTGTCGATAAAGAATGCGACCAAGCTTCCTGATGGATGCTCGACATCGTTGAAATTCGGGCTGCTCTCATCTTTAAAAATCGCCCCGAAAGTTTCGTTGTCCTTCTGGTAGAAGGTATACGTTCCGACCTGCAGATTGTTCTTCGGTAATTTTGCTTCGAAGCTAACCTGCCCTCCGGCGTAGGTGGAACCGCGATTCTCCTTCGTGACCACGGGCAGATCATTCGGGGAACCGGCGTAATCGGCGCTGTTGTAGTGGTAGAAAGGGGAGACCGTGAGCATGAGTTTTGAGTTGAAGGTGTGGACCCACGAAAAGTTCAGCAGCACATCGGATTCATGGTCGCCATCGCGCAGATTGAGGCTAGGGTATTGGGCCGCAAAACCATTCGCGGCAATTGGGGCATTCTCAATGTCGTTGGGGAATGGGTCGTAGGGAATCTGGTAGTAATCCCTGCGCATTGAGGTCACAAGGCGAAACTGGTTGGATGGGTTCAGGTTGAAGATGAGCGACCCGAAACCCCCGTACCCGTTGGCTGCGTCGTGCACCACCTGGGGAATCGGTGTCTGGATGCCCAGGTTGCTGCGATTGCCATTGACGCTGGCATAGTAGGCAAAGCGTTCAGTATGGCTGCCAAAGCTAAACTGGTTGTTAGTCTGGTAAAAATTTCCGGCGCTCAATACCAGTTCTGCTTCTTTGTTCCGCTCAAAGCCTGTGCGCGGCACAATGTTGAAGACACCGTACGTACGGTCCCCCATCTCAGCGCCGTAACTTCCACGATCAACCTCAAGGTAGTCGATATCTTTGGGATCGAATTGCGGCCCGATGTTGGAGGCAATGTTGGTGTTTGGGATGGCAACGCCGTCAATCAGCCAGCTTGTCTGGTGTCCTCCGCGAATGTGCAGCTGATCGTGAGTGACGTAGGCACCAGGAACAAAATCCGTAATCATCGCAAGGCTGTTCGTTCGCGATGCGCCCGGCGTGCGTTCGATCTCAAGACGGGTGACCATTGTGGTTGGCGTGGCTGAATCAGTGGGAATCAGCTCGGGCACCCCGCTGACATCTACGGATTCCTTTGCGCTACCCAAAGCAAGTTGAAAGTGCAGAACTGGCTCGGTGCCGGAGTTTACGACAACGTTCTGCATTGATTGCGCGAATGCAGGACTGCTCACGGTGATTGAATAATCGCCGAGCGGCACGGCGTTGAACGAAAACTCGCCATTTGCATCAGTGGTCGCGGTCTTCGACCAATCCGATGTACTCGACGCGAGAGTCACCGTAGCAGACTCGATGGGGCGATGCTGCGGATCATGCACAATCCCGCGAGCACCTCCGAAAACTGTGGCAAGCGATGCGGTGCTGGCAATGGCAACAATCGCGGCCAGAAACATAATTCTGCGAATCATACTTCTTCTCCCAATACGCAAGCTGCACGGGTTTCGCAATCAGAAAGAGAGCTTCCTCATGTAGACCCGGGGACCGAGAAAACGAGTCGGGTCACCCAAACTCCATGATGATTGTTTTCTGACTTCAGCTATGCGAGGGAGGGAGGACTGCGTCCCGAGTTGCGGATCACCAGAGCAGAGGCACGGGGGACCATATGGTCTTGCGAAAACCGATCCGAGGAAGGCAAATCGAGGAAGAAACTCTTTGGTGCTTCCGCTACCTTGGAACCGCTAAGCAGGGAACCCAGCAGACGGTATGGGCATGCAGGTGAATTTACGCTAACCCGGCGAGAATCGCCTCCACCCATGCCAGCCATGGCCATGGAACAATGATGTTTGCCGTTTCCGCGACAGCAAGCAGGAAGGTCCGTCTCGTTCGCGCGCAAAGCTGCTGGGGCAACATATCCCCAGAACAACAGAAGCAAGACGAGATTAGCAAGGCATCGCCGCATTAGTGAGTTAGATCACGCGACTCAGTGACATGCTTGTTCGATGCGGAATTTCATGCGCTGGTTGCGCCCAAAGCTGCCGGACTTGTGTAGGAGGCCAGTGATATTCGCTATTTGCGGCATGCGTCGAGTTGGCAGGGGTCCAACGGCTGTGCGAAACTAATTCTGCTCAGAGAAAAGTTGCGCCGCGGATACCGAGGCGCAACCTCTACTCCTTCACCCGAGCCGGGATGGCGAAACTGGCAGACGCAGCGGACTTAAAATCCGCAGACCTTAACAGGTTGTGGGGGTTCAAGTCCCCCTCCCGGTACCAAGAAAACAAAGCACTTACAAGAAAATAGCCACTTCTCGGAGGTGGCTATTTTAGGCTGGTGGCTGTTTTGGTGGCTGTCGTGATTTAGTGGCTGTCGGAATATTCCGACGGGTGCCCAAGATACCAAATTGCCTTCTTTCTCGCGGCCGACATCTTGATCTTCTCAGCAGCAATAAACTTCGTCAGCGCCGAGCCAGATGCATCTGCTGTCTTTTTAGCAATTTTAAGAAGAAAAGCAGCCTCTGAAAGAACATCAGCTTTACCTACAACCAAGCTGTCAAAATGCACCTTTCGCTGAATGCTTTGAGAGGATAACTTCTGCTTTGCATACTTGAACGTATACACGCCTCCGTGATGTACAAATAGATTACGATCATTCAAGAAATCAGCGTATTTGCCTGATTCATCCTTTGAGAAGGGCGTGATGTTCAACAAGTCTACAAAAAGCGAATTGATGCTCTTGGCGCAGCCGAAGTCGTATTCTTCCGCAATCAAGGAACCTAGACGGTATTTGGGCTTAGGAAGGATGTAGAGAAGATTTCTTGCATTCACCGAGCATTCCCGCTTACTGGTGAACACCTTCAAGGTCTCTGGACAAATATTGATGATAGCTGCAAATTGACTCTTGCAGAAAGCTTCGAAATACGCCGCTAGACCAATAAAACAAAGCTCTGTGGTTGGGTCAAGATTCCCTTCATCTGCCTTGGACGCTTTAGCAAGTTCCGTAATGTTTCTAACTTCCAATTCAAAATATCCCAGCGGAGGAACACCAGCGATAAAAGAATCCAACGCATTTAACACGTCACGTTTCTTTAACACGTCACGTTTGGGTTTCATTTCAGCTCCGTTGTTGGTTCATTCTTTAACATGCAAGCGTGGCGAACTGCTGGCCGTGCTTACGACTATCCATCGGCAATGCGCGTGGGTAGGGTAGGGTTACTTGCGAAGACGGCACGCTTATCATCAGCTCGAAATCTTAACTGGTTTGTGACCAACGCAAAGAAACACAAGACCACTCGACGTCATCGGACAAAGAGCCTCGACTGCAGCCACGGACATGCGTTGAAATGATTGGAGTTGCTGCATATCCGGTTCGTACGCCAGATTCCGCTTACGCTCTGAGTCTTGCCATGACGTGATAAATCAGTTCACCCTGCTTCGTGGTGTCGGACCACGTGTTGAATTGCGTTTGTACCCAGTGGTTAGCTCCCTGCAAGTGGGCAACACAGGCTTTGCTGTACGATTGTGCAGTCCCACCGGCAAGGCCTGCTAACATGCAGTATCCCTGCAGAGACTGAAAGATAAGGGAGGCTCCTGAGGAAACAGCTCCCCCCAATGTTCGTTCAGAAGCTGTTCCAGCTACCGTGGCGAGCCTCAGTCCCTTCACCAGACGGGAATCATTCGAATTGAGAATTGCCTTGGTCGTGTCCCACTGGTTCGCGATATTGGCTGCAAAGCCGGCAACTAACGTAATATTACCCATTGTTTCGAGCGCGTCCGAGCTGACATCGAAAACGACCCGCCAATCTGAACTGATCACCATTCCACGAAGGTTTCCGCTGGAGTTGAACACTGGCACATTTTTGAGCCAGTTGTACTTGGAGAATGCTTCCGATGCGGAAACAGCGTTCAACACTTTGACTCCGCCCTCGGCAACGGACGCGACTGAGTTGACTGTCTGCACGATTTCAATAACGGGTAGACGATGAGGTGGTACTTGAGGCTGCGCCATGGCCCTGTCCTCCGGTAAGGATTTCAATGAAGGGCAAATGTACCAGAGTACCTGGCGACGTACAATGCTAATACTGAAGGGTTGTCCACATAGCAAGTCCGGCTTGAAACAGCAATAGCTTTCTGAGAAGGAGTTCCAGTTCATGAAAACGGTTCGGGTTGGGCTAATCGGCAGCGGATTCGCTACCGCGGTTCACCTGCAGTCCTATAAACGAATCTATGGGGTCAATGTTGAGTTGGCTGCCGTCGCGACCACCAACGAGAAGCGCGACGAGTTTGCGCGTAAGAACGGGATTGCGCGCGCGGTGCGCGATTATCGTGAACTGCTGCGTGACAAAGACATCGACGTGGTCGACCTCTGCACGCCCCCCGCCCTGCATGCGAGCATGGTGGTGGACGCGGTCCAGGCTGGCAAGCACGTCATCTGCGAAAAGCCGTTTACCGGCTACTTCGGTCACCCGGGCGACCCAACGCCGATCGGTAAGAAAGTTGCCAAGAAAGATATGTACGAGCGCACCTTGGCTGAAATGCAGCATACCTGCGAAGCGGTGCGTGCCAGCGGCAAGATCTTCATGTATGCCGAGAACTGGGTGTACGCCCCGGCAGTTACCAAGATGGCGGAAGTGGTCGCGGCAACCAAGGACAAGATCCTGTTCATGCGCGGCGACGAGAGCCACAGCGGTTCGCATGCCGCACACGCCGCTCACTGGAACCAGACCGGCGGCGGCTCCTTGATTCGCCAGGGCTGCCATCCGCTGGCGACGATGCTCTACTTGAAGCAGGTTGAAGCCAGGGCTCGCGGCGAAAAGATCAGTATTGTCTCTGTGCTGGCCGATACCGGCAACGTGATGGATTGCCTTCGTCCCGACGAGCGCACCTACATCCCTGCCAAGCCAGTTGATGTCGAAGACTGGGGCACTCTGACGGTAACCTTCTCCGACGGCACCAAGGCCACTCTGTTTGCCTGCGATGTGCTTTTGGGCGGCGTGCGCGACTTCGTCGAGGCACTGACGAACGGCGGCACGATGACAGCGAATATCTCGCGCAACACCCACCTACTCTCTTACATGACCGACGAGGAGAAACTGAAGGACATTTACGTCACCGAGAAAGTGGATCGCAAGACGGGTTGGCAATACGTGTGTGTCGATGAACAGTGGTCACGCGGGTACCTACAGGAGATGCAGGATTTCATGGAGTGTGTGGCCACTTCGCGGCAGCCGATGGCAGGGCTCGACCTTGCCTTCGATACGATCCGCGCGAGCTACGCGGCGTATTGGTCAGCCGAAGCGGGTTGCCGCGTCAAACTGTAAATTCATGATCCAATTTAGGCCGCCCTCAAAGGCGGCTTTTTTGTGCCTGGCACAGCGGATCTGAAGATGCAAGCATAGCGACACTTGAAATCGGACGGCGATGCACAAGGAAAGGACTTCAACTCCGCACACCTTAACAGGTTGTGGGGGTTCAAGTCCTGATTCCGATACCAAGTTGGTTTAGTAAGAACCTTCTTCGAACAGCCAGGGACTGCAGCTCTATTTACGGGCCATCATTGCAGCTTCGACGGTCTGCTCATGTCCGCGCACAGCGTAATACATTGCGCGATCGAAGAACTGTTGCACCATATGCGTTAACTCCAGTTCCCCAAAGATGTGAGCCGCACTGTCGAGATTTTCGTGTTCCCTCAAGAACTCCCAGAGGTTTTCCTTTACGAGTACTATGCACCACAACAATCCGCTCACCGGAACAGACTGTTCGGCACGTCTCTTCCCAATATCCATATAGCGGCGCTCAACATCTTCGTCCGTCTTGGTCAACAGCCACTCGCCCAGATGCTTATAAATCGTTCCGACCAGCGTCTTTAACTCAGCCGCAGGAACGCGCCTGTAATCTGTGCATCGCTTTGAGGTTGCAACTCTAGCCTCGAATTTTTCCGAGAGGGCCTCAGAGTTAGTCTCGATCAACTGTGTCAATTTGTAGGCTAGCATCGCCATGGCTGTCTCCGGTCTGTCAATCGGGCACGGTCCAACTATTCATCGTCCCCTAGTATGCTAGTTTGTCCGTTTCCCATCCGCTCCAGCGGTGACTCGAATCACCACTGCGCGTGATATGCATCGCAGAAGGTGGGCGTTCGCAGAGTAGCGTCGGTCAGGCGCTGATTTCAACCCATCCAAATATTCTCGAATACGAAAGCGGGCCACGAACCGCGGAAAAGACGGTTTAGTGCTGAAGTATTTTGGATAGGAAGAGACGAGCGCGCTCGGAGCGAGGCGATCCGAAAAAACTCTCTTTCAGATCGTCTTCCACGATTGAGCCCTCGTCCATGAAGATCACGCGATGTGCGACTTTGCGGGCAAATCCCATCTCGTGGGTCACAACCATCATGGTCATTCCTTCCAACGCAAGCTGAACCATCACGTCAAGAACCTCGTTGATCATTTCGGGATCGAGTGCCGAGGTAGGTTCATCGAACAACATGCAGATCGGGTCCATTGCCAGCGCGCGAGCGATAGCGACGCGCTGCTGCTGGCCTCCGGAGAGTTCGCCGGGGAACTTGCTGGCGTGAGCTTTGAGTCCTACGCGGTCGAGCAGTTTCAGGGCGCGCTCGTTGGCCTCCTGCGGATCGCGGCCCAGGACCTTGAGTTGCGCAATAGTGAGATTCCTGAGAACGCTCATGTGTGGAAAGAGTTCAAAGTGTTGGAAGACCATGCCGACATGCGAACGCAACTTGGGGAGGTCCGTTTTCGGGTCGCCCACCGAAGTTCCGTTGACGATAAGCTCTCCCTTCTGGAATGGTTCGAGACCGTTGACACACTTGATCAGCGTGCTCTTGCCTGAGCCCGACGGTCCGCATACGACTACAACCTCGCCTTTCTTTACTTCGGCGCTACAGCTCTTGAGGACGTTAAAGGTGCCGTACCACTTGGAAATATCGCGAATGGAAATCATGCGGTCCTCTCCTGCAGGCGTTTGACCACGTAGGACGAGGCGGAGCAAATGACGAAGTACACAGCGCCCGCGAACAACAACAACTCAACGATTCGACCGTCGCGTTCGCCAACCCTTTGCGCGGTGCCGAAGAAATCACCTAGTCCGATGACGTATACCAAAGCCGTATCCTGAAACAAAATGATGGATTGCGTGAGCAGCAGGGGAACCATGTTGCGGAACGCCTGCGGCAGCACCACCAGGAGCATCACCTGCCGGTATCGCATTCCGACGGCGTAGGCGGCCTCCGCCTGCCCTTTGGGAACGCTCTGGATGCCGGCGCGAATGATCTCGGAATAGTATGCCGCCTGGAAAAGCGAGAAGGCCACGAGCGCAGAGGTCAATCGTATGTCTTGAATCGCTCCGCCAAACAACGACTGGATCGCCTGTGGCACGATCAGAAAGAACCAGAGAATGACCATGACCAGCGGAATCGAGCGGAACAGGTTGACATAGAGCGCCGCCAGTCGCGCCAGTATCTTGATTGAGGAGATTCGGGCAACCGCCAGCAGCGTGCCCCATACGATGCCAACGATGATTGCAGTAAAGGTGATTTCAAGCGTGATGATAGCGCCGTGAGCCAGGTAGGGAAGTGCGCCGGGAATCGAACTCCAGTCAAATTCGTACATAGCCTATCGCGACACCATGTAGCCGGGAACGCGCGTGCGCCGTTCGAGTACGTGCATGAAAAACATTACGAGGCCATTCAGCGCCAGATAAAGCAGCGTCACGGAGATGAATGCTTCGTAGGGCTGAGCCGTATAGTCCACCAGTTGCTGCGCCTGCCGTGAAAGTTCAACCAGACCGACGGTGGTGGCCACCGCCGAGTTCTTGATAGTGTTGAGAAACTCGGAAGTGAGAGGTGGAAGAATGATGCGGAAGGCCATTGGAAGAAGGACGTAGCGGTAAACCTGGGGGAGCGAGAGACCCATGGCAAGCCCAGCGCCTTGCTGTCCGCGTCCGAGCGAGTTGATGCCGGCGCGTACCTGCTCGGTGACGCGCGCCGCGGTAAACAATCCCAAACATAGCCATGAGGCGATGAACTCTTGAAACAGGGGGTTCGTCTGCTTGAACCAATCGCCAAGATGCCGCGGAACAAGTTCGGGGACAACGAAGTACCAGATGAATAATTGAACCAGAAGGGGGATATTTCGAAAGATCGCGACGTAGGCAGCGGCGAATCCCGACAGCCAACGGTTCGGCACCGTACGCAATACTCCGAGCGGGGTCCCGATCACGAGTGCCGTGATCCAGGATACGAGAGACAACGCCACGGTCCATTGCAAACCTACCAATAACCATGCAAGGTACGTTGTCTCTCCGGATGGAACGCGGCTAAGGAAAACCGACCAGTTCCAGTGATAATGCAATCCCGCTACCTCCAAGGAAATTACTGTAATTCTGAGAGCAACAGCTACTACAAACACTGCCAAATGCGAAGGTACTGCACTCCCACTCAAGCCAAAGGCAGGCTTGAATGGGCCACCAGACAGTTCTTATTCTGCCACCGTAAACGGTTGACAGAGGACCACGTGTCACTGGTATGGTGTGTCGTTGGGATGCTTGTAATCCGCGGCCAGTTCCGGGCTCAGCGGGAGATTCATGTTCAACCCTTTGGGTGGGACCGGCGACTGGAACCACTTCTTGTAGATCCGCTCAGCTTCACCCGAAGTCATGACCTTGGCGAAAATCTTATCAACGTATTGCTTGAATTGGGGGTCGTCCTTGCGCATCATGCACCCGTAGGCCTCGCGCGATTGCGGCGTTCCCACAATGACCCACTCGTCAGGGTGCTTGGCTTTCATGCGCTCACCAGCGAGCAACACGTCATCGACCATGAATGCGGCAGCGCGGCCTGTTTCCAGAATTAGGAATGACTCGCCATGGTCCTTGGCGCTGATGATGTTCATCCCCATATGCTTCTCTTCATTCATGATGCGAATCAGTGGTTCGGAGGTGGTTCCGGCTGACACGACTACCGTTTTGTGGGCCAGGTCGGGAAAATCCTTGATCCCTGAATTCTTCCTGACCAGTAGACGGGTGCCGATCACAAAGATAGCGTCAGAGAATGCAACCTGCTGTGCTCGTGCCTTGTTGTTAGTAGTGGAACCGCATTCCATGTCGATGGTGCCGTTCTGCACAAGCGTGATGCGGTTCTGCGAGGTAATGGGGATCAGGTTTACCTTCAACTTTGGATTGTCCTTCTTGAGTGCGTCCACGACTTTGTATGCAAAATCCATGGAATACCCAACCGGTTGCTGGTTCTGATCATAGTAGGCAAAAGGAATGGACGATTCGCGGTAGCCAAGCGTAAACGTGCCGGTGTCCTTGATCTTTTTGAGCGTCCCGGTGAGTTGCTGCGCGTAGACGGGAGCGATGAGAATTGCGATGGCGAAAGCGGCGGCAATGGCCTGGCTGAGGAACTTGGCGCTCCGTCCTGTGATGGAGCGGCTGACGTGGGGCATAAGCGGCTCTCCTTTCGAGAGATCAATTGGAGTTCCGGCAGAACCATGCCGGGGCGCGGAACCAGATCACTGCAATTGTATATGTTGGGCCCTAGCTGCCGCTAAGGTTTTAGGATGGTATTACGCCGGACAAAACAAAAAGCCTCGCGAGTCATTCGGAGGCCTTCTTCGTTCAAATTATTCATTGTTTCTGGTTTCACACCGCTGAAGTTAGCGATAACCGCAGGCAGCCGAGGTCGTGGGCGTATCGGGAGTGCAGCGGAACTCGTCATTATCGTTGTCGTCGTTGTGCTTGTGCTTCTTCGAATGCGTGGGTTTCGAGATGGGGTTATCGCCTGTCTCAGGAGCCGGTTTGGAATCACCCTGGGCATCTCCGGCCTCAAGCATCTGCGAACTTCCTATGGCTCCCGGACGCGCGCTTTGGTCTAAGGGAGCGACTTCTCCCTGATTCGATTCAGGGAGATCACGCTGCCCGTTTGTCTGTGGTGCCGATGCCGTCGAATCGCTGGTTTGCGAATCGATGGCCTGGCTGGTCGCGGCCAGTGCGAGAACCACCGCAAATAGAACGGCGGTGACATGAGCGTTTCTGGTGAGTCTGTACTGAATCTGTCTCATCAACATTTCTCCTTTGAACGGTTGCGGCGCTTGAATTTCATTCCTTGCGCCACCGTTGCATGGATAACAAAACCATCGCGGATTTATTCCCGCGATCCACTGCTTTCGAGAAATGCCTTTTCGAAGGACCGCGATTGGCAATGAAGATGTCGCGAGTGGTGAGTCAGACTGAAATGCGGTCCTTTAATAACTCAAGTTTCTAAAAACCCGACGCAATTATGGGTGATGTTAGTAGTCCGCTTGCAACGCGGCGAACGCGGGAATAAAACCTCTGCGGTTTTGTTATCCATGCGACGGCAGCCGATGAAATCGAGTGCTGCGACAGTTCACAAGGAGGCAAGACCATGAATCGAATCCAATACCCAAGCGCCATTAACAAGCACGGACTTCGCATCGCATTCCTTTTCGCGATGATCCTCGTACTCGCTGGATTTGCAAACGCCGATGCGATACCCACAACCCAGTCGCATAAAGGGAAGGGATACCTCACAATCACAAGCCAAATTGAAGTCGAAGGGGTCACGCTTCATCCGGGAGATTACGAGGTCAAGGAAGTTGATACTCCGACTGGATCCGTTGTGGAGTTTACGCGGGAGGATAATCAGTTTGCGGCCTATGGATGGAAATCATGGACCACCACGGTGGTGGTACGTGCGCATTTCACCGTGCAGGCAATGAGCAGACCAGCGAAACATACCAAACTGATCCTCGGATCCGATACTGCCGATGCTACAGGCCTGGAGATTCGTGGCGATATAGTGAGCTACTGGTTTGGGCCATCACAAGCGGTCGATGAAGTGGGCACAACTACCGTTTCCCCGGACGCTGGTCAGCATGAATAGTGCTGGGTCAACGATCAAATGCAACCCTGGAGAGACGGCCATTATTTGTGGGCTACTTTGAATTCTTGGGATGTGCTGTGTTCAGCCAACTTCTAACACGCTGCGCCACTCTTAAGTATTCACAGGAGGAACTATGAAACGACTCATCAGCGCCTTCGTATTGTGTGCATTTCCCCTTTTGATGCACGCGCAGAGCAATCCCGTGAGTGCGGCCACGCGCGACACTTTGCAGCGGCGGCAGAAGAATTTGGTCGAGGCCGCACAAGAGATGCCAGGGGAGAAGTACGGCTTCAAACCTACTCCGGCGCAGATGTCGTTTGCACACTTGATCGGGCACATCGCGCAGTCTAACAATTCACTTTGCTCGAAGATTTCCGGCGTTGCCGCTCCTCCGCAACAGGGTTCCGATACTGACCCAAAAGAGAAACTAGTGGATGCGCTGAAGGCGTCCTTTGATTTCTGCTCCACAGCTTTGAGCCAGGTGAGCGACGCCAGACTCGGCGACGAAGTCACCCTCTTTGGCGGACGCAAGGCGACGAAAGCCGCCGCTGTGATCGCCCTTACCAGCGACTGGGCGGACCACTATTCTGCCGCCGCCATCTACCTGCGCCTCAACGGACTGCTCCCGCCAACCGCCAAGAAGGACTAAGAAAGCGCCAGCGCCGGAGACTCTGTTGGCAAATCCAGTTATGAGAGAGACCTCGTGGCATCTCGCGCAGAAACCACAAAGCACAAAGCGGGTTCCTCGAAAGCCTGTATCCGTCTCGTTTCGGTGATCATCTATAAACACGATCTTGCCGTGCCCAAGGAGCGATTAGCGTGGATCGCCCCAAGCGCCAAGGCAATACATTTTACAGACGTGGGGAACCGACATGAAAAGACTCGAAGGGAAAGTGGCAGTAGTGACCGGGGGAAACAGCGGCATTGGGTTGGCGACAGCCAAGCGCCTGCAGGAAGAAGGCGCGAGAGTTGCGATCTCTGGACGGAGTAAGAAAACACTGGATGAAGCGGTGAAGGCGATCGGAAATGGCGCGGTGGCGATTCAGGCAGACGTCGCGAAACTTGGCGACGTAGATAAGCTGTACTCGGAGGTTTCGCAGAAGCTCGGAAAGATTGATGTACTGTTCGTGAATGCTGGAGTCGCCAAGTTCGCGCCGATTGCCGACACGCCAGAAAGCGTTTACGACGAGCAGTTCAACATCAACATTAAGGGAGCGTATTTCACGATTCAGAAAGCGTTGCCGCTGCTGAATGATGGAGCCTCGATCATCCTGAACACCAGCGTGGTAGACAGCAAAGGTAACCCCGGCACCAGCGCGTATTCTGCGACGAAAGCAGCATTGCGCTCCCTGGCAAGAACTGCGGCAGCGGAGCTGGTGGAGCGCGGTATCCGTGTGAACGCGGTTGCTCCGGGACCGATTGTTACACCGATTCTAGAAAAGAACGGAACACCGAAGGAAGCCATTGATGAATTCGCGACGAGAGTAGTCGAAAGGGTTCCGATGAAGAGGTTTGGACAGCCCGAGGAAGTGGCGTCCACGGTTGCGTTTTTGGCCTCGCAAGATGCGTCTTATATTACCGGGGTGGAAATTAATGTAGACGGCGGGCTGGGACAAATCTGAACGGCTCAAGGCGGGCGGCCAACGCTTCCCGCCAAAGCGCGTTCATCGCCGTGCAGTCTCTCTCAGGAAGGTCCCTTCTCGAAGCTCCGTGAATGCCTGTCGCAATTGCTCCTGCGTGTTCATCACGATCGGACCATACCAGGCGACGGGCTCCTCGATGGGCCGTCCTGAGATGAGCAGAAATCGGATTCCGTCATCCCCGGCTTGCACCGTGACCTCGTCTCCGCGGTCGAAGAGGAGCAGCGAGCGGTCATCGGCCTCCAAGGGAGGTGCTGTGTCCAACCACTTGACCGCTTCTGTCGGCACGGCAAGCGGTCCCGAGGCGTTACAGAACTTGCCGCTGCCCGAAAAAACATAAGCGAAGGCGTGGCGAGTTGTTTCCACCGGAAGGGTCTTTCTTCTCCCGGGCGAAACTGACACATCAAGATAGATAGGATCGGCAGCAACTCCGGCCACCGGACCTTTCTTTCCCCAAAAACTTCCGCAGACGACTCGCACATGGGTCCCGTCGTCATCAGTGATCTCAGGTATCTCAGCAGCCTTCACCTCCTGGTAGCGCGGCGCGACCATTTTGAGCGATGACGGGAGGTTGCCCCATAACTGAAATCCGTGCATCCGGCCTGCATGATCACCCTTTGGCATCTCCTGGTGAATGATGCCGCTTCCAGCTGTCATCCACTGCACGTCTCCAGACGAGATGACACCACTGTTCCCGATGCTGTCGCCATGCTCAACGGTTCCGGCAAGCACGTATGTAATGGTCTCGATTCCTCGATGAGGATGCCAGGGGAAGCCTGCGAGGTAGTCCTCTGGCACATCGTTGCGAAAATCGTCAAGCAGGAGGAACGGGTCGAAGTCTTTTGTGTCTCCAAAACCGAAGGCACGGCGAAGGTGCACGCCCGCGCCTTCGAGAGTCGGTTTTGATTCGATCATCTGTTTAACAGGACGGATCGACATTATTGAACTCCATTATGGTCTTCAGTGGCTACTCGCATGAAACGATCCGATAGACGTTCGGGTTTTGTGAGTTGAGTTAATCTCTGTTGCCGGGCTGGCAACAGAGATCAACTCGTAATCGCGTTGAACTCATGCAACCTTGGTTGCCACTCCTTTTCCGAGGAAGTTCATCAATTCGGAGTTCACTTCTTCCGCATGGGTCCAGGTAATGCAGTGCGGTCCGCCCTTCATGACCGCCAAGTGTGCTCCCGCGACGAGTTTGGCGGTGCGCTGCCCTGATGCGGCAAAGGGCACAATCCTGTCCGCATCTCCCTGGATGACCAGAGTGGGCACGTCGACGTGCTTGAGGTCTCCGCGGAAATCTTCGTGCCATGTAGGGACACAAGCGAGGGTTGCCGTGGCTGATGCACCGCTTGCAATGTTCCAGCTAGCCTGGACGGCCTGTTCGCTGACCCGTTTGCCAAGGAACACGTCCGTGTTGTAGAAATCCTTAAAGAACGAGGTGAAGAACGCGTAACGATCTGCAACGATGGCCTTCTGTATGCCCTCGAATACAGAGCCTTCCACGCCCTCAGGGTTGTCCTGCGTCTTGAGCAGGTACGGAGGAACGGACGAGATAAACACCGCCTTGCTGACGCCCTTCGACCCGTATTTCCCTATGTAGCGCGCCACTTCACCCCCACCCATGGAGAAACCCACCAGCGCAAATCTCTGTAGTTTCAGGTGAGAGATGAGCTTGTGTAAGTCCGCGGCAAACGTGTCGTAGTTATAGCCTGAAGTTGGCTGACTGGATTTGCCGAAACCTCGGCGATCATAGGTAATTACACGATGGCCGTTAGCCAGAAGCCCGGGTATTTGCTTCTCCCAGGAGCTACCGCTCAGCGGATATCCATGAATGAGAATAACCGGTTCGCCTGAGCCGTGATCCTCATAGTAGAGATCGGTGTCGCTTGAGTTTTCTTTACTAACACTAACGTATGGCATGTCTCTTTCTCCTTTTTGGGTTGCATGGGATGCGCGCGATGCGGCCAACTGACTACGGTGAGCAGTTGCCGCCCAAGAAAAGAGAGCACCTGAAAACCAAGTGCGCCTAGGCTGCGTCGGCAGTTTCTGACGGTTCTTTTGCCCTGGCGAGGCCAACGTCAACCAGGTGTTCGCTCAAGAACCAGATCTGCATTTCGTTGGAGCGCAGAACCTGACTCACCAACAAATCATTGGTTCCATCGTCGCCCAGTTCAGAGGCCCGGCGAGCCATCTTGCGGGTTTCACTAATGATGATCTTGTGAGCGTCAAGTAGTCGCGATAGCTGAACAGGCGGTTCCTCGCGTCCACGTGGCGGTCGCTCGATGTTTGTTGTTTCTGCCACGTCTGGGGCCATTGCAATGCTCAATCCGCCTAGCATCTGGATGCGTTCCGCGATGGAATCAACGAGTTCAGATTGTTCGCCAAAGTGTTTGTCAAAGAGCAGATGGAGTTGGTAGAAGGTGGGACCGCTCGTCTGCCAGTGGGACTTCTTATACAAGTCGCGGAGAGTCATGGTGTCAGCAAGTAACTGATTGAGTTGTTCTGTCGTTTCCAGGCGGACTGGTTCCTCGAGGTCCAAGGGCAATGCGTGCAACACAGTGCCGTACGCTTGCAGTTCACGCGCCTTCTGATGAAAGCGTGGTTGTGCGCTGATGTTGTGGGATGCTTGTTCATTCGAAAACTTCTTTGTCATAGGGATCTCGTTTTCCTTGTGTGAATTGATTGCGAATGTTCGCGTTTCTTATTCATGCCTAATCCGAACATTCCAATTTGAAAGAGGCGGCTGTCGGGTGGATGAGGGCTTTGCTGAGGGAGTTTTCTGTTAAGGGACGGGTAGGTGGAAAAAGATCGCTATCAGGAACACGCGATCAGGCAAACCAGATTACAACAAGCCTCGTGCAGAGACTCCTCGTTAACGATGTCTGCCTCCAGCACTGGGCACAGCTCGATTTACCGTGACTTGCCGGCCATCTGTCCGTGGCAAGACTGCATCCAACGCTCTCGAAACCCGCACAGCTATGGCCTCTGGATACTCTGGCCGCTTGGGCCGTCCTTATCAGGCGAACTGTTCACATTAGCCAAACGAAATTACGAGCCAACCAAAACGTTGCTTTAACAGCAACAACTCACCAGAGCCTCTTATATCCAAAGCACCCAAGGAGAAAATGTTATGCCTACGATCACGACAAAAGACGGAACGCAGATCTACTACAAGGATTGGGGTAAAGGACAGCCGATGGTGTTCAGTCACGGCTGGCCGCTTAGTGCGGACGACTGGGACGCACAGATGTTCTTTTTCGGTCAGCATGGTTATCGTGTCATTGCGCATGACCGCAGGGGGCATGGCCGCTCCACCCAGACTTGGGAAGGCAACGAGATGGACACCTATGCTGATGACCTTGCAGCTCTGACGGATAAGTTAGACCTGAAGAACGCAATCCATGTCGGCCACTCGACCGGCGGCGGAGAAGTTGCCCGCTACATCGGGCGGCATGGCACGAAACGTGTCGCCATGGCGGTGCTGATCAGCGCGGTGCCGCCGCTGATGTTGAAGACAGAAAGAAATCCGGCTGGCGCGCCTATGTCAGTGTTTGATGGACTCCGAACCCAGTACTTGGCAAATCGGGCGGAGTTTTACCGGGACATTACGCTCCCGTTTTACGGTTACAACCGGTCTGGTGCCAAGATTTCCGAAGGCATCCGGGAGCGCTGGTGGTTGCAGGCAATGATGGGAGGTTTTAAACCCCATTACGACTGCATCAAGGCTTTCTCCGAAACGGACTTTACCGAGGACCTTAAGAAGTTCGATGTGCCAACGCTCATTATGCATGGCGACGATGACCAGATCGTGCCGATCGGTGCGGCGGCACTGATGTCCTCAAAGCTGGTGAAGAACGCGACGCTGAAGGTCTATCCTGGTTTTCCACACGGGATGCCAACCACCCACGCGGACCAGATCAATGCGGATCTGCTCGAGTTTATAGGGAAAGCGCAGAAAGGCGTTCAAGCGGCCTGAGTTCAGAAAGGATGGATGCATGAGCCCTCAGAAGCCGGCGAATATCTGCTTGTGATTGGACGCGGTTATCCAATGCGGAACTGCCACAACGCTTGCGGCAAGGCGATGCGCGATTAGTGGGTCAGTTCCGCTTGGAATTGCTTGCGGATCCGGGACGGAACAGTAGTGGTTGCGGTCGGCAGAAGAGCGAGACCCTCCTTGGCGGCGGCGCGAGCTTTCACAGGTTGCCCCGCAGCTCGATAGGCTTGTGCAAGAGTGAGAAGGAATCCTGGTTTCTGATGATGGCTTTTTTCCACCATGCGCTCGGCAAATTCCACCGCCAAAGTCGGCTCGCGAAACCGCGTTGGCATAACGATGATCAAGCCGGTCGCAGCCGCATCAAGATCGAAGCCCGGCGCATTTTGCTGTTTTCCGACAGCCTTCAGAATGGCGACCCCTTTTGCCGCCGATTCCAGCGCCTTTTGTGTCTGGTGTAGCGCACTTTGTTGGACGCTTATGCGAGCCAGAGCAAGGCCTAGTGTTGATCGCCAGTAGTCATTGTCGGGCTTGATTTGAAGAAGGCGTTCGGCGAGAGAACGCGTTTCCGATAGGGTCTTCAACGCGCTGGTCGCGTCGGCGGTCTTATTGGATTGTCCTTCTGCAAAGATACCTTCCGCTCGCTCTTCGTAACATTGGGCTTCATTCTCCAGGAGAGCCAGCAGGTCGTTCCCCGCGCGAGTATCATCGGGATCGGCAGAGACGAAACGTTGCGATATTGCTTTGACCTGCTCCATGTTAAAGAGCGCTTCCTGGTATCTTCCGACCTCTTTGAGCGCCAAGGCATACCTGCGGAGCATGTTAGCCAGAACGCGCTGGTTGGGGAGAGTTTCCCTGACCTCTACGGGGAGCGCATTCATGCCGTCAATCGCTTTGCGATAGTCCGTCAGCGCTGCTGCCGGATCGGTTTCGGTTCGTATGTTAGCGATTTTGGAGTGACTGACAGCGATTCCTCGCAGCGCACGGATGAAGGTGGGATCGAGTTGGACAATGCGCTCCTCGATCTCCAACGTTTTTTGGAAGGCCGCCAGCGCAGCCACCGGATCGCTCAGACTTGCTGTGCCACTCTGTCCCAGTTCATCGCCGAGCCCGCCGTAGGCCGTAGCTGCGTCCATCAAGCTCTCGACCTTTGCACCCGGCCGCGCTGCAAGTGCCTCATAGGTGACCGCCGCGGAGCGCATCGTGGTCACTGCTTCCTGCGTGTTACCCAAAAAGAAAAGCACTTCGCTACGCGACTGCTGGGCCCATCCCAATGCATGCTCCGCTGCCGCATTTTCCGGTTGTATACGAACCAGGGCTGTAGCGATCGAGTGGGCTTTTTCCAGACTGCTCAACGCGCCATTCGCGTCGCCAATGTTCTGGTCGTATGGATTGCCTTGCAGATTGCCTAGGCGAATGTAGGCGTTTGCCAGATCCAATTGCATCTGCGGGTCGCCCGAGGCATCTTTAGCGGCGCGATCCAGATGCCCCAGAACGGTGCTCACCAGCAGTTTCTGTGCCGGGGTGGAACCGGGGAGTTTTTGAATAGCCTCATCAATTTCAGAGAGCAGACTATTGCTGAGTTTGCGCAAGTCCTCCGCACGTGATTCTGCCTTGGTGCGCTCGACGTTTGCAATCCGTGCTTGCCACGCCACGCCAAAGATCCCTGCTACTAGCGTCACTAACAGAAGTGACGATGCGGCAAGCGCCAGCTTGTTCCGGCGGGCAAACTTCAAGGCGTGATAGCGGAAACTGTCCTGGTGCGCTGCCACGGGACGACCGTCAAGGTACGCCTGCAGGTCAGCAATGAGTTGATCGACGCTGGCGTAGCGTTCTTCGGGTTCTTTGCGTAGAGCTTTCAAGATAATTGAGTCGATGTCCGAGTCCAGCGTGGCGCTGGCAACCTCGCTCGGCCTTGGCGGCGGCTCTTCGCAAATCACCCGAACCATCTCTTCAGTTGTGAACTCTTTTATCTCGTATGGAAGTACGCCCGTGGTGAGAAGAAACAGAAGTACACCAAGAGAGTAGATGTCAGAGGCGGTCGAGATCGAGTGCCCCAGCACTTGCTCTGGGCTCGCATAACGCGGCGTGTAGGAGTGGAATCCCTGCCGCGTAAATTCGCTCTCGCCCCCCGTGTCCACGGCGCTCAGCAGCTTCGCAGTTCCGAAGTCCAGAAGCTTCGGCGTTCCGTCTTCCATCACGATAATATTGTCGGGCTTCAAGTCGCGATGCACGACGAGGTTCTGATGTGCAAACCGGACTCCGGCACAAACCGACTGGAACAGTACAATGCGTTCGCGGATTGAGAGCGAGTGTTGCTCGCAGTACTGCTGAATTGGCAAACCATCGACAAATTCCATTACAAGGTAAAGCTCGCCGCCTTCACTGACGCCACCATCGAGCATACGTGCAATATTCGGATGACCGAGCTTCGCAAGAATCTGGCGTTCCTGGCGGAACCGCTCGCGGAAAAGGTTGGTTACAAATGGCAGGTCAATCAGTTTGATGGCGACTTGCTGCTCGAATTCTCCGTCAGCACGATGCGCAAGATAAACGGCACCCATGCCGCCCCGCCCCACCAGACTATCAAGCGCGTACGGCCCAATGCGGCCGCGTTCCAGTAACACCTCAGGGCTCGTCTCTCCATCCGGTCGCCACAGTGTGGTCTCGCATTCCTCCAACTCGGAGGCTTTCAACAGTGCCCGGACTTCCTCGAGCAGAGCCGGGTCGCCTTTGCACAAGACCTCCAGTGCCGCCGGCCGGAGAGATTCCGCTGTAGCCAAGGCTTCGTGAAAGATAACTTCGACGCGTCGTAAGAATTCGGACGAAACGCTCATCGAGGTTAGCACCTCTGCAGTGGGCTTTGTGCCCACCTGTATGAGACTGCGTGAACTGTCGTCGGACTGACTCAGGTTCGACCCGAATATCAGGGGCCTAACGGGCAGCCTCCGGACAACCGCTCCGAGGCTGCATGCCCTTGACGAGTTTCAGTCCTCCCGTACAGCGACCCATTCTTGGTTGCTGGTTATCCTACCATCGTTATGCGGAATCCACGTTTTCCCTTTTTGGGTCTCTAACACAATTATTTAAGGAAGTTTGAGGCACCTTCCGTTCATCTTGCGCTACCTCAATTGAGCTGCCATGGCTGGAACACCTGAGGGGATGTTTCTTGGGGCGCGCGCAGTTAGATTTCCGACATTGGCGGAGCAATTTATTAGGAGGGGAATAATGATGAAGATAGTGGTAGCTGCTTTGATCTCGTTAACTCTTGCAATGCCAGCGTTTGGCAAAACGCATAAAGATGCCTATCCAGTTCCGTGCAGTGAGCTATGGGCCGCGGTCAAGGACACCCTCAGTAATCCGACCTACATCATCGAATCGACCGACGATAAGCAAATGAGGGCCTCCTACGCTATCGGCGCATTCGTTCGTCATGCAACCAACGCGGTGACCTTAAGTTCCCAAGGCGCCAGCAGTTGTGAAATGCAAGTACAGTCAACCTACCGTGGATGGATGCATGACGATGCAGGTGATTTCAAGACGCGGGTGGATGCGTCGTTAGCCAAACTGAAAGCGGCCAAACCTACCGAATCCGCGAATACGGCGAACGAGGCAAAGTAACAAGATTCACTCGATCCACGAAACAGTCGAGTGATTAGGCGGGAGGTCGCCGGGGGATGACCTCCCGTCTTGGCAAATACCAGGCGCTCCTCTGGTTAGGCGGTGGCTGACAGGGAGCTGTGGGTGGATTGCAGAGCCCGCCCATTTGTCGCCTCCCTTGGCCGGCGACTTGTACAACCTCTGCCCGTGTATGGGCAACCTACTGCATCAACCCATTGCCTGGGTTCACGCCTACGGTCGCGCGTATTCACCTGAAACAAACCAGCAAGTCTCCCCCAGGCGATGTCCGCGCTCGAATCCAAGGCGCGACGCTCAACGCGATGTTCTACTCAACTGTGAAACGGGTTTATAAAGGATAGACGACGAGAGGAGCATGAACATGGCAACACGGGATGTGATTGGCACGAAGAATCAGGCAGAGCCCCTGATCGAGCGTTCGGCATGGAAAGCCTTGGAGACGCACCAGACAAAGGTCAAGGCGTTGCAAAACCTCTTCGCGGATGACCCCCGGCGCGGAGAGCGAATGACGGCCGAAGCCGCTGGAATTTTTCTGGATTACTCGAAGAACCGCATCACCGATGAGACGGTCAAGCTACTCATTAAGCTGGCTGAGGAGTCCGGCCTAAAGGCGCGGATCGAGGCGATGTTTCACGGAGACAAGATCAACGTCACGGAGCAGCGTGCGGTGCTGCACGTTGCGCTGCGTGCGCCGAAAGGCGCATCGATCATTGTCGACGGCCAGAATGTAGTTCCCGAGGTTCACGCTGTCCTCGACAAGATGTCGGCTTTCTGCGCCCGCGTTCGCAATGGGGAGTGGAAGGGACACACCGGCAAGCGCATCCGCAACATTGTGAACATCGGCATTGGAGGCTCAGATCTTGGCCCTGTAATGGCCTATGAAGCGCTCAAGCATTACAGCGACCGAAACATGAATTTCCGCTTTGTTTCTAACGTGGATGGCACTGACTTTGCTGAAGCCGTTACGGGTCTTGATGCGTCGGAAACTCTTTTCATTATTTCGTCGAAAACCTTTACAACCCTGGAAACGATGACGAACGCGCAGTCGGCGCGCGCCTGGTCAGTGGGAAAACTCGGGGGTGATGAAACATCGGTTGCCAAGCACTTCGTTGCTGTTTCCACGAATGCGGCAGAGGTAACAAAGTTCGGGATCGATACGGCCAATATGTTCGGTTTTTGGGACTGGGTTGGCGGTCGTTATTCGATGGATTCGGCGATTGGACTTTCAACGATGCTGGCCATCGGACCGGAAAATTTCCGCGCTATGTTAGACGGCTTCCACCAGATGGATGAGCATTTCCGGACTGCCCCGTTTGAACGCAACCTTCCAGTGCTCATGGGTCTGCTAACCGTTTGGTACAGCGACTTCTTTGATGCTCAGACGATTGCAGTGCTGCCTTATGAGCAGTATCTGAAGCGCTTTCCAGCGTATCTACAACAACTAACGATGGAAAGTAACGGCAAGAGTGTCACCCTCAATGGAGACAAGGTGAACTATGAGACGAGCCCTGTTTACTGGGGTGAGCCGGGGACCAACGGGCAGCACTCTTTCTACCAGTTAATCCACCAGGGGACGAGGCTAATCCCTTGCGATTTCATCGCGTTCATTGAGCCTATCAATCCGCTCGGACGACATCACGACATACTGCTGGCGAATGTCTTTGCCCAGGCCGAGGCTCTGGCGTTCGGGAAGACGCCTGAGCAGGTCAAGGCCGAGGGCACCCCGGATTGGCTTGTTCCCCACCGGGTATTCGATGGCAACCGCCCTTCAAACACCATCCTCGCCGAGCGGCTCACGCCGGAAGTTCTTGGCAAACTGGTGGCCCTTTATGAGCATAGCGTCTTCACTCAGGGCACCATCTGGCAGATTAATTCGTTCGATCAGTGGGGTGTGGAACTTGGCAAGGTCCTGGCTCAGCGCATCATCCCTGAACTGGAGAGCAAGGTAGAGCCCAAGCTTAGTCATGACAGTTCAACGAACAACCTGATTCGCCGTTACCGGAAGCTGAAGGAAGCAGCTCAATAACTGGGTGCGCGTCGTCGCAGCAGCGAAAGAACTGCTGGGTCGGGGGTGAGTCATGAGTGTCGTTGTCGGCCAAACCAAGGCCGCAAATGCGAGGGTCGCTGCGTCGAAGAGTCCAGAGAGCATTGGACAAAGCTCTCCTCTCGGCGCTACGGTCTTTCCGGATGGCGTCAACTTCAGCGTTTTTTCGCGTCGCGCAAGCGGCGTGGAATTGCTGCTCTTTGACAGCGTCGAAGATGAACGCCCGGTCCGCGTGATCACCCTGAACCCTGCTACAAATTGCACTTATTACTACTGGCATGTTTTCGTTCCGGAGCTACAACCAGGTCAGATTTACGGTTATCGCGTCTACGGCCCATGGGACCCCGCGAATGGCATGCGTTTTGATCCTACCAAGGTGTTGCTCGATCCCTATGGCAGAGCGGTCGTGGTCCCACAGAATTACAGCCGCGATGCTGCGAAGGGAAAGGGAGACAATGCCGCCACCGCCATGAAGAGTGTGGTGGTAGATTCCCACGCATATGACTGGGAAGGTGACACGGTTCTTCGTCTGCCCTCCTCTCGGACGGTCATTTACGAGATGCATGTGAGAGGTTTCACGCGGCATCCCAACTCAGGGGTTTCGGAGAATACGCGCGGCACCTATGCCGGGTTGATCGAGAAGATCCCATATCTCCAGCAACTCGGCATTACTGCGGTCGAACTGCTTCCGGTATTCCAGTTCGATGTGCAGGACGCGCCGCCCGGACACGTCAATTATTGGGGATATGCTCCGATCTCATTCTTTGCGCCGCATCAGGCCTACAGTTCGAACCGCAATCCGCTCGGCCCGGTAAACGAGTTTCGCGACATGGTGAAGGCGCTACACCGGGCGGGCATTGAGGTTATTCTCGATGTCGTATTCAATCACACCACGGAAAATGACGAAGCTGGCCCGACACTGAGTTTCCGCGGTCTTGACAACTTTACCTACTACATCCTTGAACAGGATCGCTCACGTTATGCCGATTACAGCGGTACGGGAAACACTCTGAACGCCAACCACCCCATCGTCAGGCGAATGATCGTGGACAGTCTTCGCTACTGGGTCGAAGAGATGCATGTGGATGGCTTCCGCTTCGATCTGGCGTCAATCCTCAGCCGGGGCGAGTCGGGTAACTTAATGCGGAATCCGCCGGTGCTGTGGGATATCGAATCCGACCCAGTGCTCGCGGGCACAAAGCTTATCGCCGAGGCATGGGACGCCGCTGGTCTCTACCAGGTCGGCAGCTTTATAGGGGATAGTTGGAAGGAGTGGAATGGCCGCTTCCGCGATGACGTCCGCAGCTTCTTCCGCGGCGATAACGGTTCGGTGGCCAAACTCGCAGACCGGTTGCTCGGCAGTCCACAGGTTTACGGTCATAAGGGACGAGAAGCAGAGGCGAGTGTGAACTTCATTACCTGTCACGATGGATTCACCCTCAATGACCTCGTCTCTTACAACCAGAAACACAATGAGGCCAATGGGCAAGATAATCAGGACGGCCAGGATGACAATCGAAGCTGCAACTGGGGTGTCGAGGGTCCAACCGATGACCCTGCGATTGAGAAGCTGCGCAACCGTTTGGTGAAGAATTTCCTTACCGAGACGCTGCTCTCCCAGGGGCTGCCGATGATACTGATGGGCGACGAAGTGCGTCGCACCCAGCGTGGTAACAACAACGCCTATTGCCAAGATAATGATACGAGTTGGTTTGACTGGACTCTAGTCGCCAAGCATTCGGATGTGGTGCGCTTTGTAAGGCTGCTTATTGCACGACGATTATTGCGCGACGTGGAACCGGAGCGACAGCGCCTCAGTCTTAACCAACTTCTGCTGAATTCGAACATAATTTGGCATGGAGTAAAACTCGGGCAACCGGACTGGAGCGATTCATCGCACAGTCTGGCATTCAGCGCCGAGACCCACAACGGGGCGCTCTTGTTCCATATCATCCTGAATGCCTATTATGAGCCGCTTGATTTCGAACTTCCGCACGCGAGCCATCGTGGTGGAGAGCCA
>Ga0316231_1000305_pt1 | contig 75372 bp, 68 predicted proteins | sample TBH18027metaG_FD_206002 | JGI IMG/M metagenome (GOLD analysis project Ga0316231, IMG submission 206002) | Freshwater microbial communities from Trout Bog Lake, Wisconsin, USA - TBH18027 | ecosystem: Environmental > Aquatic > Freshwater > Lake > Hypolimnion/Profundal zone | place: USA: Wisconsin... | reverse complement strand
ACTGCAAACAGGGGCAGGATGTCAGTGAAACAGCCACTCCTAAGAACGTCGGAGAAGTGTTTTTTCTTGACATCCCCTTTTATAGAACCCGCCACCCGCCCGCCTCAGGCGAAAAGCTACGCCTTCAGGGCACCGGTGTACAGGGCCATACCTACGACGGAATCCACACCCTCGGCATCGAGCCGGGTCACTTCGTCCATGGACTTGATGCCTCCAGCCACGATGAGTTTACGTTTGGTGGCTGCCTTCAACGCCGCAATCACCTCGAACGGAAAACCGGTCATGGTGCCTTCGGTATCGATGTGGGTGTAGAGATAACCGAAACAGTATGCATCGAGTTGCCGCATCATCTCCTCAGGCGTCAGGGTGGTGCTTTCCTGCCAACCTTTGATCGAGACTTTTCCGCCTCGGGAATCAACGGCGAAGAGCAGGCGCGTGGGGGCCGCATAATGCGCAAGTGCCTGCGCCATCTCGATGTCCACTGCGCCTTTCTTCAATAGCGCCGAGCCGACAATAATCCTCTTGGCTCCGGCTTGCAGCATCTTCGACGCGGCCTCAACGGAGCGGATTCCCCCGCCAACCTGCACCGGAAGATGCTGGCAGATGCGGTGAATGAGGGCAGTGTTTTCGCCCGTACCCATGGCAGCGTCGAGGTCGATCAATTGCACCATTGGATAGGGAAGGAAGCGGTCGATCCAATATTGCAGGTCGTCGAATTCGAGCGCCTTTTTTGCACCCTGCACGAGTTGGACAACCTTGCCGCCCATGAGATCAATCGAGGGAATAAGCATTGCGTTCGGTCCTCTGGAATTGCTGTGCATCGTACTTGGTGTCGTTCTTGCATCAGCCTTAGAGTGTCACCCTGACCCTTGAGCGTAGCGAAGGGGAAGGGCCCCTATTCAAATTTTCCGCGCCCTCACAAGCTTTTCAATCGGTACGGTTGGCTGATTGAAAAGCTCTGACCCGCATCGGAGATTTGAGCATCGCTGGGATTCTTCGCGCTGCTCAGAATGACACCTTTGTCTTAGCACGGCAGCCTCATCGGGATTCCTTCGCGCTGCAATTGCGCCTTCAACTCGCGCACGTCGTGAATACCGAAGTGGAAGATGGAGGCGGCCAGTGCTGCATCAGCGCATCCGGCTTTGAACACATCCACAAAGTGATCGCCCGAACCCGCGCCACCACTGGCGATGACTGGAATATTTACAGCCTTCGCCACGGCTGCCGTCAGCGGACAATCGAATCCGTTGCGGGTTCCGTCGCAATCCATCGAGGTGAGAAGAATTTCGCCTCCGCCGCGGGACTCAGCCTCGCGCGCCCATGCAACAGCATCGAGACCAGTGGCAATACGGCCTCCAGCCAGGTAAACCTCGGCGGGCACGGTGCCCTCGTCGGAAACAGCAGCGCCAGGTTTGCGCTTGGCGTCGATGGCGATAATGACGGCCTGCGAACCGAAGCGATCAGCAATATCGGTGATGATTTCCGGAGTCTTGATCGCCGCGGAATTGATGCTGATCTTGTCGGCACCGGCATCAAAAAGCGCCGACGCATCGTCAAGCGAACGCACGCCCCCGCCCACCGTGAAAGGCACGAAGAGTTGGCGTGCCGTGCGCCTTACCACGTCGATGAGGATTGGCCGTGCGTCGCTGGTGGCGGTGATATCGAGCAGCACAATTTCATCAGCGCCGCTGGTGGCGTGGAGATGCGCGAGTTCCGCAGGATCGCCCGCATCGATCAGATCCACGAACTGCACGCCCTTGACGACGCGGCCCTTGGTCACGTCGAGGCAGGCGATAATGCGCTTGGTAATTCCAGTGCTCATCGCGCGCTCCATTCGGTGGCGTAGTCGCAGAAGTTTTTGAGAATGCGCAGGCCGGTGTCACCGGATTTTTCAGGATGAAACTGCACGCCGAAAACGTTTTCGCGTTCGACGCATGCCGCGAAGGTCTCATCGTAAGTAGTAACCGCCGCGACGCCCGCAACGACCGGTGCACGATACGAGTGGGTGAAATACACAAAGCTTTCGTCCGCAACACCCGCGAGGAGGCGCGAATGTTCGCCCTCTCGGCTTCGGCGAATCTGGTTCCATCCCACGTGCGGCACTTTGAGCTTGGTCTGGAAGCGCTCGCAACGGCCTTCAAACAGCGCCAGCCCCTTTGTTTCCGGGGCTTCCGTCGAGCCGCCAAATTGCCACTGCATTCCCACACAGATACCGAGGAAGGGAACGCCGCGCTCTATCGCCTCACTTACGGCATCTCGCACGCCGCTGGTAGCCAACCGCTCGGTGGTGCAGAAGTGGCCAACGCCCGGCAGCACCAAGGCTTCTGCATCGCGCACAAGCGAGGGATCGTCGGTGACGACGGACTCTTGCCCGAGATAGGTGAAGGCCTTGCGGACGCTGGTCAAATTGCCAGCCTTGTAATCGATAAGCGTAATCATCTACAGAAGCCCTTTGGTCGATGGCAGCATTTCAGCCAGCCGTTGATCTTTGCTACAGGCCACTCGCAGGGCGCGGGCGAAGGCCTTGAACAGCGCCTCAATCTTGTGATGGTTGGAACGCCCGTACATGGTTTTAAGATGAACGTTGGCGCGCGCTCCACGGGCAAAACCTTCGAAGAAATCGAAGACCAACTCGGTCTGCAAATCACCAACAAGGCGCACTCGTACTTTGGTCTCGACGACGCATGCAGCGCGCCCGCTCAGGTCTACGGCAGCAATGCCCAGGGTTTCATCCATCGGCATCAGGAAATATCCTGCGCGCAGAATACCTTTTTTGTCGCCAAGAGCGCGATCGAAGGCCTCTCCCAACGCAATGCCAACGTCTTCAACGGTGTGGTGCTGATCGACATCGAGATCGCCGCGGCAGGCCAGTGCGAGGTCGAATCCGCCGTGGCGGGTGAACAATTCCAGCATGTGGTCAAAGAAGCGGATACCGGTTTCGATCTTGTAGATTCCGGTTCCGTCGATGTTGAGCGCGAGCGCGATCTGAGTCTCAGTGGTGATGCGCTCGAGTTCGGTACCACGGGGCAGAGTCTTCGCTGCGGTCATTGCGCCTCCTTGGCGGTGAGCGTGGGACGCGGTTGTACCGTGAAGCCGATGCTGGCGAGAGCCTCGGGAATTTCGCGCAGCAGGCGCTGTGTCTGCAGGCGATTGCCGAGCGTGATGCGCACGCAACCCTCGCAACCAGGGTCGCTGTTGCGGTCTCGAACCAGAATGCCACGTTGCCGCATTTGCGCCACGAACGCCTGCCGGTAATCGCCGAAATAAGCTAATACAAAGTTTGCGCGCGACGGCCAGAAAGGAATACTGCGCTCGCGGTAGAAGCGTTCCAACTTGCTGCGGCCTTCGAGTACCTGTGCAACGTAGCTGGCGATGTAGTCGTGATCGTCCAGTGCGGCGCTGAGGCAGGTGAGTGCGATTCCATTTACGTTGTAGGGCGAGGCGACACGGCGAAGCATTTTCAGTTGCGCGGCCGATCCCAGCAACGCACCGAGGCGGAAGCCGGCAAGTCCATACACTTTGGAAAATGTGCGGCAGATGAATAAATTATCGAGAGCGCCAATCTGATCGAGAAGACTCTCGCCACCGAAGTGGATGTAGGCTTCGTCAACCAGCACGGCGGCCTGCGGCGCAGCGTGCACAATGGCCAGCAACTGCTCGCGCGACGCTGTGGCCCCCGTGGGGTTATTCGGATTTGCGACGCAGATCAAGCGGGTCTTCGGCGTGATTGCGCGCAACACGTTTGCGGCAGGGAACTCGAGGGCATCGCTGGACTGCACCGTACGAACTACCGAGCCGGTCGCCAGCGCGTAAATCTCATACATGCTGAACGTGGGCACGGAGATCAGCGTCTCGTCCCCCGGTTCCAGATAAGTTTCCGCGAGAAGATGAATTGCTTCGTCCACGCCATTGCTCAGCAACACCTGCCCAGAGGCGACTCCCAGATGTTTCGCAACAGCCTGTTCTCCCGGCTCGCGCTCGGGATATTTGTTGAGCGTCTCCGCAGTGATGGAGTGCAGAATCTGCAGAACGCGAGGTGAGCAGCCATCCACATTCTCGTTGAAGTCGAGGCGCAATCCGTCGCGGCCTCCGAGGGGCGGGTGATATTCCTTCAAGGTTTCAATGACGCGGCGGGCGCGTAACTTACTGTCGATTCCTGCGCTCATTTCTGCAGCCTCACGCGCACGCTCGCGGCGTGGCCTTTCAATCCCTCGGCTTCGGCCAGTAGAGTGACCGTGGGAGCGATTTTTTCCAGACCCTTGCGACTGGCTTCCTGAATGGTAATGATGCGAACGAAATCGATGACGTTGAGGCCACCGCGATATCGGGCGACGTTGCCCGTGGGCAGGGTGTGGTTGGGTCCGCTGGCGTAGTCTCCGATTGACTGCGCGGTATAGTCGCCGAGGAAAATTGAGCCCGCACACTTGACGTCGTAGACGTCTTCCGAGGGTACGCTGACATGCTCTCCGCCCAGGTCGTTGGTCCATTGAAGCGCCTGTTTGCGGCTCTTGGCGACAAGGACGACACCTCGCGTGGAAAGTGATTGCCGGGCGATTGCATTGTCCTTGGCCATGGCGGTGGCGCAACTGACCACGGATTTAGCGAGGCGTGTGCTGGCCGTGACGAAGATGGCGAGCGCCTCTGGGTCATGCTCGGCCTGGGCCACAAGATCGCTGGCGATGAACTCTGCATTGCCCTCGGTCGCGCAGTAAACAATCTCGGTCGGCCCCGCGAGGAAGTCGATGCCGCAATCAAATGCGACCATCCTTTTTGCCAGCGTGACGTACGTGTTGCCAGGGCCAACGATTTTGTTGACTGGCGGAATGCTTTCGGTGCCGAATGCAAACGCCGCAATCGCCTGTGCGCCGCCGATGCGATAGAACTCGGTCACGCCAATGATGGCTGCTGCTGCCAGCGTCTCAGGTGCTGGACGTGGTGAAGCTACGGCGATGCGGGCGACCCCTGCAACCTGCGCCGGGATCACGGTCATCAGCACAGTCGAGGGTAGAGGATAGCGACCGCCTGGAGCGTAGCAAGCCACAGACTCCAGTGGACGAATTGCCTGGCCTACGCGCAGCCCGGGATGAATCGTGCGAACCCATGGGCGGGGCAATTGCCACTCGGCAAAGTTGCGGATGTTCTTCGCCGCAACCTCAATGGCGCGAATGAACTCGGCGCTCACCATGCCGAGCGATGCCTGCAACTCTTCCGCCGAAACTCGCATGGACGAGCCTTTGGCGAGCCCGTCAAACTTGTGCGCGTACTCGAGCAACGCAGCATCGCCGCCGGTGCGAACGTGGTTCACGATCCCGGCGACTGTCTTCTCCACCGCAGGGTCAAATGATGCATAGCGATGAGCGAGCGAGACGACGGCTTGCGCGGCCTCCTCACCACTGAGCAATCTCATTACATCACCACCTTGTTCAGCGGATACTCGACGATTCCGGTGCCGCCCGCTTCTTTCAGACGGGGGATCACATCGCGCACAACGATTTCTTCAAGGATGGTATTAACGGCGACCCACTCGGAGTTGCTGAGTGCGGAGATCGTGGGCGAGTTGAGCGCGGGCAGTACAGCGAGCACTGCCTGCAAATCCTTTTGCCGCACATTCAGCATCAGTCCGACACGTCCCTGGGCGGCGATGGCACCTTGTAACATCAAGGAAATATTGTCGATCTTCCGGCGCTTCCAGTCATCGGCGTAGGCCTTTTTGTTCGCAATCACCTGGGTGTTGGATTCGAGAACGGTTTCCACGATGCGGAGGCGATTGGCGCGGAGCGAGCTTCCTGTTTCTGTGACCTCGACAATGGCGTCGGCCAGCATGGGAGGTTTCACTTCGGTAGCGCCCCAACTGAAGTCCACGTGCACGGGAACGTTCTTCGAGGCGAAGTAGTTCTTTGTAACCTCCACCAGTTCGGTCGCGATTATTTTTCCCGCGAGGTCTTCGGCGCATTTCACAGTCGAGTCTTCAGGTACGGCCAGCACCCATTTCACGGTTCCGCGGCTCTGCTTGGCGTAGATCAGGTCGCAGACGGCTTCAACATCGCGTCCGCTTTCTACGACCCAATCCAAGCCGGTGAGTCCCGCGTCCAACACGCCCTGTTCGACGTAACGCGCCATCTCTTGAGCACGGATCAACATGCATTCCAACTCAGGGTCATCCGTCAATGGAAAGTAGGAGCGGCCATTGGCGTAGATCTTGAATCCAGCGGCGGCGAACAATGCGATGGTGGCGTCTTGCAGCGAGCCCTTGGGAATACCGAGGCGAATCTTAGGCATTGGGGACCTCCGTAATTTCAAAGGGTTTGGTGAAGCAGGAGCGCGTACCCTCGTGGCAGACCAATCCGTCGCCCTCAACGCGAACCTTGCAGAGCACGGTATCGTTGTCGCAATCGGTTGCTGCATAGGTAAGGCGCAGGCGATTGCCGCTGGTTTCGCCCTTGGTCCAGAGCTTATTGCGGGTGCGGCTGTAAAAGGTTACATAGCCGGTTTGAAGGGTTTTATCCAGCGCTTCCTGATTCATAAAACCCACCATGAGAACTTCGCCGTTATCCGCATCTTGCACGATGGCGGGAGCGAGCCCTCCCATTTTCTCGAAATCGATTTGCATTGTCCTTGTCCTCTTCTGGACTGGCTTAACCAGGGCATCCACGCGCAGCGGCAAAAAGAAAAAACCCGCTGGGATTGATTGCGCCAGCGGGCCAGTGCTTGGATGATTGCCTTTTATAGGAATCCACGCGCCTCCGCCGACACAATCGCCGAATGGTGATGATGGAGATGGCGAGAATGGAGGAGAGACGTCACCTCTTAATCCTAAACAGAGAGTGCAGTGGAGGTCAACGCCAAAAAGCAGCAATCCCTACCCGTACGCACCACCATGCGCCCTGAAAATAGCAGAACTGCATACGGGTTTGCGCCGTATCACTTTAGTATTGCGTCCAATACACTAGATGAATCAGTGAAGGAATGGGGAAAGAATGAACGAAGAGACGGGCGCACTGGCCATTGAAGCACAGGGCGCCAGCCGCTATTACACAATGGGCGAAGTCACCGTGCGCGCCGTCGACGATGTGAGCTTCACCATTGAGCGTGGAGCGTTTGCCGCGCTGCTGGGGCCATCCGGATCGGGCAAATCCACACTGCTGAACCTTTTAGCCGGACTCGACCGCTTGACCGCCGGAAGCATCAAGGTAGCCGGTCGTGACCTTAGCACAATGGACTCCGAGGCGCTGGCCCGCTATCGCCGCTTGACCGTTGGCATGATCTTCCAGTCCTTCAATCTTGTGCCCACCATGACGTTGTCTGACAACATTGAATTGCCTCTGCGGTTTGCGGAGACGCCACGCAGCGAACGCCGCGATCGCGTCATGGAGCTGCTCACCAACGTGGGACTGGCCCATCGCGCCAGCCACAAGCCCACGGAGCTCAGCGGGGGCGAGCAGCAGCGAGCCGCCATCGCGCGCGCCCTAGCCAACCGTCCCTCCGTGCTGCTTGCCGACGAACCGACCGGAAATTTGGATAGCCGCAACGGGCAGGAAGTCATGACCCTATTGCGCGAATTGAACGAAAAAATGGGAGTGACCGTGTTGATGGTTACCCACGATCCGGCGCTGGCTTCGCGCTACGCCCGCCAATCGTTGCACATGGCAGATGGAAAACTGGTTTCGACCGTGGAGGCTTTGCGATGATCCGTCAGGATCTGCTTGAACTTGCGGCACGGAACATGCGTAACGCGCGCCTGCGTAACGCGCTGACCACCATGGGAATCGCCGTGGGAGTGGCGTCGCTGGTTGCGATGCTATCACTCGGAATCGGGCTCCAGGGATTTGCCAACCACCAACTGATGAAGTCCGGAATGTTTCAGACTGTGTTTGTCTCCAGCAAGCAGGAAATGAGAAACATGGATCAGGACGCCAAGCCCGAGGAGTCTCCGGCGCTGAATGATGAAGCGCGCAAGCAGATTGCGGCGCTCCCTGGAGTCGAGGAGGTTGTCCCCGAAGTGCGTGCCATGTCCGAGGTGGACTACGGCAGCAAAACGAATTTCACGCTGGTTGCAGCACTGCCGCCATCGGCACACGATGAAGAGGCAGTCGATAAGGTAAAGGGCAGGTTTTTCAGCTCCGCGAACGCGAATGAGGTACTGGTGCAGCGCGACTTTGCAAAGAAGCTGGAGACAGACCCGGATTCGGTACTGGGAAAGACCTTGACCATTCGCTACGCCGAACGCCAAAGTGGCGACAGCCCCGGAAGTTTCAGCATTGAACGCAAGGAAAAACAGTTTCTCATTGTAGGGATACTAGACACTGAGCCCTTCGGCGGAATGCGCATCAGCAGCCGTGCACGGGTCTTTCTTCCCACCCAGACTGCCGAAGCCATGAACCTGATGCAGCCTTCCGATACGCAGCAATTGGTTCGATCCTCACCTGGCGCACGCACCTATTCGATGCTCACGGTTCGCATGAAGTCGGCGGCCTACGCGGAGAAGGTGGAAGAGTCTGTAAAGAAGATGAATTACTCGGCCTACTCCTACCTGGACGCAACCAAGAGTATTCGCCGATTCTTTGCCGTGCTGGATATGTTTCTGGGAATATTCGGTTCGCTCGCGTTGGCCGTGGCCTCGCTGGCGATTGTGAATACGCTGGTAATGGCGGTGCTGGAGCGTCGCCGTGAGATCGGAATTATGAAGGCTCTAGGCGCCAGCGACGGCGACGTAAAGAAACTGTTCTTCGCCGAGGCCGCAACCATGGGGCTGGTCGGCGGCGCGCTCGGCGTATCCCTGGGATGGATCATCGGACGAGCTATCAACTTCGGCACCAATATTTATCTGCAACGAATGAAGATGCCGGCGGAAAATCTCTGGTCCGTGCCGCCTTTGCTGGTGGTTGGAGCGATCGTTTTCGCTGTGCTGGTAAGCGTACTGGCCGGGATCTATCCCGCAGCCCGCGCCGCTAAACTTGATCCGGTGCAGGCGCTGCGTTACGAATGACATGGATCGACATATATCAATCAACTGATCTGGAGTGAAATGAAAGCTGCAAGCCGCGGAATTGCTGTGCTCGGATGTCTTATTGCTTTGCTTGCGCTGAGCTTTGCCCAGTCGGCGGCTGCGCAATCGAAGGTAGATTGCTCCACGCTCAAAAGCAGGATTCTCGCTCGCGACGTGCCCTACTGCGTGATGCTTCCGCCCAGCTATGAGCAAGACAAGTCCCGCCATTACCCGGTCGCCTACTATCTGCACGGGTTGGGAGACAATGAGCAATCGCTGGTGAACCTGGGTGGATGGTCCATTTATGACCGCCTGATGCGTGAGAAGAAAATTGGCGAGTTTGTTGTGGCCGCGCCGTCAGGGTTCACTTCGTTTTACATCAATTCCAGGGATGGCAAATTTCGCTATGAGGATTTCTTTCTGCAGGAGTTCTTGCCCGCGATGGAGAAGAAATATCGGATTGGAACTACCCGGCCGCAGCGTGGGATCATGGGAATCTCGATGGGCGGCTTTGGTGCCATGCACTATGCCTTCAAGTATCCGGAAAAGTTTGCCGCAGTCAGTGCGAACATGGCTGCCCTGATCGAGCGTTTACCGCGTGATCTTCCGCAGGAAAGGCAGCAACGATTGATGGTTGCTATCTTTGGCGACCCGCCAGACATGCCGTTTTATGAGCGAAACTCTGCTTTTCATCTGGCACGTACGGCTCCTTTGTCTGCGCTCAAGCATATGACGATCTACTTCGATTGCGGCGCGCAGGACCGCTATGGATTCAATACCGGTGCGGAGGCTATGGACAAGCTTCTCACCCAACGTGGCGTTCCGCACGAGGCGCATATCTATCCCGGTGGTCATGATTGGCCATACGTGCTGGAACACTTCGCGGCGTCACTGCAAGCGCAGTCGAAAGGTCTGGGAGCAAAGTAGGATGGCGCGAAGTCGTCGGGCAAAAAAGATTTCGATTCGCGCCTCCGATCGTGTCTTCGTGCTGACCGGAGCGGGCATCAGCGCCGACAGCGGATTGGCGACGTTTCGCGGTTCCGATGGCCTTTGGGAAGGCGAGCGAGTGGAAGATGTGGCGTCCCCAGAGGGATGGGAGCGCGATCCCGAGCTGGTCTGGCGCTTTTATTCGTTGAGACGAAAAGCTGCGGCACAAGTAGAGCCCAACCCTGCTCACCTCGCGTTAGCGGAGTTGGAGCGAAAACTGGGCAAACGCTTCTTCCTGTGCACCCAAAACGTGGATAATCTCCATGAACAGGCGGGCTCGGCCAATCTTGTGCACATGCACGGGCAGCTTTTCGAGTCGCGCTGTGATCGCTGCGCGCTCGACCCGTTTACTGACGCGCGCCTCTTTGAAACCAAATTGCAGCATCAATTTTGCGAATGTGGCGGGCGCATCCGGCCTAACGTCGTGTGGTTTGGCGAGGTGCCATTTCACATGGAGCGAATTTTCGAGGAACTCGATCGCTGTACCGTGATGTTGGTGGTGGGAACTTCAGGCCTTGTACAGCCTGCAGCAAGCTTCGTGCACTGGGTCAATCAGCGCTACAGCGGCGGTAGCGTGGCGGCGCGCACTTACTACGTTGGACCGGAGCATCCGGCCAATGCCGAGGCCTTCACTGAGGTGTTTGAGGGCCGGGCTGGCGAGGTGTTGCCGCAACTTTTCAAATGACACGGAGAAGATTCTGGTTGACCTCGGGGTGGGCGGGGAACGACAATCAGCTCTCCTGCCAGTTTTGGCAGGCCCCCTAAAATGCTGATTTATCTTTGTGGTGCCATCGAATATTCCCCCGACCACGGCAAAGCCTGGCGGGCTGAGGTCACGCGTTTTCTTCACGAACTAGGACATGAGGTTTATGATCCGGCGCTCGACGAGAAAAAAGACCTGACTGAGCAGGAAGTCCGTGAATTTCGCGGCTGGAAGCAATCTGATCTTCCCCGTTTTCAGCAAACGATTCGCAAGATTATTCAATATGATTTGGATTGGGTCGAAGAGCGCTGTGATGCGCTGGTAGCCTATTGGGACGAGCACTCTTCCAAGGGTGCGGGCACACAGGGTGAACTCACCGTGGCCTATCGTCGTGGCTTGCCCGTGTATCTGGTCACCAAGTTGCCGGTTGGGCAGGTGAGTGGGTGGGTTCTGGGATGCGCCTCGGAGGTATTTTCGAGCTTTGAAGAGTTGCAGGAATACCTCACAAAGAAACGCTCCCGCGCGCTGGCGTACGCCTGATGGCGTGAGAGAATTAGCTCGCGACCAGCGCTCGCCTGGCTGGGGTTCGAGGTAGAGTATGACGGAGCCGGAGAAGAATCTGGATCCAAAGACCGTGGCGGGAGCGCGCCGCCGTCTTGGCTTCGTGGCCCTGCTGTGGTGGATCGCAGCGCTGGCTGGAACTATAGGTTTGATACAGGGATTGTCGGCTACCTGGGTGCGGATGCTGTTCGTCGGTATCTCCTGGGTACTTGCACTTTTTTTCAGTTACGCTTGGTGGGAAGTTCGTAAGGGGCGGTTGGCGGAATGAATTTTACAAAGGGAAATCTCGGTTGGATTGAAGTTGTTTGCGGACCCATGTTCAGCGGTAAGAGCGAGGAACTGATTCGCCGGTTGCGCCGTGCGGAGATCGCGCGTCAGCGGGTGCAGGTCTTCAAGCCGGGTGTCGATAAGCGCTATTCGGAAGATCAGATCATCAGCCACAGCGATTTCAAAATCGCCAGCGAGAGTGTGCAGGACTACAAGGAAATGGAAGCGCGATTAGACTGGCGCAGCGAGGTAATCGGTGTCGACGAAGCGCAGTTCCTTGGCGATGGCATCATCGACCTTGCCGTTCGACTGGCCGATATGGGGAAGCGCGTGATCATCGCCGGGTTGGACACAGATTACCTGGGACGCCCGTTTCATCCTATGCCGGAACTGCTGGCCGTGGCCGACGAAATACAGAAGACGCTAGCAATTTGTATGCGATGCGGCAACCCGGCAAAGCACACACAGCGCCTTGTAGAGAGCAATGAGCTTGTGGTGGTGGGTGCGGCCGGAATGTATGAAGCACGATGCCGACGCTGCTTTGAACCCAATCTCGAAATTTTGAACAAACAGCGCGACTCCGAATCCGCGGCCATGGGGCGCGGAGCCGTGAGATAGGCGCTCAATACTTCTGCCAAAGCCCGCTTCGCGCGGGCTTTGCTATGTCCGGCTCCCTATGTCTTTGGAATATTCGTCGGGCGGTGCTACAGTCATCTCCAAAAGGCAAACTGGATTTATTATGCGAAAGCTTTCTTGTGCTTTGTTGATCATTGCGGTGGCAGTTCTGTTGCCGGTGCTGGCTCCAAGCTGGGGCGATGTTGGACACACAACCATCAACCGCGTAGCTGCCGAAAAAGTTCCTGCCGATATGCCGCAGTTTCTAAAAACCGCAGCCAGCCATCTCGCATGGGTAGGACCTGAACCGGATCGATGGCGTTCTAATCTGGAGAAGTCGCTAAATGACTCGCAAGCCCCGGATCATTTCATCGATCTTGAATACGTGGATTGGCTCAAGCCGCTGCCGCCAGACCGCTACAAATTCATTCAGGCTGTGTATGAGCACCGCGCATCGCATCCAGGCACTGACGTACCTCAACCGGAGAAGATCGGTTTTCAGCCTTACATCACCATTGAAGTTTTTGACCGCCTGAAGGTCGCATTCCGCGAGTATCGCCACGCGCAGGCCGCAGGACGTTCGACCGCAGATGCCGAAGCCAACGCGCTTTTCTACGCTGGCTGGCTCGGCCACTATGTGGGCGACGGGTCAAACCCCATGCATACTTCCATTCAGTACAACGGGTGGGTAGGGCCGAATCCGAAGGGCTACTCAACCACGCACGATGTTCATACAAAAATGGAAACGACGTTTGTGAATGCGAATCATGAAGTCACGAACATTGCAGACCTGGTGGGTGCGCCAAAGCACCTCGATCACCCATTCGAAGACTACATTGGCTACCTGCGTGAATCGCAGTCAAAGGTCGAACAGGCTTATGAATTGGAAAAGGCTTGCGGCTTCGAGGGGCATGGCACACCGGAGTCGCGCGAGTTCATACGTCGGCAATTTGGACGGGGTTCGCAGATGTTGCTGAACATGTGGTACACCGCGTGGGTGGATTCCGCAAAGGATCCCGAACCATGGCATGGAGAAAAACGTCAACCTCGCATCTGTAATGCACCAAAGGAAAGCAAGCCGGCTCCCGCCGCTAAGGAATAGGCCGTGATTGACCTCAGCGAGCAGCAGATAGCGAAATTACTGCAGGCGGCGCAGCAGGCGGCCCAACAAGCCTACGCGCCGTTCAGCAGGTTTTATGTTGGTGCGGCGATTCTCACCGTGGGCGGTGAAATCTTCACCGGCTGCAACGTGGAGAACTCTTCCTACGGCCTCACCAACTGTGCCGAGCGTACCGCCATATTTACGGCGGTTGCTGCAGGGGCACTCAGCGCCGAGCGCGATCTTGTGGCTGTTGCGGTCGTGAATCGCGAGGGCGCAGTCTGCTCACCCTGCGGAGCGTGCCGCCAGGTCATCTTCGAGTTCGGCCCCGAGGCGGTGGTAATCTATCGCGCCAAGAGCGGGGAAATCGCGCAGACGAAGGCAGATGAACTGCTTCCCGAAGGCTTCCGCTTGCGGTAAGAAATTCAGCGGGGCGCAGGCGCTTTCAGAGCAGGTGCCGCCCCGTGTTTGCCGTCCTTAGAAAATGTGGGTTCGCAGGGGCGGTGCATCTGCCGTCATTCCTCGTGGCTGCAGCCGAAGAACTCCTCAACTTTGCGTATATCGGTGGTGCGGGTGTAGGCCGGGAGGCTTTGGACGAAGACTCGTCCGTATTGTTTTTTCAGGATGCGGTTGTCGAGGAGCACGAGCAGTCCACGGTCGTTGAGCGATCGGATGAGGCGTCCGAAGCCCTGTTTGAGGGTAATCACCGCGGCGGGCACCGAGTAGTCATAAAAGCTGTTCCCACCATCGTCGTCGATAGCGCGACCCCGGGCCTGTACGATGGGATCGCTGGGCACAGCGAACGGAATCTTGTCGATGATGACGCAGCTTAGCTGCTCGCCCTGAACATCCACTCCCTGCCAGAAAGACGAGGTGGCGAACAGGACCGCGTTGGGCGTGGCGCGAAACTGCTCGATAAGCGCGGTCTTAGGCGCGGAGCCCTGCAACAGCATGGGATAGTCGAGTTGGCCAAGCAGCGCGTCGTGGACCTGCTGCATCTGGGCGAGGCTGGTGAAGAGGCAGAAGGCTCGGCCTCGGGTGATTTCCAGTAGCTGGCGAATGCGAATGGCGGCCTGCGCGGAAAAGCTGGAATCGCGCGGCTCTGGCATGTCAGGCGGGACGTAGAAGATAGCTTGCGATTCGTAATCGAAGTGCGATGGGACGATGAGTTCGCGGGCACCTTCAAGGCCAAGGCGTCCCTTGATGTAGTCGAAGCCATTTGCCACGGCCAAGGTAGCCGAGGTGAGGACAATCGATTCAAAGCGATCAAAGAGTGATTGCCGCAGGATGGCCGAAACATCGATTGGCGTGGCCTGGAGAAAGACGTTCTCTACTTTGGTAAATTTTCCGCGACCACCGCGGCGTTCGATCCAATAAACCGTGTTCTTTTCCCGGCTCTCCATCAAGAACGAGAGTTGGGCGTGGAGTTCGTCGGTCCGGCGGATGAGGTTGTGTATCTCGTCTGGCTTGCTGGGGATGGCCTGAAGTTCTGAGTGAAGCTGGCGGATCACGTTTTTGAGGCCGATGAACTCCGAGCCAAACTCTTCGAGGAACTCTTCGCGATTGTTGAAGGCGAAGCGCCCGTCGCCCTCAGGAAGCACCGAGAAGAAAAACTGGGAGCGCTCGCGAACGCGTCCTGAAAGCTGGAGGAGATCAGTGGAGACCACCTTCTTCTCGCGAATCGTAACCTCAAGATCGCGGAGGAGGTCGTCCACTTTGAGGTTTGATACCGTGATCCCGAAGTAGCTGGTTGCAACGTCCTCAAGTTCGTGAGCTTCGTCGAAGATGACGCAGGCTGCTGCGGGGAGGACTCCGGCATCAGGCGCCTTTTCCGCCGCAATCTTCACCGAGAGGTCAGCGAAGAAGAGGTGGTGATTGACGATGATGATGTCGCTTTCGGCGGCCTTGCGGCGCATCTCGGTGATGAAGCAGCGACCGAACTCCGCACACTTGCTTCCGACACAATGCTCGGCGCTAGCGTTGAGCTTTCCCCACAACTGGCTAGTCTCGGGCAGGGTGGTAATTTCGGCGCGGTCGCCGGTGCCGGTTTCCTTGTCCCAATCGAGCAGAGTCCGAAATTCGTTGATCTCATCGAGTCCGTTGAGAATAGGCTGGTCGGTGAGATCGTAGAGCTTTTTGCGGCAGAGATAATTCTGCCTCCCCTTCATGTAACAGACCTTCAGGCGAGGTTCGCCCTCGGTAGATTCTCCAAAGAGGGCGCGCTCCAGAAATGGCACATCCTTGAAAAAGAGCTGCTCCTGCAGGTTCTTGGTGCCCGTAGAAACGATCACGCGCTTCCCGCTTTTAATAATCGGAAGCAGGTACGCAAGCGTTTTGCCCGTACCGGTCCCTGCCTCCACGATGAGATGGCGCTTTTCGTCGATTGCTTCCTCAACGGCGGACGCCATGGCAAGCTGTCCCTTGCGAAATTCGTAAGCAGGATGGCGCTGGGAGAGCACGCCTCCAGGTCCGAAAAACTGGTAGAGCGAGAGCCGGGAAAGCTCGACCGGGGACACCGGTGAAGACGCAGATGAGGACGTGGATTGGGTAGGCTCAGGCACTGACCCTATAATAGACGTAGCGGCAGGTGTGGCGGGGAAGAACCGGGAGCAGAATCTCCGTAGTTCAAGCGTTTCAGAACATTACAAGCCAGGCGTCGTGAGACGCGTACAGCGGCAATTTACCTTTGGCGCGAAAGCGCAAGATCAAGGAAAACATAGTGCCAAGCATTCTGCAGGACGAGCACGAGGGTCTGTTGGCCATCGTGGGACGGCCCAACGTGGGCAAATCAACACTCTTCAACAAGATGGTGGGACGGCGGCGCGCCATTGTGGGCGACGAACCCGGTATCACTCGCGACCGTCTCTACGGTAAAGTTCGCTGGAATGGCAGGCAGTTCCGGGTAGTCGATACGGGCGGGATTGTGCCCGAGGACAAGGATCTGATTCCATCCGAAATCTTTCGGCAGGCGCGGGTGGCGCTGGATGAAGCAGCGGCAGTCGTGATGGTGACCGACGTGCGCACCGAGTTGACCGGTCCGGATATGGAACTGGCAAGGCTGCTGCAAAAGCTGGGAAAACCGCTCTACCTGGCGGTGAACAAGGTGGACGACCCGAAACTGGAAGCTGAGGCGGAGAACTTCCGGACCCTGGGGATCAAGAACTTGTGGCCAATCTCTGCCGAACACTCGACCGGAGTGGCTGAGCTGATCGAGGAATTGATGACCGTAATTCCTACGATCGCAGAGGTAGACGACGAGAAACGGCTAAACAACTTTGCCCGCCGAAACATTCTGCTCGATGACGAGTTGGAGACGGAGATCGACGAACTGAAAGACGATGACGAGGACTCCGCGGAACTGGAACCGGCGGACGAAGCCGCTCTGGAAGACCAGTTGATGGAGACCATGCCGAATGAGATCAAAATTGCCATCATCGGGCGTCCAAACGTAGGTAAAAGCACGCTGCTGAACCAGTTGACGGAGAGCGATCGCGCCATTGTTTCCTCGATTGCGGGTACCACCCGCGATGCGATTGACGAAGTCGTGGAGCACGCGGGAAAACGCTACCGGTTCATCGATACGGCCGGCATTCGGCGCAAGGGCAAGACCCACCTCATGGCCGAGAAGATGAGTGTGGTGATGGCGCGCAAGCATCTGGAAGAGGCCGACGTGGCGCTGATGGTGATTGACGCCGTTGAAGGTGTCTCCGCGCTGGATGCAAACATTGCCGGTTACGCGCATGAGTCTGGGCGCTCGGTTGTTGTGGTGGTGAACAAGTGGGATCTGGTGACCACGGCGCGTGGCGACGAAAGCAAGCCTGCGGCAGACAGCCGTGTGTACGAAGAACAGGTGCGCCGGGTGCTGAAATTCCTGGACTACGCGCCGGTGATCTTTGTCAGCGCGTTGAACGGCAAGAATGTGAAGCGCGTTTTTGAGACCGTGGAGCGTGTGGCTCGCGAGCGTTGGCGCCGCATTACAACCGGGGAAATGAATCGCTTTCTGAAGTCGGTGGATTTCGAGCGGGCATCGGTCCCAATGAAGAACCGGATCAGAATCTATTACATGACGCAGGCCGCGGTAGCGCCTCCGACGTTCATTCTGTTTACGGACAAGGACGTGAAGCTGCATTTTTCATATCAGCGCTTTTTGGAGAACCAGATTCGCGAGGCATTCGCCTTCGAAGGAACGCCGATCTGGATCAAAAATCATCCACGAAAACGCAGGGACTTTGTGCCCGGTCCGAAAAAAATCACGAGTTCGAAGGAATCCAAGAAACGGGCGAAGTAGCAGGCACAGAAATTCTGGAACAGGAAAGCGCGGGCACCTCGCCCGCGTTTTCTCTTGCGGCAGACAAATAAAACATCCCGCTCTGCCCCGCGATCATTACAATTGGGGGCCGGAGGTAGCCAATGCATTCCAAGACAAAGTATGTACTACTGCTTGTGATTTTTCTGATTGCGACCACGGCGATTGCCGCGACGCAACCGGTTGTGGTGTTGATTGCGACAGGCGGCACGATTGCCATGAAGATCGATCCGGTGACGAAAGCGATTGTCCCGGCAATATCGGGAGAGGACCTGCTGGCCACGGTCCCCGATGTAGCGAAGTACGCCAAGATGGAAGTCAACAACATCTCCAACGTGCCTTCGGCCTATATGGACCCGGCGCGCTGGGTTGCTTTGAGTAAGGAAGTCAATCGCACCCTCGCAAGGCCGGAAGTGGCCGGAGTCATCGTCTCGCATGGAACCGACACGCTGGAGGAGACCGCCTGGTGGCTTGATCTCACAACCAACTCCGATAAACCGATTGTGTTGATCGGAGCGCAGCGGAATGCTTCTGAATCCGATTTTGATGGCCCTCGTAACCTGCTGAACGCGGTGCGCATCTGCATCGATCCGCAATCGAAGGGCAGGGGCGCGATGCTGGTGATGAATAGCCAGATCAATGCCGCGCGTGACGTCACCAAGACCCACACTTCCAGTGTCGAGACCTTCAAGTCGGGAGATTGGGGATTCCTCGGTGTGATCGACTTCGACCGCATCGTCTATTCGCGCTCGCCGCTACGCCGGCAACATGTTCCGATCAAGAAGGACGTAATGCCGACTGTCGATATCATCAGCACTTACGGCGGCACGGACGGATACCTGATCAAGGCGGCGGTGGATCACGGAGCTAAAGGAATCGTGGTTCAGGCTTTGGGTTGGGGCAATGTGAATCCTGCGACCTCGGCGTTGATTAAGGAAACTATCGCTAAAGGAATTCCGGTGGTCATTACCTCTCGCGTGCCCAACGGCCGGGTGTTGCCTAATTACGGTTATGAGGGTGGCGGCAAGGTGCTGGCAGACGCCGGAGCGGTCATGGGAGACGACCTCTCTCCGCAGAAGGCTCGCATTCTGCTCATTCTGCTTCTGCAAAATGGAGTGCATGGACAAAAAGACTTGCAGGCGGCATTCAGTCACTAGTTCAGGGGTGAAGTGATTTGTAGTCCCAGCTTAGCCGCAAATGCGGTTAAGCTGGGACACCCAAGACTTGATTCCCAATTAGAATTTACCTTCAAAATCAACGAAACGATGTTCCAGGCGCCACTGTTCACGGGCTTTTTCGCTGCTATTGAGAAACCTCATGCAGCCCGGACCTGGCACACTCGAAGGCTTGTCTCCAGCGCACTCGCGTACCAGAGTCGGTTTGCGAACATCACTCCAGAGGCTTGCGCCTGGCAGAAAAGAGTGTTCGATGCTGGCGCGCGCCATCTTCTTCAGCAAAATGTAATCCACTCCCTGGTCTAGAACGGCGCGTTCATATTCTCGCGTCATATCTGAGCGCGAAACGCCCTCGTCGTCGGTTGCCAGGGCTACAGGAACCCCCGCCTTCAGATACATTGCCAGGGGATGATGTCGTCCACGGATGCCTAGAATCACCTCATTTGAGGTCAGGCAGATCTCGACCATCACATTGCGGCGAGCCATCATGGCCAGCAGTTCGTGCGGATTATCTTCGTACATCACATCCACACCATGGCCAATTCGCTCAGCCTTGCCCACCTCAACGGACTCGCGAATATGAGAGTGCAGTCCCTCGGGTGGAACGATGCCGGGGGCGAGTTCTCCTGCGTGCAGGGTCACGTGCACATTCGGATACAGGCCCTTGAGATAGCCCACCATTTGCATGTGCAGGCGGAAGTCGTGCATTGGTACGTACCAGTCCTCGGGTTGCACCAGATTCACGGCAACCACGCGCGGGTCATGGCTCGCCAACTCAAAGCCCAGCAGTATCTGGGCAAAGACCTGTGCCGGTTTCGCGCCGCGCGACACGGCATAAATGTAGCGGACGTGCACCAGGCAGGCCGTCGAATGTTCCTCGGGTTCACTGGCGCACTTGAAATTTCGATTCTTGCCCTGCTCCATGGTGTCGAGGTCTTTCCTTGCATCCTCTACCATTTTGCTGAAATCCGCAGCCAGAAGTTCCTGCCTCATCAAGGCGAAATCGGGTCTATAGCCGACCCTTGCGCCCAGTTCCGAGGCGCGTCCGTGTTCTGGAGAGACCATCAGTTCCAGATACTGCACGTTCCCGGCGGCGGCGCGGTTGGTCACTTCGGCGAGAATCTGAGGTAGATGCCCTTCGGTCGCGAGACCAAACTTTGAGAACGTGTCAAAAAAATGATCATGTCCACTAGCCCATGGCTTAATCTCGCGCATTGACCACGCATCGATTGTGTTCCGGTACAGCTCCGGGTCGTTCAGAGCTTGGCGCGCCTCGGACTGATTGGGTTGACAAGGCGCCTCTGCAAGCGCTAGCGACTGGCGATCAATGCACAGTCCTGAATCTGCTGCAAACTGGATCAGACTCTCCGCATAAACCGCACCGGTAATATGATTGTGCAGGTCTCCGCCCTTCGGCATCTCCTTGAGCAGTGCATAGAGTGTCCCAACGTTGCCCCGCGCCTCGTTCAGAGCCTTTTCTGTACGCCCCTCCGGGGTATCGGCTGAATGAGGTTCGGATTGTTCTTTGGCGATCTGCTGAGCTGCCGTGGCTGGCCGTGCCGGCGCGTTTTTGAACACCTGGATCTGCGATCCGGGGGCGCCAATAACTAGAATGGTGAAGAAGAATATCGACAACATTCCTGCGCTACGCTGGCGCATGGATTCCTCCTGGGGCGAACATGGCCCCGTGTTGCATGTAAGTGGAACCTAGAGATCATATCCTGAAAAGACATTTTGGTCGCTACATCATTATCCTCTCCAGTGGAACGCTCGAGAACTTTGCTTGCATCTTTTGCCGATACCTTTTACTATCCCCTTTCCTTGCTGCCACAACTATCGTGTTTGGAGCGACTCATAGTGTCGGACTTAAAAGTACTTTTCTCGCGTGAACAGATTGCGGCCCGCGTCGCCGAATTAGGCCAACAGATTACGAAGGATTTTGCCGGAGAACCGGTCGTCCTTGTGGGTGTGCTCAAAGGCGCAGCCATATTTCTAAGCGACCTATCACGACAGATCGATCTGGATTCCACCTTTGACTTCATTTCTGTCTCAAGCTACGGAACCCAGAAGCAGAATAGCGGAGCCGTCAAATTGAACAAGGATGTCGATCAGTCTATGGAAGGCAAGAACGTCATCCTGGTCGAGGATATTCTCGATACCGGTTTGACCATGTCTTTCCTAAAGCAGATGGTCTTGACGCATCATCCCAAGACTTTCAGAATCGCAACTCTGCTTGACAAGAAGTGCCGCCGTCAGCAGCCTATACAGGCAGACTACGTTGGATTTGAGATTCCCGATGAGTTTGTTGTGGGATACGGAATGGACTATGCCGAACGATACCGGAACCTCTCGGATATTTGCGTTGTTCCGTAGTTGCGGCGCGTTCACTTGGTCGTACACTAGGGCAAGTCATATATTAGTAAGGAAGGCCGCTAAGCGGTCGAAGCAGGTAATTGGATGTCCCAGGCAATCAGTTTAAATCCTTCCGCTGAAGCCATTCGCAACGATTGGCGTTTGGCAGCGAAACTCATTGACCACACCCTTTTGAAACCGGACGGAACTCGCGAGCAAGTAGCGAAGCTCTGCCACGAAGCCATGGAATACGGTTTCTACTCGGTGATGGTGAACCCCTCAAACATTGCGCAATGCAAGGCTGAATTGCGCGGAACAGACGTAGTGGTCGGCACCGTAATCGGTTTTCCACTGGGGGCAACCACCTCCACTTCCAAGCTGGCCGAAGCAAGTGATTCATTGCGTCTGGGCGCTCACGAACTCGACATGGTGATCAATGTCGGGGCCCTCAAGAGCGGAGACCGGGACCTGGTGCAAATGGAGATGCAGTCGCTCGTACTCCTTTGTCATCGTTCCGGAGCTTTACTCAAAGTCATCATTGAAACCGCGCTGCTGACGACGGAAGAAAAAATACTGGTTTGCCAGTTGGCTGCCGCCGTAGAAGTAGATTTTGTGAAGACATCTACCGGTTTCTCCAGCGCTGGGGCCACCGCTGCCGACGTCTCACTGATGCGCGGGGTAGTCGGGAACAAGATTGGTGTGAAGGCTGCCGGTGGAATCCGCGTCGCCTCCGATCTGCTGACCATGGTGGATGCCGGGGCCAACCGTGTTGGTGCCAGTGCCAGTGTGGCAATTGTTAAGGAACTTGGAGCGAAGTAATTCTTTGCACCAGTGCACTCGGGGCTTAACCCAATCGTCGAGCCCCTTCATTACCCACTGGCAGCGCGAGCAAGAAACTGCTTTGCGCAGAATCCCGCGTGAGATAAGCTCAATGAGTCTTTCTACATAACATAACTGTCGGGACGCAACTCTCGCCGCGTACCGGAACGGCCTCAGATGCTTTTTGTTGAACTCATCCGCAAAAAACGCGACGGTAAAGAACTGTCGCGCGAAGAAATTGAATTCATCGTCTCCGGTTACACACGAAGCGAAATTCCCGATTATCAGGTGTCTGCATTTTTGATGGCATCCGTGCTCCGAGGCCTGAGCCGCGCGGAAACTGCCGCCCTGACCAATGCCATGCTGAATTCGGGTAGTGTGCTGGACTTTTCCGGAATCGCCGGCAGTAAAGTCGACAAGCACTCCACCGGTGGCGTAGGAGATAAGACCTCGCTCATCCTCGCGCCGATTGTAGCCGCGGGTGGCGTCAATGTTCCCATGGTAAGCGGGCGCGGACTGGGACACACCGGTGGCACACTGGATAAGCTCGAAGCCATTCCAGGCTTCAACGTCCATCTCGAACTCGACGAGTTCACCCGTATCCTCACCAAAGTTGGGTGCGCAATGATTGGCCAAACTGAGGATCTTGCCCCGGCAGACAAAAAGTTTTACGCGCTGCGCGACGTTACCGGAACGGTTGAAAGCCCATCGCTAATCTGCGCCTCAATCATGAGCAAGAAGCTGGCTGAGGGGATCGATGGCCTCGTGCTGGACGTAAAGACCGGCTCGGGTGCATTCATGAAGAAGCCTGAGGATAGTGAGTTCCTGGCCGAATTGATGGTGGAGACCGGCGAGCGCATGGGAAAGAAGATGGTCGCGCTCATCACAGACATGGATCAACCTCTTGGCCGTTACATAGGCAATGCGCTGGAGGTGGTCGAGTGCGTTGAAATCATGCGAGGCAACTTTGCCGGCTCTGAAGACCTCGTCGAACTCACTCTCGAACTCTGCGGCTGGATGTTCCTTCTTGGTGGAAAATGCGCAAGCACGGAAGATGGACGCGCACTGGCTCTTGGGATCATCCGCAGTGGACGGGCCATGGAGAAGTTTCGGGAATTGGTATTCGAACAGGGTGGCGACCTGCGAGCCATCGATGATCTCGCGCTGCTGCCACACGCTGCGCATTGCGAAGACATCCGCGCCTCTGCCGGAGGATTTATCTCGGCCATTGAGTGCGAGCGGATGGGCATCGCTGGCGTGATGCTGGGCGGTGGCAGGTTCACAAAAGACGATGTAGTCGATCCCGCCGTCGGAATTGTGCTGCACAAAAAAGTCGGCGACCCGGTTTCTGCGGGCGAGGTGCTTTGCACTGTTCACTACAATTCAGTCGAGCGTTTTGCCGCGGCGGAGCCGGTCATTACGGCGGCGTATTCCATCGGCGCGCAAAAACCGTCGCCGCGCGTGTTGGTTCGAAAAGTGATTCAGGGCAGGAATGTCTGACGTCTGTTTGATTTGAGAGGAAGCGATGGGACGATTCACTGGAGTTCTTGGCCTGCTCGTGATGTTGGGAGCCGCTTGGCTTTTTTCCACCAATCGCAAAGCTATTCGTTGGCGTGTTGTGGCCACAGGAATCGCGTTGCAGGTGGTTTTTGCGATATTCGTGACCAAGGTATGGTGGGGACAACTGGCCATTGCAAAAGCAGGTGAAGGTGCAAAGCGCTTGCTCGCCTGTTCGTTTGCGGGGTCCAAGTTTGTATTTGGAGAGGCCGGAGCGCAGAACTCGAGTCTCGGCTTCATTTTCGGGTTTCAGGTACTGCCGGCTATCATCTTCATCGCCGCGTTTTTCTCGATACTGTATTACTTCGGCATCATGCAATTTCTGATTCGAATTGTCGCCGTGGTGATGGAAAAGACCATGGGCGCCAGCGGCGCGGAGTCGCTCAACATCGCGGCCTCGATCGTGATGGGCCAAACCGAAGCTCCACTTACTATCCGCCCCTTTCTTCCGCGCCTTACGCAGTCCGAACTCATGGTGGTGATGACCGCGGGTATGGCGCACGTATCTGGCAGCATCATGGCAGCCTACATTGCTACCGGGGTTGCGCCGGAGCACTTGCTGGCAGCGGTGATTATGACTGCACCGGGAACTCTCACCATCGCTAAGATGCTGGTACCTGAAACCGAAGTCCCTGAGACTGCAGGGGGAGCCGAATTACCCAAGGAAGAGCGCGCCAGCAATGTGCTGGAAGCAGCGGCCAAGGGCACTAGTGACGGTCTTGGGCTGGCTCTGAATGTGGCCGCCATGCTTATCTCCTTCCTGGCAATCATCTTCCTGATCAACTCGGTTCTGGGTAGCTCGCACAACTTTTTAGCTGCCCACGGCTTCACCTGGTTTCCGGCGAGCCTTGAGAAAATTTTCGGTGTTCTCTTTGCCCCAATCGCCTTTATCATCGGAGTACCATGGCGCGATTGCACCGCCATTGGCAACCTGCTGGGGACGCGCATGGTATTGAATGAACTGGTAGCCTTCTCGATGCTTGGCGCACAGAAAGCGGGGCTCGATCCGCGCTCGTTCACCATAGCCACGTTTGCGTTGTGTGGGTTCGCCAATTTCAGTTCTATCGGTATTCAGATTGGTGGCCTTGGCGCACTGGCTCCATCGCGTCGAGGCGACCTTGCCCGGCTCGGTTTTAAGGCTATGATCGCGGGAACCATGGCGAACCTTATGTCGGCATGCATTGTAGGAGTCCTGTTATGAGTTCCCACGCAGATGTAAGGCACTTGGCAATGGACGAATTCACCCGCGCCGAATCAGCAGCGATGGTGATTCGCATGCAGCTCTCGCAGAAGCCGCACCTTGGGGTCCCTGATATTGCGGTTGTGCTTGGCTCCGGCCTTGGGCCGTTCGCCGATGAGTTGAAAGATTCAGTGGTGATTCCTTACGGCGACATCCCAAATTTTCCGCGTCCCACGGCCGTCGGACATGCTGGCCGCATGGTGATTGGAAAAATTGGCGATCTCACCATTGCCGCAATGCAAGGGCGCGCGCATCAATATGAGGGCTATAGCAGCCGCGAAGCTGCGTTTCCAATCCGTGTTCTTGGCCGACTTGGCGTAAAGAGCGTGGTACTCACAAACGCAGCGGGAGGCATCAACCCCGCCTACGGACAGGGTGCACTGGTGGTGATCAGCGACCACATCAATCTTCAGGGCAGTAACCCGCTCAATGGGCCGAACGACGAGCGTTTCGGCACGCGCTTTCCGGGCATGAGCGAGGCTTACTCCTTGAGGTATCGTCGTGTGGCCCAGGAAGCGGCGCGCGAACTTGGTATTGATTTGAAGGATGGCGTGTATGCCGCGCTCTCAGGCCCGAGCTATGAAACTCCGGCGGAGATACGGTACCTGCGCACTATCGGCGCCGACTTGGTTGGTATGTCGACCGTGCCTGAAGTCATTGTGGCGCGGCACATGGGAATCAATGTTCTCGCGATTTCATGTGTTACGAACATGGCGGCTGGTTTGTCAGAAGGTGAGATCAATCATCAGGAAGTTTTGGAGATCGGTGAGCGCGTGCGCGGGACATTTCTTGCGCTTCTTTCGGCAACTCTCCCAAGACTTGCCGTTGAAAGAGAGTAGTGGAACGGCCTTTCGTGGCCGCTTATCTTTGTAGAACTGCGGGATCATGAAGCCTTATTTTATTGGAGTTGCGGGACCTTCCTGCGCGGGAAAAAGCTATCTTGCGAGCCACTTGGCAGAGAAGCTCGACGCCGCGTTGTTTCACCTCGACTCGTATTATCGCGAGCTGAATCACCTCAGCCTGGTGCAGCGCGCGCATTACAATTTTGACTCGCCTGAAGCGCTGGACTCCGAACTACTATTGAAGCAGGCACGTGAGCTATACACCGGCCAGATTATCGCCCGACCGGTGTATGACTTCACTACGCACTCACGCACCGGGGAAACGCTTGAACTGGCACCCAAATCGTTTGTCATTGTCGAGGGACTCTTCGCGCTTCACTGGGAGGCTCTGCGCAAACTTCTGGGAACCAAAGTATTTGTGGATCTTGGGGAGGAGATTTGCCTGGAGCGGCGGATCGAGCGCGACATTCGTGAGCGAGGACGGACCCGCGAAGGAGTTCTGGAGCAGTATCACACCACGGTCGCGCCGATGGCCAGGCAATTTGTCTATCCAACGCGACTCTACGCCGACATCGTGGTTACCGGGGATGACGACATCTCCCGCGAGGTTGAAGCTGTGCTGCGTCACGTCGAACGCGGCGCGGTCACAAACGCAGGATGAGTATGCTTTCACCAAAGGGGTGAGCAATTCTCATGCCTGAGGAGAATTCGAGTGAAGATCGCGATTGGCGCACTGCTGTTGTCTGCCTGCCTGACGTGCGCTGCAGCCGAGCGCCCATCTTCGGCTGCGCACAAGATTCAACTGCCGAGCAGCAAGGTTCTGTTTACGTCCGCTCCGGGTTCCCCGAGGCGCACCAATAGCCTTCCCACGGCGGCCGCGGTTTCGCCCGACCAGCGTTACGTGGCGCTGCTTAACGCCGGTTTCGGCACTCCGGAATCGCATCTCGGCCAATCGATCACGTTACTGGATCGCACCACCAATCAACTCACGGATTTTGCCGATGAGCGCTTGGGTCATCGATTCAAGCAGACGTATTTCTTCGGATTGGCATTTAGCCCGAGTGGCGACGAACTCTATGCTTCAGTTGCTTCGCTTTTTGATTCCGAGGGGAAATCCGAGGGCGACACCGGCAGCGGAATCGCCGTGTACTCCTTCCGCGATGGCAAACTTTCGCCAAGGCGCTTTCTGAGGATTCCCCCGCAGAAGCTTCCCGAAGGCAAGAGGTATCTCTCCGAGTCGCCGCTCGCCAAGGGCTTGATGATCGCTTATCCTGCGGGCCTCGCGGTGTTGCCTGCCTCAGCCGGCGAGCCAGAACGTTTGCTTGTAGCCGGAAACATGAGCGATCAAGTGTGGCTGCTTGACGCGAAATCTGGAGTAATCCTCAAGACCTTTGACGTCAGTGATACGCACAGTGAATGGGTTCCGGCAACGATGCCCTACACGGTTGCCACCGACGGCAAGCAGAAGGCGTGGGTCAGTCTTTGGAATACCAATGCGATCGCCGAGTTGAATCTTGCGAACGGCGAGGTTCATCGCATCGAACTCGACAAGCCGCAAGGTTCGCCGACCTCATCCGGCCATGCCACGGCGATGCTCTACAGTTCCGCCGAGCACACGCTTTACATCACCCTCGCGAATCTCGACAAAGTAGTTTCATTCGATACCGTGACCTCCACGGTCGTCTCCCGGGTCAACGTTCGCTTGCCGAAGCAGCGCGCCGGGGGCGCCTATCCCAACGCACTTGCGCTAGGTAACAACGGAACTCTCTACGTGGCCGAGGCCGGAACCAACTCCGTCGCTCTGCTTCCGGTTGGCAAGCATTCCGAACTCGCACGGCCCAGGGGATTTGTCCCCACCGAATACTATCCAACTGCTCTCACCTTCGCGGGAAGCGAATTGATCATCGGCAGCGGCAAGGGAAAGGGTACGGGGTCGAATGCTTCAGCACCTTCTCCAGAGTCGAGGAACGTGAGGACAAAGAAGAGTTGGAAGTACATTCCAGAGCTGACCTACGGCTCTGTGGCACGGCTGCCGGAGCGAGAAATCACAGCCACTCTCGCGACTTACTCTGCCCAGGTCATGCGCAACAATCTGATCGAGGAGAGCCAGCCGCGTATAGACTTCCGCAATAGCCGGCACAATTCGTCTCCTATCCACCACGTCATCTACATCATCAAGGAGAACCGCACCTACGATCAGTTGCTTGGCGATCTCGAGGTTGGTGACGGAGACCGCTCGCTGGCAATGTTCGGCGAGGGGATAACGCCGAATCATCACAAACTCGCAAGGCAGTTCGGCGTGCTCGACAACTTCTACGACTCGGGAGAAGTCAGCGGCAACGGCCATGTCTGGTCTACGGCGGCGATTACCAGCGACTACACGGAAAAAATCTGGCCAATCAGCTATCGAAACGGGGAACGCAACTATGACTTCGAGGGCGTCGTCAATGGCGAGTACCCGCTGTTGCAGCACATTGCCGATGTTGATGAGCCCTCGACCGGATATCTGTGGGCGAACGCAGCGCGTGGACACTTGAGATACCGACACTACGGCGAATTTGTAAATACCGAATGGTGTACCGAGCCTGGATGGGTAAACTCTCCCGCCTCCACCGGAACCACCACGGCTCTGTGCGAAAAGAAATCAGTTGCGCCGGGTGAGCCACTGCCACAAGGCGTTGGTGCTGCCCCCGGCAAGGCGAGTCCATGGCCGTGGGCGATTCCGATGATTGCGCGAAACGTACCGACCAAACCGGAACTAGTCGATCACTTCGATCCGAACTATGCAGACTTCCGCCTTGAGTATCCCGACCAGTATCGTGCCGACGAATTTCTGCGCGAGTTCAAGGAGTTTGTCAGCGCACGTGAGCAGGGCCGCATCCAGCAGGAGTTGCCAAACCTCGTCGTCATGCGCCTGCCGAATGATCACACCTACGGAACGCGGCCTGGAATGCCTACTCCGCAGGCCTCAATGAAAGACAACGACCTTGCATTGGGGCGTGTGGTGGAAGCGGTCTCGTATTCGCCATACTGGGATGACACCGCGATCATCGTGCTCGAAGATGATGCGCAGGACGGCCCCGACCACGTCGACGCTCATCGCTCAATAGCGCTTGTGATCAGCAAATACGCGCCTCGCGGTGCGACTCCGCGAGTTGAGCACGGCTTCTACACCACGGTAAACGCGATCCGCACGATTGAGGACCTGTTGGGTATGGTGCCGATGAATCACAACGATGCACAGGCCTCTCCGATTGTGGGCCAGTTTACCGGGAAAGGTGATCAGCCTCCATATGAGGCGGACCGGAGGCATGAGAATGACGGCAGCCTTTACGAAGCCAACGCCCCCGGAAACAAGGACGCGAAACAGAGTTCGTTGCTCGATTTCAGTAAGGAAGATCAGGCCGATCCAGCCAAGCTCAACGCCATTCTCTGGCGCGCGACCATGGGAAAACAGCGCATGCCAAAACCCAGGCACACGGTCTTCCCGGCGTCCAAAGATCGCGACGACGACTGAGCACAGCGTTCGTGCGATACGTCTACAGACCGATCGCTTCCTGTAAAGCCCCGGCGACAGCGTCAACATGTTTGTGCATCAGGTCTTCGCTTTCGGCTTCAATCATCACGCGTGCAAGCTTTTCCGTACCAGAGTAACGCACCACGACGCGGCCGTTGCCATCCAGCGCCTGTTCGGCCTCCCGAATGGCTGCGGCCACTGTCGGAAGCTTGTCCATAGGAATCTTCTCGCGCACTTTCACATTACGGATCCGCTGCGGGAAAACCTTGAATCCAGAGGTCAACTCATGCAGCGATCTGCCGGAACGGGCGACCACATCGAGAACGCGCAAGGCGGTCAAAAGGCCGTCGCCTGTGGTCGAGTCCCCATCCATGAAGAGGATGTGACCTGACTGCTCGCCACCAAGCGTTGCTCCGGTTTTTAGCATCTGTTCGAGAACGTATTTATCGCCCACACCGGCGCGCAGCATCTCGATGCCGTCGGCGCGAAGAGCTTTTTCGAGGCCCATGTTGCTCATCGTCGTAGCGACGACGGTGTTGTGGGGGAGAACACCGCGCGCTTTCATATCCTCGGCGGCGATAAGGAGAACGGCGTCGCCGTTGACCACATTGCCGCGAGAGTCGCTGAACAGAGCGCGATCAGCATCGCCATCAAATGTGATACCAATGTCGAACTGGCCGGGACGCTTTTGCATCTCCGATGCCACGTGTTCTGGGTGAAGTGCGCCGCATTTCTTGTTGATATTGCGGCCATCTGGCGACGTATGCAGTAGTTCAGCCGAGACGCCGATACGTTCAAAGAGTTCGGAGGCGACTGCACAGGCCGCCCCATTGGCGCAGTCAATCAAGACGTTCAAGCCAGAGAGCTTTGCGGTGTCAACGCTGGTGGCCAGCCAAGTTTCATAGTCGGCTCGCAGCTTGGCATCACCGGGGAGAATGTCAGCCATGAGGCTGCCCTCGTCAGGCTGATGTGCGGTTAGTTGGTCGATATGTTCGAAGATGTCGACTTCAATTTCGCGCTCTATATCGTCGGCGAGTTTCATGCCATTGCGGCCAAAGAGTTTAATTCCGTTGTCCTGCCACGGATTGTGCGATGCGGAGATGACGACCCCGGCGGCGAAGCCGTGTGTGCGAGCGAGATAGGCCACTCCGGGCGTTGTGAGCACGCCCGCGCTGGAGAAGCCACACCCGGCGTCGCGGAGCCCGCGAGCGATTGCTTCTGCTATCCACCCGCTGGATTCGCGAGTGTCCAGGCCGAGTACAATTTTCGAATCGGCGGAGCGGCGCACCAATCGCGCACCGCAGGCCCGTCCGATGGCATATACGGTGGCGCGGTCAAGGGGGTATTCGCCGGCAACACCGCGAATACCGTCGGTTCCAAATAACTGCCTCATGGTTACCTGTCTGGGAGTTGCCACTCTAGGGGACTCCAGCTTTTGAAGATGTTTTCTGGGTTCTGACGATGACGTGAATCGGGCCTGAGCCGGAGATATGCACGAGCGGATCGGGAAGATAAGCCATGGTTTCAAAGCTGGCCTGTCCGGCGACTCCGGTCGCGTCCACCGCATCGGTTACGGCGATGTCTACTGCATTCACATGGCGCGCTGGTCCGGTGATTGTAAGCAATGGAGGATCTGCGGTTACTGACTCGATGCGGTATCCGGGCGGCAGTGTGCCAACGACGCGCGGTTTGACTTCAACCTGGCGTGTCGCACGCTTATCGAAGGCCATCCTCAGACGCGTGGGAGTCACCTGTATCACCTCAACATCGTGTGGAACCTGTATCTGATCGGTTGTGAGGTCATAAGTTCGCTCGCCAGGAGCAGCCTTTTGCAGATCAATGGTCGCGTGGACGCTCTCCTGGGCCAGGTCGCGGAGCACGCGGGCGGGTCCCCTGAGCCGGATTTGTGCCATGGGAGGAACGTCGGAAGTGTAGTCAAGGCCCTTCGGGGGACGGGAAAACTCGACCGGGACGCGCAGCGAAACCTCCGAGACAGGATCGCGCGCAACCCCATACCACATTAGAATGGCGATGATCAGGGACGCCAGTTTAAGTGCAGCATGCCCGAAGATGATGCGACGGAGTCGGGAGATCAAAGCGGGTCACCTCGTTCACTGGCGCGCTCTGGCGAACGGACTGCACGATCTTCGGCAAGCGGGCGACTCGCTTCAACTGAACCGTGTGTCAGGTGCGACCCAGGTTGCGAGAGCATAGATTGCGGAGCGTAGCGCATCAGCAACTCACCCAGACGCTCGCGCAATCGGTCGGGAGTGATATCACGCTCGACCTGACCGCCGACCGCGATGCTTATACCGCCCGTTTCTTCCGAGACAATCACTGACACCGCGTCAGTCTCTTCCGTAATGCCGATCCCGGCTCGGTGCCGGGTGCCAAGCTGCGTGGAGAGCAGCGGATTCATGGAGAGAGGCAGGAAACAGGCAGCGGCTGCGATGCGATCTTTTTGCAGAATTACGGCGCCATCATGCAGCGGCGCGCTGGGACGGAAAAGCGTTGCCAGCAGGTCATAGGAGAGATGCGCATCGAGGGCCACTCCGCTCTCAATGTAGGTACGCAATCCGATCTCGCGCTCCACCACGATCAGGGCTCCGGTCTGGTCCTGAGCAAAGGTGCTAGCCGCCATTACGATGTCATCGTATGCATCGGCCGCTCCGTTTTGCGAGCCACGTGTGAGGGTAAGGTTTCGGCCAAGGCGTGCCAGAGCCTGGCGAATTTCGGTTTGGAAGATCACGATGAGGGCAAAGATGCTATAGGGAAGAATTGTGCCGACAAGCCAATCCAGAGTGCGCAGGTTACTGAGACGCGCGATGTAGAAAGCAATCACCAGCGCGCCCACGCCGGTGAGCATGGGGACGGCGCGCGTGCCCCTTACGAGCAGCAGAAACTGGTAAATGAGAAAAGCGACGAGCAGAATGTCCAGAACGGCTCCGGTCGTCAGGTGCGGCGAGTATCCAGACAAATTCGGCAGCGTCGGCATGGTCTCCTCTCTATAGCGTACGCGTGCGCTGTGTTGCGCATAGAAATACTTGGTCTTCTTATTGTAAAGCAGGCGCGTCGCAAAACAGCGTACGCAATGTGTTCGATGAACTTCGGTTACTTCGTGCTGGTCTCGGTCGCAGGCTTTGTTTCGCGCAAGGCCTCGACTCTGGCGTCAAACTCACCGCTGGCCAATCGCGCATGGATGACTGCTCCCTTGGAGAGTTGCGACGTGTTCGTCACAAGGGTGCCCTGGGCGTCGAAGATCAGTGAATAGCCTCGCTCTAATATCGCCACCGGAGAGAGCGTAGCCAGTTTTCCGGAGGCCTGCTCGAGGCGTGATCGATGGCGCATCAGGAAGCGCCAGGTGGCCGAGGATAGAGCTTCCATGCGGGCAGATAATTCACGCTCGCGCATCTTCAGCTGTTGACGTAAATCGTGCTGGCGGAGGCGCGAGACGCCAAGATCCAAACGGCGGGAGGCTTCGCCAAGGCGCGCGCGCACCAGGCTATCCAGCCGATAACGCAGATCGTCCACGCGCTGCTGGCGGCGCGCGATCGCGTCTTCCATACGGGAAAAAACGCGATTTTTCTCAAGCGACGATACTTTTTGGCGCTCGTAAAGCAACCTGTATTGCACTGACCGGAGTAGACGCTCCCGCAGAGCAGAGACCGTTTCCTGTAACTCCTGTTTCGACCTGATGACGATTTCGGCCGCTGCAGAGGGTGTAGGGGCGCGGAGATCGGCCACGAAATCGCAGATCGAGAAATCGGTCTCATGGCCAACCGCGGAGATTACGGGAATTCGGCTGGCTGCAACAGCGCGCGCCAGTCGCTCATCGTTGAACGCGGCAAGGTCTTCGACGCTGCCGCCACCTCTGGCGATGATGATCACATCGACTGCGAAAGCCGACGGGGAAGTCTGTTCGTTGCTTTGTTCGTTAAAGAAGCGAAGGCCAGCGCAAACCTCGGTGACAGCGCTCTCGCCCTGTACCTGGGCAGGGTAGATCAGGACATTGAGCGAATGGTGTCGACGGTGCAGAACGTTGAGAATGTCCTGAATCACGGCTCCGCGCGGCGACGTGACCACCCCGACTCGTCGAGGGAGGGCGGGTAGCGGTTTCTTCCGTTCCTGCGAAAAGAGACCCTCAGCAGCCAGTTTTGCCTTGAGCTGCTCGAATGCGACCTGCAATGCCCCTGCGCCCATGGGTTCCATGTATTCGGCGAGCAACTGCATCTCGCCGCGCGATTCGTACATGGTGATGCGACCGCGTGTGATTACCTGCATCCCATTCTGCGGACGGAAGCGCAGCAGACGAGCCTGAGCGCGAAACATCACTACTCGGAGCTGGGACTCGCCGTCCTTCAGGGTGAGGTAAAGGTGGCCACTCTCGGCGGGGCGATAGTTGGAGACTTCGCCCTCGACCCACACGTCCGGAAAACCTTTTTCCAGATGAGCTCGGACAGTAGTCACCAACTCGCGAACGCCGTAGATTCGGCGCGAGGGTGCTTCAGCGGAAAACTCGAAGGAAAACTGAGAATCGCCCACCTGTGAAGTTTAACAGGCCCGTCGCATGACGGGTTCTATCGGCGAAAGGCGCGTACCAGCCACAGAATCAGAGAAAACAACAGGCTCAGGATGATGGAAGTCGCGAGTGGGAAATAAACCTGGGTATTGCCACTACGGTTGCGCCAGTGCAAGTCTCCGGGTAACCGGCCAAAAGGAATACCGAGACGCGATGCAAGCAAGATCGCTCCACCAAGGGCTACGACGACGAGGCCCAGCCCGAGTAGCGTCTTGCCCAATTCCGCCATGGAGTGATTTTACCAGCACGGCCAATCTTCCGAATTGTCTGGAGCTCGCGGAAAGACTCGCCAGCAGCCCCGGTTTCCGCATCCAACCTTCAAGATTCAATTAGGGTGCACTGCTGGGTCTGTCTTGCATCGGCTTCCGGTGAAATGGCTTCCCATGGTTGCAAGATGGAGTTTCTGACGAAAAATTCTTTTCTGATTTGCCTATCGGCGGTGCTGCTCCTCCTCGTTGAAGTGCCTTCGGCTCTAGCGGCGGACCCGGTACCGCTGACAACCAGGAATGCACTCACTCCGGGAATGAACGCGGACGAGATTGTTGCCCGGATGAACCGGAGCAATGAACTCCGTGCTGCTGAACTGCCCGCCTATGAAGGCAAGCGTTCCTATGAGTTGACTTATCGCGGACTTCTTTCCAGCCGGGAGGCTGCGATTGAAGTGATCGCCCATTACCATGCGCCAGAGACGAAAAGCTTCGAGGTGATCTCGCAGAGCGGCTCAAAGGTACTTCAGTCCAAAGTATTCGAAAAGTTGCTGGAGAGTGAAAAAGAAGCCGCTCTTGCAGAGAACCAGAGCCAGACCGCGCTTACACCAGACAACTATACGTTCACGCTGCTTGGTTCGCGGCCAAGTCCTTACGGCGGCTGCTATCGCTTGGGTGTGGCACCACGGCGTGAAGAGAAGTTTCTCTATCGAGGAGAGATTTGCGTAAACGCCGCGGACTTTGCGGTCGAAACCATCGACGCCGAACCGGCCAAGAGCCCCTCGTTCTGGATCAAGAAAACGCGAATCGAGCATCGCTACCAGAAGATCGGACAGTTCTGGCTTCCGGCTTCCAATCAGACCGTATCCAACGTCCGGTTCGGTGGCACTGCGACGTTAAATATCCTGTACTCCGAATACGAATTACACTGACCGCAAGTCTCGCGCCAAAAAGAAATGGCCCGTAGCAAGTTGCTCCGGGCCATTTCTCTTCTTAGGTGTTTCTTAGAAGTGGTACACGATCTGGATTGATGGTTCCGCCACATGAGTGCGCAACCCGGTTCCAAAGGTGGCGCTGGGATCGGTGCTGGTGAGCTTGAAATCAGGTTCGGAACGGAATAGGCCACGATATTGTAAGCGTAGGGCAAGGTGGTCGCTCACTTTCATGTCTGTCCCAAATCCATAGGCGAAGGCCGGTTTCATGTCTGCCTGCGGTGTACCGGTGGCAGTAAAACCGCCAGAGACCGGAGAAAAGCGAACCATGCCGCCGCCGAACATAGCGTAGGGCTTGACCCGTTCGTTCACGGGAAGGCGGAAGATATAGGTTCCAATCAACTCACCGTTGTTCGTCTTGACTCGGGCGATACCCTGGCCATCGTTGTTATAAAAGACCTCAGTATTGCGGTTCACCGTTAGAGCTAATCCGAACGCGCTATGGCGGCCGAAATCGTATCGCGCATCGGCCACAATTCCCGCGGAATTTGTGGTCGACTGGGTACCTCCGGCGGTGAAGTTCGCGTCTGTCACGGCCCGGGTAAAGGTTGCCGCCGGAAAGATTCCTTGAAAGCCGAGACCTACCGAAATGTTAGACGTAAAGCCCTGCGCGTGAGCCATGCTGCCAAACGCGAGTACGGTTACCAGAATAAGTTTTAGTTTCAAAAGTCTCTCCTTGTTACTTAGGGACAACCGCAACGAAGCTTGGGACCAGTTCGACCGTAGCTGGGACCGTAATGATAGTACCGGTTACAGCGCCCGACGAATTCGTGACATTACTCGTGACCACGTCTTCCGTACCCGTTGTTAAATCAAAGCGGCGCAGTGCCGCGGTCTTTGAGGTGCTGTTATAGGTTCCGATAAACAACTTGCGGCCATCGCTGAGAACTCCGCCGCTGAGGGGGATGATTGGAGCGCTTGCATTTGCAGCCGTAAGTTCGATAGCCGCGTGGGTGCTCACGTCGAAGCCGTGAATGAGGGAGTCCGGACTCGGGCAGGAGGTCGCACCAGGAGTGTTGAACGGATCAACCACTCCGGTGACAAAGGCTTGTTCCAGCCGTGCCGAAAAAGTGATTTGCTTTGCGGTGCATGGCAGCGCGGAAGGCGTAGGAGCGGCGGTACTGACAGCGACAGTTCCTGCGCAGACGTAGCCAGGAGGTACTGTCTGACCGGTCGGTGGTGTCTTTGTCACGGAGTAGTCAAGCCATTGATTACCAGATGACAGCCCGATGACTTGAGGCGTACCGCCGATCGCGGTAACCGAAAGATTGATCGGATTTCCCGTAGGTATAGGCGGAAATTGTGGATTCTGGTCATCGCACGTGGAGTAGTTGGCCAACTGGTTTCCACTTGCAAAGTACGATTGGCCATCCGGTGTCCAGGCCAGCGCCGTCACACCCGAACTGGCGTTGGTTAAGGTTGGCACGAACGTATCCGAGTTGAAAACGTACACACCTTTGTCACCTGCGATCCAGATGTTGGAATTGTCAGGAGCGAAGGTCACCGCATGTATGTTTGGAAGAGTAAAACGCGAGGCAACCTTAGTTCCGGTTGTGTCGATGAAATAAACCAGGTGGTTTGCAGAGTTCGGAGCGGAGGTATCCGATATCACGACATAGCGGCTATCCGGTGAAACCCCGAGGACTTGTCCGGTGATTACGTCCGTGCTTTGTCCACCAGCGATTGGGAAGGTCTGGAGCGATGAACCGAAGGTAGCGAGGTCTACGACAACCAGGCCCGCGCTGCTACCAATGTAGGCTTTGGCGGCATTCGGGGCGACCACCAATGAGTTTGGAGAATTGCCCAGTTCGACGGAATGGATGACAGTGAGGGTTTCGCTATCAAGGACCAACAAACGGAAGATAGGCGTAACGCCATCCGCAAAAGTTGTTCCCGTAACCAGCACCGCACTGGAGGTCGTCCCTTGTACCGTCACGCCGATCACATTGCTATAAACCGGATAACCAAAGCCAACCGACTTTGCCGTGACCGGAACCGGTGGTCCACTCGTCCCAGAAGGCACGGCGAAGTCCGGCACCGAAGCATTGCAGGTAGGCGGTTCGCAGGCTGCCATCACGGTAGTGCGTCCCGAAGCCGTGGTCGTGAAATCGTCGGTAAGGGGCAGCGTGGCGGAGAAGGTGCCAATGAGTAAATCCGACGAAATGTAAGAGATCGGCAACGAGATCGGCGCGGGCAGGGGATTCCCGTTGGTATCCAGCGGGTGCATGGTGTTGCCGTTGGAGTCCAACACGTTTGTCACGGTGAAGAATTTCTGATCGCCCTTATTCAATATGCATGAGTCGGTGCTGGCGCAATTACTGTCCGTGCTGCTTATGTCCGCCGTCGAGAATGGAGCAACCGGCACGCCTTTGGTAATTGGCGAGTGGGACAGAACGATTGAGGCTGGAGGACAGGTGGCGAATGCCAGCGGCACACTGACCGTTCCATTCAGCTTCGCATACACATTGGTTACCCCAGGGCTGCGCGCAATCACATAGCCGTGAGTGCTGACCGCCGCCACGTTGCTGTCTGCCACCGTCCACGTGTAGTCATTGTCAAATGGAAGGGCCACGGTGCTGGGCGCGTTAGTGCCAAAGGTGGGAGTGGCAATGTACTTTACCTGCTGGTTCTGCGAGATGCACGTACCAGTCGGCACTGATGCAGTCGTCCAGCCGGGCGCAGTCAGGGTTACGGCGGTGGCGCGTGGGTGGACGGAGACGATGGTTGTTCCACCGGCGCCGTGACTGGCATCGTAAGCCGTGATGGTCACATACCCAGAGGGGAGGTCCAATTTTCCGGCGATTGAGTTTCCGGCAGAATCCACGGCGTTCAGAGGAAACACTGTCGGCGTACAGGTCACGTATCTCGAGTCCCATTGTCCGGCGCAAACCTCTCCAATGGGAGATACCGTCACCCGAGGATCCGACGTTAAAAACTTAATCGTTGGCTGTGGCGTAACCGGCTTTGGCGTGCTGTTCTGGTTCGAAATTTCAGCCGTCGCCGAGATGGTACCCCAGTCGCCGGAGTTCAAAGTAAATTGGTCCGGCGTCACCGCGACCGTGTATTCGTCGTGAGTGCCGGGCTGTGTACTGCTGTTGACCGAAGATCCGCAGCTTGCCAGTGTTCCGGCAAGCCCTATAAGAATCAGAGTTAACCAACGATTCATGTACCGCACCTATCGGATCGTAATCCAAGTCGGACTGCCTTCAGCGCCAACAAAGGCCGGACTCTGTTGTCTCAGCGTGCCGTTATTCTGGTTGATTTTATATTGGAAGATCTTGTTGGCAGACGTATCCAGCAGGTACAGACCGTTGTTTGCGTTTGACACGGCAACGAATGCCGGAGTCGTGCAACCGCTGCCGCAATCGAACGGAGACCCAGTCGTGACCGGCGTTCCGTTGACAATGGTCGTGGAATTGAGGACCTCGCTCAGTTGGCCAGCCGAACCGGCCGAAGAGCCAGTAAGGATCTTGAAAATCGAAATATTGTGCGAACCCTGATTAGCCACGAAGAGATAGCGGGTGTCATTGGACGTGGCGCCAGCGACCGGTTGCGATGGACCTATTCCAGTAGCATCCGGATTCTCGTTGAACGGTACACCTTGCTGGATTGGGGTAAGAGCCCCTGTACCAGATGTGGTGAAGCCGTAGATGTTAGGACTCGTATAAGCAGGGGAGGTGCCGGAGGCAGGAAAAGTCGTGGTAGCTACTTTGTCCAAGACGTACAGATACGACCCGTTTGCCGAAAGCACCAGATAGTTCGGGAACTGGCCTACGCTCTGGACGGGAGAAACTGGCGTCGGAACCCCTGATGACGAGTTCAAGGTGTAGCTCAATACCGCCTGCTGGGTTGGCGAAAGGGCATACAAAACACCGCCGTTGGGCGCCATCACCAACTGCGTGATCGAGTAGAAAGTCAATATGGAACTGCCTATCTGCGACGGAATTCCCGTGGCAGCGTCAATCGAAAACACCGCGAGCTTCTGCGTGTCCCTTAGTGCAATGTATATAAAGGTGTTGTTAGGGGAGATCACCATCGCGCTGGCGTGGCCACTGAGCGGGAACGTGCCAATCTGAGTGGTCAGGCTTCCGTCGCCGTTACGGACGTAGGCGTAGAGCGTTGTGCCGTTATTGTCCAGGTAATATGCCCATTTTCCGTTGGCTGAAAACCTGAGCACTAAAGGTCCATCGCCTGCTGGGGTAGGAGCATTCTGTGGCGAAATGCTGGCCTTGGTCAGGGTGGCGTCCGTGTTCACGTTGAACACGGTAAACCCTGTTCCGGTGGAATTGCTGATGTATGCCAGTGTTCCGGTGCTTGTAACTCCACCGCATCCAACCATTAGTGCCAAGAGGCAAATTGCGGCCGTATAGCCGATCAAGCGCTTCATGCAAGCTCCCAGGGCAGACAGAACTTCATCGCCCATGTTTTCGAGAATCAATCCTAACCAATCATAAATCGGGCAGACCACAATTCACCCGTTAGTTAAGCAGCAATTCGGGTAAATTTTCCTATCTCGGATTGTGAGATTCTACTCTACTTGCTGCTTTTTTGCCTCCGGACGGCAATCCGAGCCCACTCCCAGAGCCCTGCCATACGTGGTTTTTGTATGTTCCTTTTCCCTGCGGGCTTGCCCGATACGAGGGGGCGGTTGCAGAATACAATCACTGAGGTGACAGGACTTGGAGCTTGATCTGGACGCCGTAGAGACGCGAATACTGGGCTCATTGCTGGAAAAAGATATCACCACTCCAGAGTACTATCCGCTGACCCTGAACGCGCTACTGGCGGCCTGTAACCAGAAGTCGAATCGCGACCCGGTCATGGAGTTGGGAGAGGCCTCGGTGCGTGCGGGATTGCGGTCCCTGGAAGAAAAGGGATTCGCAGGATTGGCGCGCGCAGAGGGACGCGTTGCGCGTTTTGAACACCGCATCGGCGAAGTTCTGAATCTTGGCCGTCGTGAGAGCGCTCTGCTCTGTACCCTGCTGTTGCGAGGCGCCCAGACACCGGGCGAACTGCGCGGGCGTAGCGAGCGCATGCATCGCCTCGAAGATCTCGACGAAGTACAACTGGTCTTGCAAAAGCTCATCGAGCACGACCCACCCCTGGTAAAGATCCTGCCAAGGCAGCCCGGAACCAAAGAAGCGCGGTATGTGGACCTGTTTGGTGGGCATGAGATCGAAGTAAACGACGTCTCCGCGAACGTGGCTACTGTCTCGCCAGCGTCACGGGAGGAGCGGATCACGACCCTCGAATCTGAAATCGCTCAACTTCGCGCCGAATTCGAGGCTCTAAGGCAGCAATTTGCCGATTTTCGAAGCCAATTTGAATCCTAGTGCTTCCGATTCCACCTTCGGCGGCGTAGCATTCCAGTCATAGGGAGCTATTATGAGCACAATTACTGAATCTGTAGTCAGCGGTGTGAGGCTTTCCGTTCATCCACCGAAGCGCCTGCTCTACGGACCGGGCCCCAGCCAAGTCTATCCGCGCATTTACCAGGCGATGGCGCAGACGATCGTCGGCCATCTTGATCCGTATTTCTTCCAGGTGTCGCAAGGCGTCCAAAAGGGCCTTCGTACGGTATTTGGAACCGCGAACGACCTCACGATTCCTATCTCGGCCACAGGCTCCGGCGGAATGGAAACCGCGATCTCGAACTTTGTCGAACCAGGCACCAAGCTTGCGCTTTTCGTCAACGGATTTTTCGGCGAACGCATCTGTGAGATGGCCAAGCGGCATGGTGCGGAAATCGTCCGTCTGGAAAGGCCCTGGGGCGAGGTATTTTCTGACGATGAAGCCGCCGACTTTATTCGGCGTGAACGTCCTCAGGTAGTAGCTTTCGTTCAGGCGGAAACTTCGACCGGCGCTTTTCAGCAAAGCAAAGCACTCTGCGCCGCCGCCCACGAAGTGGATGCAATCGTGATCGGTGACTGCGTCACTTCACTGGGCGCAATGCCCGTAGACGTGGATGCTAATGGAATTGATGTCGCTTACAGCTGTTCGCAAAAGGGACTGAGCGCGCCTCCAGGACTGAGCCCAATCACCATTTCACCTCGCGCTCACGAGCGCCTGCGTCAACGCAAGCAGCCGTGCCGAAGCTGGTACTTCGACCTTGGCTTGATTTCGGATTACCTGACGGTCTCACACCGCTATCATCACACAGCGTCCGCAACACTTTTTTATGCAATGCATGAGGCGCTGGCAATTGTTGAGGAAGAAGGACTCGTGCTCCGGCAGCAACGTCACCAGAGGGCGCATCAACGTTTCGTTGCTGGAGTTGAGCGGCTCGGATTAACCATGCACGTCGCTCCGGGAAACCGCATCTGGAACCTCAACACGCCCCGCGTTCCAGAAGGCGTGAACGAAGCCAAGGTGCGCGGCTATCTCCTGGAAAAACACGGAATCGAAATCGCCGGAGGCTTCGGCCCGCTTGCAGGCAAGATATTCCGTATCGGTATCATGGGCCCCCTCGCCACAGAAGAAGGCGTGGACCGATTCTTGGCGAAGTTTGATGAGGCGATGAAAGAAAGCCGGTAGGAAAGGTTTCAAGGTTTCGCAGGTTTCAAAGTTTCAAGGTTGAAACCAAAAGCCAAACCGCGATGCTTTGGCTGATTGTGGAACTACAAAAGGGTGCCGATGGATGGCACCCTTGATTCTTGCTTTCGTCTTTACCTTGAAACCTTGAAACCTTGAAACCTGCGAAACCTTGAAACTTTGTTCTTATTCCTCGCGCATCCGTCGATCAATAGGTCGCCGTCCAGCGTAACCCTCTTCAGTTCCATGCCAGTGCGAGATAGTCGGTTCACCCATCTTCCAACAGAGCAGCACGATTTCACCGTCCACCTTGCACGGAAAATCCAGTAATCCAATATCGAGATCCTTCACCTGCACGCCGATGGCGTTGATTTCCGAGAGGGTATCCTTGGCGCTCTGAATCGCCTTCTCGCGCTGAGCTTTACGAACCGCGCAGGCGCGCACATTCACCAGCGTGCCCCCGTTGAGGAAGATGCGCTCGGTCAACTCATTGAATTCCCGATCGATCTCTTCGATCAGTGTTTTTGATTCGATCGACCTGCGCAACAGGCTTTCCAGAATCGGTAGCATGGACTGCGCTTCACGCAATGTAAAGGTTCGCATAATGTGGCTTCGTATACTGGCTTCGTTTACGTAGCTTCGTATGTTTCTATTCTAACCGATTGCCAACGGTCCCATCACCCAGAGGCAGCAAGACCGCGGTCGTCCTCCGCGGCCTGCCGATTTCTCTACATCTTTAGCGTTCTCTTTCTAGCCCTTTATCTGCAGCATCCGGTCCAGTGCGACCTTGGCCCAACGTTTTACGGCCGGGCGCACCTTGATCTGATTCACGACTGTGCCCTCAACCAGATTTTCCAGTGACCACGCCAGATGTTGCGGTGAAATGCGATACATCGTGGTGCACAGGCAACCGGAGTCATTCAGACTCATGATTGTCTTATCGGGATGCTGCTTCGTGAGGCGATTGACCAGATGAATCTCGGTTCCGATGGCAAACTTCGCACCCGCCGGGGCCTCGGCTACCAGGCGGCGCAACTTGTCGGTCGAACCGGTATCATCTGCCTTCTGGCAGACCTCCCAGCGGCACTCAGGATGCACGATGACGCGGATCCCCGGGTGACGTTCGCGGATGCGATCCACGTGCTCAGGCACAAAGCGCTGATGCACCGAGCAATGTCCCTTCCATAGAATCGCCTTCGCCTTGCGCAGTTGTTCCGCCTGCAGGCCGCCCTGCAACTGATATGGGTCCCACACCACCATCTCGTCGAGAGGAATCCCCATGTTGTAGCCGGTGTTGCGTCCAAGATGCTGATCGGGAAGGAAGAGGAGCTTCTCGTTGCGGGCGAAGGCCCATTCCATGGCCCCGCGCGCGTTGCTGCTGGTGCATACCGCTCCGCCACGCTCGCCCACAAACGCCTTGATCGCCGCTGTCGAGTTCATGTACGTCAGGGGAGTGATACCGCGTCCCTGCTCGGTGGTTACCCCAAGACGTGTGAATTGATCCCATGCGTCTTCGACCTGCGATATCTCTGCCATGTCAGCCATCGAACAGCCGGCGTTCAGGTCCGGCAGAATGACTGCCTGGTCAGGACGCGCCAGAATATCGGCCGACTCGGCCATGAAGTGTACGCCGCAAAACACGATGTAGCGCCCCTTGGCCTGTGAAGCCAGTTCGGAGAGCCGCCAGCTATCGCCCTGATAGTCGGAAAATTGAATCACTTCGTCGCGCTGGTAGTGGTGCCCCAGAACGACACATTGCTCCCCAAGAATCTCGCGAGCCGCGCGAATGCGGGCATCGCACGAGCGATCCGGCAGGACAAGATAATTGTCCAGGGAGCACGTAGAGTTCGTACTAACTGCAGTAGCCAATGTTTTTCTGCCTTCAGTTCTCGCTGCCATCCAAATGGAAGACACGAAAACGGGGATGTTGAAAGCGCTATCTCCGGCTCCAGCGGATGCACATACCTTGTGGGTCCCGCCCGCGGGGATGTTGAAGCCGTAGTTTGTTACTGATGTTAATGATGCATGAATGAGGGATGAGGAGGCAAGCTTTTGTAAGAACGTTATCCGCCGATGTGCACCATAGTTCTGCCGGGCTGCACAAATCCTGGCTCGCCAATGTGGTGCCGTTCTTCCTTCTGCGATACGGCGTGCTCGATCACGCGTGCGAGTCCCTGGTCATCGCAACCGTTGCGCAGAGCAGCGTGCAAGTCATGTTCGCGCAATGAGAATAAGCAAGTGCGGATCTTTCCGTCGCTGGTAAGTCTTATGCGCGAGCAGGCACCGCAGAAGGGAAGCGTCACTGGAGCAATCACGCCGAATTCCCCGCGCTCGTCGTCAAAGCGGTAGCGCCGCGAGGTCGAACTGGGCTCGTGCGCAATCTCGTGGAACGGAGCAAAGTTCGCCATGCGTTCCAGAATCTCCGCCAGCGGAACCACGACCTGCGGGCTCCAGACGCGATCCTCTTCCAATGGCATGAACTCGATGAAGCGGACAGCGACCTGCTCTTCGCAGGCAAAACGGCCAAAGGCTTCGATCTGGTCCTCATTAAAACCGCGCAGCAAAACGCAGTTCACCTTTACTGGTCCGAGTCCGATGCGCCGCGCCGTGCGAAGGCCATTGAGCACCGACTCGTAGCCGTTTTTCACGCGCGTGATTCGGGCGAAGCGTTCGGCGTCCACAGCGTCCATGCTCACGGTGACGCGGTTCAGGCCAGCTCGTTTGAGAGGCTCCGCCAGCTCGGCGAGCAAATGCCCGTTGGTGGTGACAGCCAGTTCCGGCGGCGTGCCTGCGTCGGTACGCAACGAGGCAAGTTCGCGCACCAGTTCAACAATGTCGCGGCGCAACAGGGGTTCGCCTCCGGTCAACCGAATCTTGGTGATGCCAAGGGAGACAAAAACTCGCGCCATGCGTACGTAATCCGCCAGAGCAAGCTCGGGATATTGCGCGCCGACGGTGCCTGTCCGGCAATAAACGCAGCGGTAGTTACATCGGTCGGTGATCGAAATGCGAAGGTCGCGGATGACGCGTCCGAACTTATCCTGTAAAGGCATGAGAGGCGAGCTGAGTACCGCTGCGTTGGATCTATAGATGCATTCGGCACGGAGACGGCTCGGAAGGCGGCACAGTCACCCGAGAGTAAGAGCAAGCTCAAGGGAGAGCTACCCCCCCCTATATTTCCCGTTAAAAATCTGAAAACAAAAAGGTTAGGGGCAAGGTTTCAAGGTTTCGCAAGGTTTCAAAGTTTCAAGGTTGAAGTTCAAAATCTCGCGTCCCTGCATCCATCTATCTTCAGGATAGCAAATTGCAGGAGGAATCCCCTCACTTGGGAAGAAACTCTATTTAGTTTGGAGTCAGAAGGTTACGAAGGAAGATAGAAAATTTTCGCTTGACAACGAATGGGGTGACCCCTTGAGTGAGACAGTTTGAGTTTTGACAGTTCGCCATTGAGGGATTCCGCGAAATTCGCGAATTTGAGCGAAGGAAAAGCGCGATACAGAGTCGCGAGTTGGGGGCTGACGTTGCACTTTAAGCTATTCGTTCGGATGGCGAGATCGCGATAGTTGCGGGAGAATAACAAACACGACACAGAGGTCAAAAGCCCCACACAACCCAAAAGAGGACTTCTATGGGTCACCTGTGATCTTTCAGGAGGTTGTCCATTCGGTTGGCCTCGAAAGCTGGATTGCTCGTCACAATCAGCTTCCTCGGTCTCAATCGAATGGACAACCTCTTGAAAGATCACAGCCACCCGCCACCCGCTTTTCGGCGTCAATATCTACATCCTCCATGCTATTATTCGTGCGCCAGAAATATTGCAATCATCTGGCAGCATAGTGAATTTCGCGCCACCGTGCGTCTCTTCGTAAGCGGAATCGCTCACCGTAACAGGCCATCGAGACAAGGCCGCCACAGAACCACTCCACTGGGCCCTGTAACGCGGGTTTCCTTATCGCAATGCATTGAATCTTTTGTGAGGTGCATAAAATGCAGAGGCTGCCTGTCCGCTCGTGTCCGCTATTTTTGCTTTTCCGAGCATTCTTGATCACCATCCTTGTCCTCGTGACCGCCGGTTTCGGCGTGCTCACACTTCGGTCCTATGGTTTTTGGAGTAACTTCGCCTCGGCAGCGAAAGCCGCGCCACGCGCCAGCGTAAGCAGCGGCACTCCCGGCTTAATGAGCTTCGATGTTCCAGGAGCAGGTACAACCGCCATTGAGGGAACGCTTCCTTCCAGTATCAACGCCTCGGGGGTGATTGCGGGGACTGCCATTTACACGGGCAATGTGAGCCACGGCTTCGTGCGTGCCGTCGATGGCACCATCACCAGTTTCGCCGCGCCGGATGCTGGTACTGGTAACAATCAAGGAACCTTCGCCGTGAACATCAACACCGGTGGAGCAATTGCCGGAATGTATGCTGACGCGAGAAACACTTATCACGGCTTCGTGCGTGCTGCCGACGGCACCATCACTGAGTTCGACGTTCCGGCTGCCGGCACGAGCGGCCATCGCGGGACTATTGCAATGAGCATCAACGACTCAGGGGTGGTCGCTGGAACCTATGTCACGGGATCCGTCGACACGACCTCTGTGAGGCATGGCTTCGTGCGTGCTACCAACAGCACGATCACCAGCTTCGACGCTCCGCACGCAGGCGCGCAAGACAAACAGGGAACCGTAGGCGTCAGCATCAATGCAAAGGGAACGATCACCGGATTCTACATTGACGGGACTTACGTAGCTCACGGCTTCGTGCGCGCAGTCGATGGCACGATCACGGAGTTCGACCCTCCAGGCACAGGCACCGGTAATCAAGCTACGAAGGGGCTTCAAATGGGAACCATCCCCATCAGCATCGATGCGGCCGGCGACGTAGTTGGGATCTATGCCGATACCAGCAATGTGCGTCACGCCTTCATGCGCGCCTCCAATGGCATCTACACTAGCTTCGATGGTCCGGGCGCCGCCGCCGGTGGGACTTCGCTGGTGAGCTTCTTTCCGGGAACCACCGCAACGCACATAGCCCCCGGAGGGAGCTTGATCTCCGGAGGGTACCTGGACGCCAGCGGAGTGCTGCATGGCTTCGAGCGCGCTGCCGATGGCGCCATCTCTACTGTCGACGGCCCCAACGTGGGCATGGGAACCGGCGGCACCAGTATCAATGACGCAGGCGATCTCACGGGAGTCTACATGGACACCAACAATGTGCTCCATGGCTTCCTGCTTCCTTCTTCGGCACCGTCGGCAGCTACGCCCACCTTCAGTGTGGCAGCCGGGACGTATACCACGACGCAGAGCGTGACCATCTCGGATACGACGATCGGGACCACGATCTGCTATACCACGGACAAATCGACTCCGACTGCCACGACGCCGGGGACTTGCTCGAATGGAACCACGCTGACCAACGGAGCTTCCGTCAGCGTATCCACGTCGGAAACGCTTCAGGCAATCGCAACGGCCAGTGGCTATTCCAACAGCGCGGTGGCAACGGCGGCGTACGTGATTGGGGACTTTAGCTTGCCAGCCGCGCCGTCGTCGTTCAGCGCGACTCCGGGCACGCCTGCAACGAGCCCCCTGACGATCACTCCGGTTGGCGGCTTCACAGGAACGATTACATTCACCTGTACGGTTCCTGCTGCCATGCTGGAGGCCTCCTGCTCGGCGAGTTCTGTGCAGATCACCGGCAGCACCCCCGTGACTTCCACGTTAACCGTAAACACGACCGCACCCCACCGGGTCTCCGCCGCACTGAGGGCAAGCCCATGGACAACGACATCGTACGGCATGGTGTTTGCCGCCATGGTGTTGGCAACCGGGGCAGATAAAAGGGGTTGGAGAATAAGGCTTCTCCTCGCGCTTCTTCTGACGCTGACGCTGTTTGGGCTGGTGAGCTGTGGAAACAGTGGCTCCGGAAGTTCCACGAAAACTGACCCTGGCACCCCGGCTGGAACCTACAACTTGACTGTGGCGGCAACGAGCGGAAGTGCATCGCACTCGATGAGCATCCCTGTCACAGTGCAGTAAAAGTCTCTTACCGGAGGGATTCGGTGTAAGCCGTCTCCCTCCGGTACGGCTCAACCCTCGGTGGCATCGCACCAAGGTGAATGTCTTGCCGCCGATGTATCACCGGAACCTGGCCGGGTGCCCCACCTTCGCCGCGCTGTTCTTGCGCGGCGAAGGTGGGAAGCAACCTGCTCCCACCTGGAGCATTGCGTCATAAAATCACGTAACGGGAAGTCTGCAGAAATTGACTGTATCGCCTCCCACCTTAACGTCGAACAGCACGACGTGAAGGTGGGGCACCCGTTTCCCGGCAATGCCAGCAATCACATTCCGTCGTAGCTTGGCCCGCCGCCGCCTTCCGGTGGAACCCACGTGATGATTTGATATGGGTCCATGATGTCGCAGGTTTTGCAGTGCACGCAGTTCGACGGATTGAGGTGGATACGTTTCTTCCCCGGAGTCTCGGGAGATTCTTCCATCTCATAAACGTTTGCCGGGCAGAAGAACTGGCACGGATTGCCGTACTCCCTGGCGCAGCGGTCGCTGCAGATATTCGTGTCCTGAATAATAAGGTGCGCTGGCTGATCTTCCTCGTGCCGCGTGGCGGAGTGATAGAGGTCGGTGAGTTTGTCGAAGGTCAGTTTGCCATCGCCCTTGGCCGGGCCGAGTAGCTGATCGCGGCCTCCGGGATAGCCCATGTTGTCCCAGAGCGGCAACATGCGCTCATACCCAGGGTGCGAGGAATAGCGGTCGCCGAGGCCATATCCGCCGGTGGCCATCAGCAGGCCGGTGTTCAACATGCCGCTGAGGAATCCGTGCTCGAAGCCCTGGTGGAAATTGCGCACGGGGTAGAGCTCTTGTTTGATCCAGCTCGCCTCCACTTTTTGCTGCAGTTTTGCAAGCTGCTTTGCGCTGCAGTCGCCCGAGGTCAACGCCTCGAACGCGGTTTCGGCGGCGAGCATTCCGCTCTTGATCGCCAGATGAATTCCCTTTAACCGCTGCGAGTTTAAAAAGCCAGCAGAGTCGCCTACGATCATCCAGCCATCGCCGCCCAGCGGAGGCATCGCCCACCAACCACCGTAGGGCATGGTCTTGGCGCCATAACGCACCATCTTGCCGCCCTCCAGCAGTTTGGCCACAAACGGATGCTGTTTGAAAGATTGCAGAACGTGTTGGGGATCGGTGCGCGGATCGGGATAGTCGAGTCCGGTGACAAAGCCGAGCGAAACCGTATTTTCCTTGCCGCCGTAAATCCATGCCCCGCCGTATTCTCTCGTAGTAAGCGGGTAGCCCATGGTGTAGATCACTTCGCCGGGCTTAATGCGTCCTTCGGGCAGCTCCCATAGTTCCTTCACTCCCACGCCGTAGGTCATGGGATTGCGATCTTCCAGGAGCCCGAGTCTGCCGGTGAGTTCCTTGGTGAGCGAACCGCGTGTGCCCTCGGCCAGAATCGTTACCTTCGACTTCAGGTCGTATCCGGGTTCGAAATTTGGCTTAAGGTGGTTTTCCCTGTCCACGCCCTTATCGTCGGTACGCACGCCTGCGACGCGATCTCCCTCGAACAGCAACTCGCTTCCGGCAAAGCCGCTGAAGATGGTGATTCCCGTCTCTTCCACCTTTGCGCCCAGCCATTTCGTGAAGCGATTGATGCTGATCACATAATTGCCGTGATCCTGCATGGGGGGCGGTGTAATGGGTGCCTTGAATGCAGACTTTCTGGTCAGGAAATAAACACTGTCGCTCACAACCTCGGCTTCAATCGGCGCTTCGTTCCGCCAATCCGGCAGCAGTTCGTTCATCGAGCGCGGATCGAGCAACGCTCCAGAAAGGCAGTGCTGTCCAATCTCGCGCCCCTTCTCCAGTACGTAAATGTTTTCCTTGGAGAGTTGCGCGTCAGGGTGCTCCGCATTGTGCGCATCGATCAACTGTGAAAGCCGCAGAGCACAGGCCATTCCTGCTGGGCCGCCGCCGACGATTACAACATCGGCTTCCATCTCTGGGTGCTCGATTCCTTCTAATGGCGTGCGAAAAATCATGAGTTTGCTTTCAGGTTTCAAAGTTTCAAGGTTTCAAAGTTTCAAGGTTGGAAGACCTTGATACTCGTGCCCTTGTTTCAAGTGAGCTCAGAAGGCGATTAAGGAGGCCGAGGGTCTTGTAGCAATCTTCATTGAGGTTGCGGAGTTCGTCGTCGCGGCCCATTTTGAGCTCAGCTGCGATCTCAAGTTGAGTCTCCAGCTCTAACAGTGACCCACGAGCCATACAGAGGAAATGCGCAAAATCCGGTTTACTGCCGCGTCCTTGCCCCTCGGCAATATTGGAAGCCACAGAGACAGCAGCCCTTCGCATCTGGCTCGTCAAGCCAAACAATTCGTGCTTGGGAAACTGCTCCGTTGTCCGATAAACCGCGACGGCAAGAGACTTTGCCTTTTGCCACACGAGCAAGTCTTTATAGGTGTTGGCCAAGCAAGCTCTCCGTTCACAGGTTCTAACCTTGAAACTTTGAAACTTTGAAACCGGCTCTTTATCCCTTTGCCTTCTTAATTTCTTCCGTCAGCGCGGGCACGATCTCAAACAAATTTCCCACCACCGCGACATCCGCAACTTCAAAGATCGGAGCTTCCGCATCCTTGTTAATTGCGATGATGTTCTTTGAGCCTTTCATCCCGACAATGTGTTGAATTGCGCCGCTGATTCCGACTGCGAGATACAGTTTCGGGCTTACGGTCTGGCCGCTCGATCCAACCTGGCGCTCCATTGGTAGCCAGCCTGCGTCGCAAATCGGACGCGATGCCGCAATCTCTCCACCCAGGGCGTCGGCTAGAGCCTTGGCAATCTCGATGTTCTTTTGTTCCTTGATGCCTCGACCCACCGAAACAATGATCTCCGCCTGCGAAAGGTCAACCGCCTGTTTGGCTTCCTGGAAAGGAGGCTCCGGTTTGGTCCGAATCTCGCCTGTTGTGGCGCTGACAGTCTCCACTGGAGCCGTGCCGGCCTCGACTTGGTCGCCTCGATAGGCACCGGTCTGGAAGCTTGCGAACCACGGCCCCTCGCCCGTCAGCGAGACATCGGCTGCGAATTTTCCCTGGAACATCTGCCGAGTGAAGATCAGCTTTCCGTCCTCGAATTTCGCTCCTACTGCATCGCTTACCAGCACTGCACCCAGCGCGGCTGCGAGTTTCGGTGCGAAGTCGCGCACCTGGTAGGTGTGGGGAAGCAGCACCAGCTTTGGCTTATTGTTTTCGATAAACTTCTTGAGCGCCCCTACGAAGCCATCGGGAGTGTACTGTGCCAGCCCTTCGCCTTCGATGGCGTAGACCTTTGCGACCGCGGTTTTCGCGATCTCGCCTGCAATCGATGCGATGTTGCCGCCTCCGGCTATCGCGGCTTCCACCATCCATCCCGTCTGTTTGGCTAACGCCAGCGCCCCTGCCAAGGTCTCAAACGAGACCCGGTTCAGCTTGCCTTCGCGCTGCTCTGCGATTACCAGAATCGTCTCTGCCATCTGTCTATCCTCGATCACTGAACTTTTAACGCAACACGCGAAGCTTTCGCCGCCCTGCCAGCAGCAGAGCCAATCCAATGGCGCCGAACAATACCGAGAGCATGCCGAGGGTGTGCCGCCCATAAGGCTTCTCTGCCAAATGGAAGAAGTACAGCATCAGCGCGAGCATCAGGAGCATACCTCCTAGAATGCGCAGCGCGTTAACGCCTTCGCGAGCCTGTTCCCGGTCTCCACTCTTTGGAGTCTCGTTCGCCATTGCCACTCCTACAGAACCCGCATTTCGTCTCGCAGTTTAGCCACCAGCTTTTTTGCCACATCCTGCGCCGAGCCCTGGATTACTTCCGTCTGCTTCGTCTTCTTTGGGATATAGAGCCGTTCGATGTTTAGCTGGTTCGGTTTCAGCGCCGCCGAGACCTCATCGAAACTCACTTTGCGGAGCGGCTTATTCTTGGCCTGCTTGATGCCGATCAACGTGGCATAACGCAGTTTGTTGATGCCCGATTGAATCGTCAGCACCGAGGGCAGCGGCATGTCAACATACTGGAAGAAGCCGCTCTCAAGTTCACGTTTTACCCGGATGCCGTCCGGCTTGGCTTCAATATGCATAATGATCGTGGCGTGTGCCCAGCCCAGCAATTCCGCCAACAGCACACCGGTCTGCGCGTAGCCAAAGTCATCCGACTGCAACCCGGTAAAGATCAGGTCGAAGGACTCGTCCTTGATCGCCTCGGCAAAAGCACGCGCAATGTTGAACGCATCCAGGGTAACGAATCGATCGTCCTCAAGATGAATGGCCCGATCCGCACCTTTTGCCAAGGCCTCGCGAAGCACCTGCTGCGAACGTGCCGGTCCAGCGGTGATTACCACTACTTCGCCGCCATTCTTTTCCTTCTGCCGTAGCGCCTCCTCCAGCGCGTAAGCATCGGGCTCGTTTACTTCATAACCTACGTCTTCACGAATCCAGGTCGCGCGCTCATTCAACTTCAGCGGCGCGTCCTTCTGCGGTACCTGCTTCATGCATACCAGAATCTTCATCCCGCACCTCGAGCTCGGATTAGAGCGGTTTCAGTGTTGCCGTGCCGGTCGTTGCTTTGCTCCTGAGCGGTTATCTAGCTCCAGAGTTGTCAATGCTCACCACTGTCATTCAGAGCGTAGCGTGGAATTGCCGCAAAGCTCAAAAAGGCAGCACCGCCCAACCTCAACCGGCTGCTACGCCCTATGGAAACCACTGTTAGACAGATCAGCACTTTGATAACTGGGAGGCGCGAAGTTGCCCACAACTTCGCCTCAGGTAGAGCCAGCAGCCACGACTCGGCTGCCAGACCAAGCAGTATAGCTCGCAGTAGCGAAAAACTGAATACCCATTCAGTTTGAGGTGCCAGCAGGGAAGAGGGTTGCACGAAATACGTATGAGTGTGCCGCAACCATAGAGAAAGGGAGGCAGCGATGCCTCCCTCAGGATACGTTTTATCGCGCAAGGTGCTACAGAAAAGCTACCGTTTGGATCCCGGCAATCTCAAAGCGCTTGCGGCAGCGCATGTTCTTGCAGGCCAGTAGATCGTCTTTGCGCACCATGTAGCTCTGCGCCTTGGCAAACTTTGCCCGGTCGCGTTCGTCAGCCCTGGGCGGCAGTGCTTTCTTCTTCATCCGCACAGTCCAGCCAACCTCGTATTCGCCCTCCTGCCCGCAGTGCGGACAGACCAGCATATGTTTCTTCGTCTCTTGCCGTTCGTCGAAATAATCACGCTCTTCCATGGTCACTCATTATATAGGCAGTATTCGGCTCCCATACCGTGACCTTTCCGAATATCTGACCGTCTGGCAAGTTTTATGCACTCCGGCGTCTTTTGAGAACGCCTCAGGAGCAATCTGCCACCCAAAACCGGCCCCCAAATTATTCCACTTTTCATATCCTCGGCCAACCAGCATCCCTGATTTGGTATTTCCGAATTCCAAATACCTCGAAAAGTGCTGATTTTCAGAGTTTCTGTTTGGTGCTCTGCGTGCACATTAGAACGCGAATACCCCTTTTCGACCAACTTGGTCGCCAATTGTAACTTTTGCTTTAAAACCGGTTGTGTGTAACAACCGTGGGAGGATTCAAACTATGAGTAAAAAGCGTTCACTCGGTGTTCGCTTCTGCGTCATCCTGGCTATCGCGGCTCTGTTCTTTATGACCGTGGGCCTGCAGGCGCAGGAAACCACAGGCGGACTGCAAGGCGTCGTAAAGGATGCGAACGGCGCAGTCGTGCCCAAGGCCAACGTCGAATTGACCGGTACCTCGCTGGTCGGTTCCAAGAAGCTCACAACTGACGGCACCGGCTACTATCGCTTCACCAACGTTCCTCCAGGCGCTTACACCCTCACGGTGAAAGCAGCCGGATTTGCAACGTTGAAGCGCGACGGTATCACCCTCGAAGTCGGTCACTTGCCTACGCTCGATCTGACGTTGAAGGTCGGCAGCACGGAGACCGTGGTCGAAGTGACCGGGGAAGCGCCGCTCATCGACGTTACCGGCACGCAGACGCTGACCAACATCACCGAAGACGTGGTAGCCGATGTGCCTCACGGCCGCTCCTATCAGTCAGTGATTCAGTTTGCACCTTCAGCCCGCAATGAACCCCTCGCCGGTAGCGCAGTCACAGCGCAGAGCGCCGGTGGTACTGGTAACGGCGGCAACTCTCCTGGTAACGGCGGAAACGGCCAGACTTATGGCTTCTCTGTTGCCGGCGGCGCGGACTCAGAAAACTCCTACTTGGTAGAAGGCCAGGAAACTGCCAGCCCGATCGGCGGCACGGCGCACACCAATGTTCCTTTCGAGTTCATTCAGGAAGTCCAGATCAAGAGCTCGGGCATTGAAGCTGAGCATGGCGGCGCGCTCGGTGGCGTCATCAACGTAATCATGAAGAAGGGCACCAACGATTGGCACGGTGCCGTGGGCCTCAGCTATGAAGGCAGCCCCCTGGACGCCGGTGACACGTCGTCGGCTTCTTACCTCCGCTACAACCCCCAGGTGGCCCAGACCGTCGGCGGCACTACCCTCGTACCGTGGATCAATAGCCGCAAAATAGATTCTCCGGTCCAGCTCATTTCGCCGAAGAAGGACGTTTACAAGACCATTCTCCCCTCATTTACGCTTGGCGGCGCGCTCATCAAGGATCGCCTCTTTGCGTTCGTGGGCTTTGCTCCGCAATACTTCACTCGTACGCGTGACGTCAATTTCGGAGGCAGTCTCGGATCTCAGCAGTTTGGCCGCGACCAGCAGACCTACTACAGCAACGCGCGATTCGACTTCAAGGCAACCAGCAAGTTGAGCCTCTTCGCCTCCTGGATGTATCAGTATCAGCGCGAGACCGGCGCCTCTTTGCCGAATGCCGATGCCGTGGATCCCACCATCTACAATTCGTCGAAGACATCTCCTTTGACGAACTTCATGCGTGGCGTTGGTTTTGTCGCACCGAATGCAACCTACAACTTCGGAGCGGATTTTGCGATCACTCCAAAGCTCGTTTCTACGACGCGATTTGGTTATTTCTTTGAGAACTACCACGATTTTGGCTACCCGAACGGGACCATCTTCGTATGGGAAGCCAGCGGCTTGGCGTACACGGGTACCCCGTTATACCAAAGCACTGGATACGCCTCTGCCCTTCTCAACCAGGACTTCACGACGAAAGACGCGGATAAGCACTACCAACTGGACCAGGACTTCGCCGTCTTCAAGTCAGGTTGGTTCGGAACGCACAACTTCAAGGCCGGTTATCAGTACAACCGGACGCAGAATGACATCAATCAGACCACCAACGGGCCGGAAGTTAGGGTTTATCCTTTCCCGGCGACTTCAGGCAATGATCAGGCTAACTCTGGCTCGGGCACGTTCGGTCAGTTGGAAGTATTCGACTCAGGTACCGGCGGAAAGGTTTATAGCTACAACAACGCCTTCTTCGCGCAGGATGCCTGGACCATCGGCAAGGGTGTGACCATCAATGCCGGCGTCCGCTTTGAGAATGAAAATGTCCCGCTCTCGTCGTTCGCCAAGGCGAGCGGTACCCTCCCGCTTCAGTTCGGCTGGGGCAGCAAGATCGCTCCTCGCCTCGGCGCTGCCTGGGATGTCTTCCGGGACGGCAAGTTGAAGCTGTTTGGAAGCTATGGACAGTTCTACGACCAGATGAAGCTGAATCTGGCCATCAGTTCCTTTGGTGGACAGTGGTGGAACAGCTGCTTCTATCAGTTGAACAATACCAACCTTTCCCTGATTAGTGTTACCCCCGGCGCTGGCGGGCGTTACTGCACTGGTAACGACACAAATGCGCCAGCCCTCGGAAACTTCAATACGGCAACAGACCCAGGAGCCGTCGCTCCGTACAACAAATTCGCCTCTAACCAGAACTTCCGCGAACCAGTCCCGGGACTCAGCTACTTCTCGGCTGGTCTGAAGCCGTACAAGCAGCACGAGACGGTTTTTGGTGCGGACTATCAACTCAACAAGAGCCTGGCTCTTGAACTGCGCTGGGATCGTCGCCGCCTTGACAACGTGATCGAAGATACCGCCGTTAGCGTCACGAACAACGCCGAAAACTGGCAGGTTGTCAACCCCGGTCAAGGCCCGAATGCAATCAGGCCGTGCCCAAATTGCCCGATGAACATCAAGGCTGCACGTAGCTACGATGGTCTCGAGTTCCGCCTGACCAAGGCCGCTACCCGGCACCTGGGCGGAATGTTCAGCTACACCTATAGCAGCTTGCGCGGTAACTACTCCGGCCTTACCAACACGGATCTAACTGACGGCGGCGGCGGACGCAACTCACCGAACAACGGTCGTGCGTTTGACGAGCCCTACTTCCAGTACAACGCGTATGGCACGTCCTCCTCTGGACCGCTTGCGACGGATCGCCCGAACACGCTCAAGGGTTTTGCGTATTACAAGTTGAGCGAAGGCAAGCGCTCCACCACAACTCTCGGTATCTTCCAGACCATGTATCAGGGCACTCCGCTGAGCACCTACATCGATGTGGGTGGCGGCGGCGGTGGATACGGTGTCTACCCTGAGAATCGCGGAAAGTGGGCCGACATCACGCAAGACGCCACTACGGGAACGATGACGGTTACGGGTGTTCGCAACCGTCGCACTCCGTGGTACAACCAGACCGACTTCAACTTCGGTCAGGAGTTCAAGACCAACAAGAACAACGAGCGGCAGGTTCTGGCATTTGAAACAACATTCAGCAACCTGTTGAATCAGCACTCCGCGCTCGTCTACGGCAGCCAGGTCAACTCGAGGACCGGATCACGGTACTTGCTCCCTGGCGGTAAGTATTTGACTGGTGCTGACACTCTGAATTCCTACAATCAATACGAGCATACGTATGATTGGAAGAATCTGCTGAACACCAACACCGCCAATGATGTCCTGTCCACGGGCCCCGCTACTGGTCCGAGGCCGATTATCTTCAACAGACAGTACGGTCAGGCACTTGCATGGCAGCAGCAGCGCAACATCCGCTTCACGTTGCGTTACAGCTTCTAATTGAAAGCGTAATCTGATACTTGTAGCACTCCGGGGAGCTTTCGAGCTCCCCGTTTTTTTTGTTTGCTCAGTCCGTTTCCGGTGAGGGCCAGCGGCGGTCGACCTTCGGATTCGGCTCTCGGCTCTTGCTGACTGCTTGAATGGGGCTGTTTTGTAGGCCGCCGGGACTCCCAAAACGCTCAACCCCAGCCTCCTTCAGGGAACTCTGCTCCCCAATCTCACATCTAAGTTGAAATTGCGCGGCGTAGGCCGTATCGTATTGGCTTGTCCGGGCGACGCCATTTTCCCCCCACTGGACAGCTTTACCCGTCATCTTTTGGCGGTTGTGGTGCTTTTGGTTTTCTGGCTGTTTTACTTGAAGGAGAAAGTGACCGATGGAAAGCAAACCGGCACAGAACATACAAGACTCATTCCTCAACACCGCGAGGAAAGATAAGTCCGTTATTACGATCTACCTTCTCAGTGGCGTTAAACTGGCTGGGCGTATCCGGTCTTTCGATAAGTACTCCGTCGTGCTCGAAACCAACAATCAGGAACAGTTGATCTTCAAGCACGCCATCTCCACTGTTGTCATGGCACGAGCGCCCCATCTTGAGCGCCCTGCCCATGGGACTTCGCCGGCGGCTTCTCCCGTGGTGCCCGCCGCGCCTATCTCATCCACGTCGCAGGGGTGAGGTATCGCTGAGCGTCGCTCGCCTGGTCCACTGGAAGTTGCGGTAGCCGCCGCCGAGCGGTCGCGTGCTCCCGGCGGGCCGGAGAGAGCTTTCCTTGTCGGAGTCGAATTCCGCAGCCGTCCTCACGCCCGCCCTGCAGGCGGAGCCGACACGGCGGATGACCCTGCCCATAAATCTGACCGCATTCCTCCGCAGGCACGTCAGGCCAAATCGGCCTCGCGAGCCGTGCGCCTGGAAGCCGAAGACCATGCCATCCCTTTCAACGCCGAAGAGTCGCTTGCCGAGTTGCGCGAGCTTGCCGAGAGCGCCGGGGCTGTGGTGGTCGGGGAGATACTACAGCGTCGAGACCGTCCGGATGCGGCAACCCTGATCGGGCGCGGCAAGGTTGAAGAGGTCGCTGCCGCCGCCAAGATGGCTGATGCCGGAGTGCTCATCTTCGACCACGAACTATCGTCTTCCCAGCTACGCAACCTTGAGCGCGAGTTCCACTGCCGGGTGGTGGATCGCACCCAGTTGATTCTCGACATTTTTGCCCGCCACGCGCGCACCCGCGAAGGACAGCTCCAAGTCGAGCTTGCCCAGCTTGAATACATGCTCCCTCGCCTTGCTGGACGTGGCGCTGAAATGTCGCAACTCGGCGGCGGCATTGGTACCCGCGGCCCTGGTGAAACCCAACTTGAAACGGATCGCCGAAAAATCCATCGCCGCGTCAAGCACGTCAAGGAGCAGATTGAGGACGTGCGCCGCATCCGCGCCCAACAGCGCCAACGCCGAGAAAGCGTTCCGGTGCCGGTGGTCGCCCTAGTGGGCTATACCAACGCGGGCAAATCGACACTGTTCAACGCCCTTACCCAGGCAGGAGTTGTCGAAAGCTCGCGTATGTTTGCCACGCTTGACCCTACGTTGCGCACCGTCACGCTGCCCTCGCGCCGCGATATTCTTCTTTCGGACACTGTGGGATTCATTCGCAACCTACCCACGACGCTGGTTTCCGCCTTCCGGGCCACGCTTGAGGAGGTACAGCGCGCGGCGATTCTGCTCCAGGTCACGGATGCAACGAGCCCAACAGCGGCCGAGCAGATGGCGCAGGTGGAGTCGGTGCTGCGTGAGTTGGAAGCTTTCGACAAGCCGCAGATTCATGTTCTGAACAAGATCGACCTCTTCGACGAGCAGACGCGTAGCACGCTCAAGGACTCGCCAGAGAGCGTACACATTTCCGCTGCTCGCGGCCTCCACCTTGAACGCCTGCTTGCCGCCATCGATGTGCATCTTGATCAGGACCCTATCGCCAGGGCTAGACTGCGCATTCCGCAGTCAAACGGGAAGGCGCTGGCGCAACTTGAGGCGCGCAGCGTCATTCTTTCGCGCCACTATGGCGAAAACGAGATGGTGGAGCTTGAGGTCGATGCGCCTGAGTCGCTATTGCGCAAATTGAGTCAGTTCGTAGTGGACGCGCCGGCTGTGGTCGGCCAGCCTCGCGTCCGCCGCAAGGCCGCCAAGCCAAAAAAGCAGCCAGCGGTCTGATGAATATTTCAAAAATCAAATGGGCCTGTGACTGAGGAGCGGGAAGACTTCCTCAACCACAGGCCCATTTCGATCCGGACTGGATCGGAGGCGATACATATATGGTAGCGCTATCAGGCCTCCAGTCAAGTAAGTTCGAGAGTGGATTTCAATTTTTGTACCCGTTTCAGAACTAAAACGGGTCTTCATTGGTAAGATCAATAAGGCTTATATTGACAGCACAACTTTGGGAGTGGTAGCTTCAGTAGTTCCTTGAATTGTCTGCACTTACCGGCCGTCGAACTCATATATAGATTATGGAACAGACCCTCAGGCAATTAGGTGAATTACTGCTCGGCGCCATCCCCACTGGGGTGCTTCTTCTGATGCTCTATGGCCTGTATCACGTGATCGTGCACAAGCCATTGGAAGCCGTTCTGGCCGAGCGTCGCAAATTGACCCAAGGAGCGGTTGAAAAGGCGCGCGCTGACGCTGCCGCAGCCGCAACCCGCGCGTCCGAATACGAAACCCGCCTCCGTGAAGCGCGGCTCGCCGTTTTCAAGGCCTTGGATAACCGGCGTAAACAGGCGCTGGAAGCTCGCGCTACTGCCGTGGCCCAGGCCCGCGAACGCTCCCATCAACAGATTGCGGAGGCGAAGGCGCAACTCGACCACGAAACCGCTGCGGCCCGTGCCACACTCGGCGCCTCCAGCGATAGTATTGCAACCCAGATCATCCAGACGGTACTTCGGACTGTGGGCTCCAATCCGGCGCCAAGTGCAGGCGGCCGATAATGCTGAACACGATGTCGAAGAAGCTACGTATTTATGTTCTGGCCGCTGGCCTCGTGTTTGCCGCCGGCTTACTTTTTTCCCAGTCAAATGCCCAGGCTCCGCATTCGGGCTCTGGCGCGCAGTCCGCCGCTGTTGAAAAAGCGTCCCCGGGCGATCACGGCAAGACTTCCATTCAGACTGGAGCAGAGAACCCCCCGGCAGAGGAAGAGGAAGAGAACATACAGTTCAAATACTCTCCCATTGTCAGGAAGGTAGCAAAGGCGACCGGGCTTTCGAAGGAGTCCATTTACTGGAGTTTCTTGGTTGTTAACTTTGTGATTCTCGCGGCGGCACTGGCTTGGGTTACGAAGAAAGCGCTTCCGAATGGATTTGCTCCACGTACTGCTGAAATCCAGAAGGGAATTGAAGAGGCCAGGAAGGCCAGCGCCGAAGCCAGCGCGCGTCTTGGCGAAATTGAAGGCCGTCTCGCTAAACTTGATACTGAAATTGCCGAACTCCGCGCCGCTGCCGAGGCCGACTTCAGCGTAGAGGAAGAGCGCATCAAGGCTGCCGCCGAGCAGGATGCCAAGAACGTGATTGCCGCTGCCGAACAGGAGATTGCCGCTGCCGCGCGCACCGCACAGCGTGAACTGAAATCCTTCGTTGCCGGCCTTGCTGTCGATCTTGCGGAGAAGAAAATCAAGGTGGATGACGCTACCGATCAGGCGCTGGTTCGTGGATTTGCGGCCCAACTCGGAAAGGACGGTCAGTAATGGCAGAAGTATCCAGCCGCTACGCACGCGCTTTTGCTGACGTAATCGCCGATACCAAGATGGATCCCGCCAACGCCGTCGTGCAGCTTAACTCCGTGGTAGCCGCCTTTGAACTAAGCCGCGAGTTGCGCGAGGTGTGGGAATCGCCCGCCATTGTCGTGGAGCAGAAGCGCAAGCTTCTAGATGCTCTCGCCTCAAGGGTTGGCGTGACCGATCGCGCCGTCCGCAACTTCATTGCGGTGCTTATCGATCAGGATCGTATTGCGCTCTTACCCGAGATTGCCAAGCAGTTGGACATCGAGCTAAACAGCCGCACTGGACGCGTCGATGCTGAAATCACCAGCGCTCGCGAACTTACTCCCGAGCAACGCTCCTCGTTGATAGCGGAAATTTCACGCCTTACCGGCAAGATTATTCTGCCGCACTACGCAACCGATGAAACGTTACTGGGCGGAGTGATGGTTCGAGTGGGTAGCACAATTTACGACGGCTCCGTGCGCGGCCAGTTGCAGCGCATTCGCCAGCAGTTGACTGAGAGCTAGAGACTATCGAAGTGCCCTGCCGGCGGATAGCCGGTAGCTGAGAGCAAAAATGGCCCAGATTAAAGCAGACGAGATTACCCAGCTCATTCGTGAGCAGATTGAAAACTACGAAACCAAGATCACGGTCGATGAAGTTGGCACCGTAATCTCGGTTGGTGACGGCATCGCCCGCATCCATGGCTTGGATAAGGTCATGGCTGGCGAACTGCTTACTTTCCCGCACGGTATCGCGGGCCTGGCCATGAACCTCGATGAGGATCAGGTCGGCTCCGTGCTGCTCGGCGAAGCCACGGAAATCAAGGAAGGCGACGAGGTCAAGCGTACCGGAAAGATTATGAGCGTGCCTGTAGGTGATGCCATGATCGGCCGTGTGGTCAACGCTCTCGGCCAGCCGATTGATGACAAGGGGCCGATTGTCACTACTCAGTTCAATCCGGTTGAGACGATTGCCCCTGGCGTGATTGACCGGCAGCCGGTACGTGAGCCCATGGCAACTGGAATCAAGTCCATTGATGCCATGATTCCCATCGGTCGCGGCCAGCGCGAACTGCTGATCGGTGACCGCCAGACCGGAAAGACAGCCATCGCGATCGATACGATCATTAACAACAAGGGTGGCGATCTCATCTGCGTCTACGTGGCCATTGGGCAGAAGCGCTCAACAGTCGCACAGGTTGTGAAGACTCTCGAAGAGAATGGCGCGATGGATTACACCGTCGTCGTTGTGGCTTCGGCTTCCGATCCGGCGCCCATGCAATACATTGCACCCTACTCTGGCACGGCCATTGCCGAATACTTCCGCGACACGAAACGCCACGCGCTGGTGATCTACGATGATCTGTCCAAGCACGCAGTGGCCTATCGCGAAATATCGTTACTGCTGCGCCGTCCACCAGGGCGCGAAGCTTATCCTGGGGATGTGTTTTACCTCCATTCCCGTCTGCTGGAGCGCTCCTGCAAGCTCAATGACAAGCTTGGCGGCGGCTCGATTACCTCGCTGCCCATCATTGAAACCCAAGCAGGCGACGTATCGGCTTACATTCCGACCAACGTCATCTCCATCACCGACGGCCAGATTTTTCTGGAAGCCGACCTGTTCAATTCGGGCGTGCGTCCGGCGGTAAATGTTGGCATCTCGGTTTCGCGTGTCGGATTTTCGGCGGCTGTCAAAGCCATGAAGCAGGTTGGTTCCAGCCTCAAGTTGGAGCTCGCCCAATATCGCGAACTGGCAGCCTTTGCGCAGTTTGGCTCCGATCTTGACAAGGCGACGCAAGCGCAGCTAAATCGCGGCGCGCGTCTTGTCGAACTGCTCAAGCAAGGGCAATTCGAGCCGCTACCTTTTACTCATCAGGTCCTGGCGATCTATGCCGGCACCAATGGCTTCCTTGATGACTTGGCCATTGCTGATGTGCGCCCATTCGAGAAGGCCCTCTACTCTTACGTCGATACCGCTAATCCAACTTTGTTCAAGAACATCGCTGAGAAGAAATCTCTTACCGACGAGATTAAGGCCGATATTACCAAGACTGTTAAGGAAGCGAAGGAACGCTTCATCGCCGAGCGCGGCGAAGAGCACAAATCAGCCGTGGCTGCTAAGTAAGGGAACAGCAGAGTAAACGAATATGCCTAGCGTTCTCGATATCCGGCGCCGTATCCGCAGTGTGAAGAGCACGCGGCAGATTACCAAGGCCATGAAGATGGTCTCTGCCGCCAAACTCCGTCGCGCCCAGGAACGCGCTTTGGCCGCTCGCCCCTATGCTCAGATGCTGGCCAACGTACTGCGCTCGCTGGTGCAGCGAGCTGACGTGATCGATCCTGATACGGGCAAGGCCAAACATCCGTTGCTGGAGACTCGCGAGGAGCGCAACATCGTTCTTGTGGTTGTCACCGGAGATCGTGGATTGGCCGGAGGTTTTAACTCCAACTTGCTCAAGGCCGCGCAGCGCTTCCTCGATACCAAGAAAGATATCAATGTGGATGTGGAGTGCGTGGGCCGCAAAGGGCGGGACTACTTCCGTCGCCGCTATCCTGCGCAGTCGGCAGGTGAAGCACGCGACGCTGCTTCGGCGATCCGCGTTACGGGCGAGCATGTGGGGATTCTCAAGGTCCCGCAATTCAGCCATGTTTCACCCATTGCAGAAGACATTATCGAGCGCTATGCCAATGCAGAAATCGATGCTGTCTACGTGCTCTTCAATGAGTTCAAGTCAGTTATCGCGCAGCGTCTCGTGGTCGAGCAGGTTCTCCCGGTCGGTTCCATCGGCGAACGCGACATTGAGGCGGCCATCGAGCTTTCCGTTGAGGAACGCGAGCGCATTGGTGAGGCCGCGACTTCAGCAGGCATCGAACTTGAGCCGAAGGATACCAGCGAGATTGATCGTCTCGCCGCTGGTTTTGGGACCTCGCAGGTCGATTACATTTACGAGCAGCCCGCTGCCACATTGTTCCGCGCGCTGCTTCCCAAGTACGTCATCGCGCAGATCTACCGCGCCATGCTGGAGTCGGTGGCTGCTGAACACGCCGCCCGCATGACGGCGATGGATTCTGCAACAAATAATGCTGGTGAACTGATCGACTCACTGACTCTCACGATGAACCGCGCCCGTCAGGCCGCGATCACAAAGGAAATCATCGAGATCGTCAGCGGAGCCGCAGCGCTGTAAACGAATATTCGCGCGGTCGGCGAAGAAATCGGCTGCACCGGTTTCTGCTCTCAAGAGTATGACCTTGAAGCTTTGAAACCTTGAAACTTTTTGAAACTAGGTTCTGCTCATATGCCTGAAAACATCGGTCACGTCATTAAGATCTCCGGTCCCGCCGTAGACGTGCAGTTTACGGAGGCGGCGATTCCGCTCATCTACACTGCGCTTCGCGTTATCAGCGAGGGCTTCACGGTCCCCAAGCCCGTTGACGTCATTCTCGAGGTGCAACAGCATCTCGGTGAAGGTCGCGTTCGCTGCGTTGCCATGCAGCCTACCGAAGGCATGGTCCGTGGAATGAAGGCCATCGATCTGGGCGGCCCCATCAGCGTTCCCGTCGGTCGCCAGACACTTGGCCGCGTAATGAACGTAATCGGCGAGCCTGTCGATAACCTCGGTCCCATTGGGTCAGACGTGCGCATGCCGATTCATCGCCTGGCTCCGGCCTTCGATGAGCAGTCCACTCGCGCTGAAATGTTTGAGACCGGCATCAAGGTTATCGATCTCATCCAGCCCTTCTTGAAGGGCGGCAAGATCGGACTCTTCGGTGGCGCAGGAGTCGGCAAGACAGTCATCATTCAGGAACTCATCAACAACGTTGCCAAACAGCACGGTGGCTATTCGGTGTTTGCCGGAGTCGGCGAGCGCACCCGCGAGGGCAATGACCTTTGGTTAGAGTTTCAGGAGTCCGGCGTTATCGTTGCCGGCGATCCCTCCAAGTCCAAGGCCGCGCTTATCTACGGACAGATGACCGAGCCTCCAGGGGCGCGTCTTCGAGTTGCTCTCACCGGCCTCACCGTCGCCGAGCATTTCCGCGATGCCGAGGGCGCTGACACGCTGCTCTTCATTGATAATATTTTCCGCTTCACCCAGGCCGGTTCCGAGGTTTCCACCCTCCTTGGCCGTATGCCATCGGCCGTGGGATATCAGCCCAATCTTGCCAGTGAAATGGGCGAGTTGCAGGAGCGCATCACCTCGACCAAGAAGGGTTCCGTCACTTCGGTGCAAGCCATTTACGTGCCTGCCGACGATTTGACCGATCCTGCTCCGGCCACCACCTTCGCTCACCTCGACGCCACCACCGTGCTCAGCCGCGGTCTCACTGAAATCGGCATCTATCCCGCCGTCGATCCCCTGGCCTCCACCTCGCGCATTCTCGATCCGCGCATCGTCGGCCAGGATCATTACGACGTGGCACAGAGCGTCAAGCAGACACTGCAAACCTATAAAGATCTTCAAGACATTATCGCTATTCTTGGAATTGACGAGCTGTCGGAAGATCAGAAACTCACGGTTTCGCGCGCCCGCAAGGTTCAGCGCTTCCTCTCGCAGCCGTTCCACGTTGCCGAGCAGTTCACGGGATTCGCTGGCAAATACGTTAAGGTTGCGGACACCGTCCGCAGCTTCAAGGAAATCATTGACGGCAAGCATGACTCCGTTCCCGAGCAGGCCTTCTACATGAAGGGCTCGATCGATGAAGTTCTCGAAGCTGCCGAGCAGATGAAGACGAAGGCATAAGAATCACCGTGCGTCCGCGACTGGAGGGCCGTATGTTGGCCGTACCCGTCGCAGACGCGTCGAGGTAACGCTCTTCATTGAGCGTGCGGAGACCGGGACATCCACATGGCAGACACTATCGAACTCGAAATCGTGACGCCGGAGCGCCAGGTCGTAAAAGACCGAGCTGAAGAAATTCAGATTCCGGGCCGCAACGGCTACCTCGGAGTCCTTCCCGGCCACGCACCACTCATCACCGAACTTGCCGTTGGCGAGATCACGTATACAAACGCGGGTGTATCGACTCGCCTGGCAGTTGCATGGGGCTTTGCCGAGGTTCTTCCCGACAGAGTTACTATCCTCGCAGAAGCCGCCGAACTTGCCGGAGACATTGATGTGCCACGCGCCGAAGCTGCCCGTGACCGTGCCCAGCAGCGATTGATTGAGGCTGAAGACTCCGCTGGATATGAGCAAGCCTCCTTAGCGCTGGCTCGCGCAGAAGCCCGGATCGCGGTTGCGAAAGGCAAGTAACACAGTCTCCCAGCAATAAAAAAGGGGTGGGCAATTTGCCCGCCCCTTTTAAACATCAAAAGCCTAGTTCAGTGGAATATACGCCATCTGGTTGAAGTTCCCTCCGCCGGTCGCCAGGCTGTTCACAAACGTCAGCGTGCCTGCAACGGGATCGAAACTATACGTCGAAAGCTGATTGTTCAGCAGCACTGTTACATATCTTCCATCGTTGCTAACCTGCATGTCGTTCACTGTCGCCGGTATGGTGATGTTGGCCAGTTGTGTCAGGTTTCCAGTTCCATCAAGGCTAAGCGCCGCGAGCCCGGTATTGCCGCCACCCAGACCAATTCCTCCTGCAAACACATATCCGTTCGCACCGCGAATGGCAACGGGGGAAGCGTTGAGAATTCCATAGTTACTGACCGGAGGTAGCAGCCCGGTTCCGTCCGCGCTGAACACTTGGATTGAGGAAGTGCTCGTGCCGGAATTCGCAACCCCGGCAAGCAGGAACTTGCCGGTCGAATCAAGACTCATGCCGCCGTTGAACACCCCCGTGGAACCGAGTTTTTGCAGCATGGTGAGGGCACCGGTGGTCGGATCGACCTGGAAGACGTAAATTCGCTGTGTTCCAAGCGGAGGAATGGTTCCGGGGAAGTAGTCCCGGCCCGCAACATACAGGATGGAACCGGTGCTGTTGAACGTCGCACGGATGCTGCCGGAAAAGGTGTTAGCGAGCACCTCGGGTGTCTGCGTCGCGACGGACGGAAGCCCTGTGGTCGGGTCGAGCAGGAAGGTCTCAATCTGAATCGACGAAGCGCTATTTTTTTCAATACCGTACAGGAATTTTCCGTTTGGATTGGTCACCAGGCTATACACGAAGCCCCCCGGAGCGACGCGGGAAGTCGGGAACGTCAGCTTCCCTGTCGACTTGTCAACGGAGATGTTGGTGATGCTGCTTGTAAATCCGGTGATCGTGGCCGTGTTATTTCCAAGATACAGATTCGTGCCACTGGGATTCGGCACTACGGTGACACCTGAGATTCCAGTTAACGGTGAACCAAGCACGGCTACAAGCGTGCCATCAGAGCCCACGGTGGCCTCCGCCAATCGGCTATCACTGCTATCCAGTGGGTAGGCAAGCGCGATGTTCGGGACCAGCGACGCCACCGTCAGTAGCGTAGAACCCGCGGTTCCTACGGTTGGCGTAGCCTTAATCGTGGTGTATCCAGCCGCGACTCCCGTAGCCAATCCTCCAGCGGTGATCGTCGCCTTGCTGGTGTCTGAAGACGACCAGACCACGCTGGCGGTTACGTCCGACTGGGTGCCGTCCGTCAAGGTCGCGGTAGCGGTGAACTGCTGTGTGGAGTTCACACTCACGCCGGGGTTCACGGGCGTAACCGCAACGGATGCGATCACCGGAGCGGCCACCGTCACCGTAGTTGTAACCGGCGTAAGCGTGCCGCAAGTGACCGTAATCGTACTCAAACCGGAACCCTTGGCTTGCAACGTGTTTGATGAGCCGGTGGAGGTGGTGCTCAACGTGATCGCGTTGAGGTTCGAAGAACTCCAGGTGCATGCCGAAAAACTGGAAGCAGTTGCAGTCGTTCCATCCGTCAGGGTGCCGCTCAACTGCAGCACACTATTCTGCCCTAACGCCAAAGTAAAGTCAGTCGTGGAGAATGAGAAGGAGCGCAGCGCCGCTGGCCCAACCGTGATGCTGATAGTGCCGGCTACTCCCTGAGACGTAGCCGTGATGATGGCAGTGCCCTGACTTTTGCCAGTTACGTTGCCGTTTGCGTCGACTGTCGCTATGGCCGCACTTGACGAGGCATAAGTGATGGGAGAACTCGTCGCGCCGCTGCTGTAGAAATTGATCGTAACCGTGAGCTGGACCGATTGGCCCGAGTTGATCGTCGTAGTGGGAGCAGAAACTACAATCGATGAAACATTTGAGGCTTGGTTGGCACAAGAGCAGAGCGAAACCAACACGATCAATAACAGCGAGAAAAGAAGAACACGTCCGAGTCTCATTAGAGCCTCCATTAGGGCTAAAATCGTGGCCGGTACACGCACCCGGACGATTGGGCGCAGAGTAATCAGCGCCCCGAAAAAAGCAGCAGGAACAACCAATTCTAGCAGCCCCGCCCTGAGTAGGCCAGACTGTTTTCTCCGAGCAAGACTGACGAACCCCGCCTTACTCTGACGCGTCCACATCTGCTTCTGCTACACTCATCCGTTCGTCAGGAGATGGGTCAAAGGAGGACCGCATGACCATTCAAATTATTGGTGTCGTGGGGGCTGGGACGATGGGCAACGGCATTGCCCATGTCTGCGCTAAAGCGGGGTTCAGTGTAATCCTTGTTGAATTGGAGCAGAGTCTGCTGGATCGTGGGCTCGCCGCTATCACGAGGAATCTCGCACGCGAGGTCGAGAAATCGAAACTCTCATCTGCCGACCGCGATGCTGCGCTGGCCCGCGTTCGGGGAACGCTTTCGCGCGACGATCTAGCCGAGTGTCAACTTGTCATTGAAGCCGCCAGCGAGCGTTTTGAAATCAAGCAGCAACTCTTCCAGCAGCTTGATCAGCTCTGCCCAGCCGAAACCATCCTTGCTTCCAACACGTCGTCTATCTCCATTACGAAACTGGCGGGGCAGACCAAGCGTCCTGACCGCGTAATCGGCATGCATTTTTTCAATCCCGTGCCGATCATGAAATTGGTCGAGGTCATTCGCGGCATTGCCACCAGCGATGAAACTTACGCTGCCGTCAAAGCCGCCGCTGAGCGCCTTGGCAAGACGCCGGTTGAGGTCAACGATGCTCCAGGCTTTGTAAGCAATCGCGTTCTTATGCCCATGATTAACGAGGCGATTTTTGCGGTGATGGAAGGCGTGGCTACTCCCGAGGCCGTGGATGAGGTATTCAAACTCGGCATGGCGCACCCCATGGGGCCGCTCACTCTCGCCGACTTCATCGGGCTCGATGTTTGCCTTGATATTCTGCGCGTGCTGCACGGCGGACTTGGCGATTCCAAATACCGCCCCTGTCCACTGTTGATAAAAATGGTGGATGCGGGATGGCTTGGCCGCAAATCCGGTCGCGGCTTTTACAAGTATGAGTAACCCAGACGAAGAGGCAAAGCCGCGAGACGCCTGGCCTATTTCTTGTCTGCCATTGCGGCTTTATCTGCTTCCGAGGGTCCATATACCCCGGGCACTTTGAGTCCTGCCTGGCGCATCAGTACCGTCATCTGTGCGCGATGGTGTCCTTGATGCGAGATCATCATCGCCAGCACCTGGCCCCGGCGCATGGTGCGTCCAAACACTGGAATCTCCTCCGCCAGTTGCTCGTTGCTCAACTTTCCAGCGGCGGCGGCGTCCGTAACCTGCTTTGCGTTGTGCTCGTATGCGGAAACAATGGCTGCCGCAGTGTCCATCGCAGGCAGCTCTGCAGGCATCGTCAGCAATCCTGCAAACTCGGGAATCTTCAGGATGCTGATCGTAATATGTTTTGCCAACGAGCCCAGGGAGTATGCACCGGGCGAAACGCTTTGCGAAAGTGAGTCATCGCTCAATGCGCCAAACACCCGCAACGTTGACTTGCTTTCCATCTTCCACGAGTCTAGAAAATCTTCCACGGTTCTGAACATGTCTCAAACAATAGACCCCTGCTCCTTCCGGTTGCAAGCCGCCTAAACCGACTGAGTTGTCGACTGCCACCTGAGTAGATAGAATCGCTCCGCGAGGAAATGCTCTCTTATGACATCATCCAAGCCTGAACGCTTCCCAGTTCTATTCGGCCTCTTTGCACTACTTCTTGGAGTTGGTTGCGGATGGCTCCACGTTATGGTGGAGACCATGGAGGAGCCCGACCCTCTGCTCTCGGCTCTGGCCGTAACCGTGGTGACCATGACGCTCGGCCTGTTGCGTCCAGCGCGCCCATGGCGGTGGGTTCTGTTCGTTGGCGTGCCTGTTCCGATCGCAATCCTGATTGCCAGCTTCATCATCCCTACCGCCCACTTCACTCGCGCCAGCATCGCCGGGTCTGTTCTGGTCTCCCTGCCCGGATGCGCCGGCGCTTTCGGCGGATCGCTATTGCGCCGCAAGGTTTCTGAAATTTTCTTCGAAGACAAGCCCGACGTTCGTACAAAGTGAAATGCCCCGCGCTTGCGAGGCATTTATTCCCCCAATTTCAATGCGCGCTTACGGAACCGCGTTGTAATAACACGCACCGTTCGTAGGTTGTGTTGGCGGCGTCCCCGGGGTCAGGTTTGGTGAAGTCCAGTCGAAGAACTCCGTCATGTCCGGCTGCGCAGCGTCACGCTTGGTCAAAGCCGGTAGATTAAACCGCGTCTCAATGAACTTCAGAAACGCAGTAAAGTCCATAGGCGTGTTCGAAACATAATGTGGCTTGGCGAAAGGTGAGATCACTATGAGCGGAACGCGTAGCCCTGAGATCGTGAAATCTCCGGTCGGATCACCTGGTGGAATGTCGACCGGCGCGATCCCGTCGGGGTTCACCGCTTGCATAGGTGGCACATGATCGTAGAATCCGCCGAACTCGTCGTACGTAAGGAAGAACACCGAGTCCTTCCAGTTTGGCCCGTTCATCAGCGCGTTTACCAAGCTCTGCACATATGCAGCTCCCACCTGGATATTGGCCTGCGGGTGCTCGTCCACCTCCGAGTTACTGTCGGAGGTGCCAGACTCATAGCCTGATTCGATTAGCGAAACCTGTGGCAGATTGCCACTGGCGGCATCCGCCAGAAACGTCTTGGCGTCCACAAAGTTCGCCTGGTGATTCGGTGTGAAGCTGGTGAAATAGCTCATGTAGCTGCCGTTTGAGATCGGTGTCTGGTTGGAATCCGTGACGTAAACCTTCCAGCTTACTCCAGCATTTTGGAGCACCTCGAAGATCGACATGGGATTGAAGCTGGCCCACGGTGGAGGTTCCACGTGTCCCTGCGAGGTTGCGGCCAGCAAATACATGCGGTTGATCTGTGTACGCGCCGGAGCCGCGCTGAACCAGCGATTGCTGGTGCCGAACTGCGTTGCTGCCCAATAATAAAAGGGCAGATCGGTCTGGTCGTAATAGCCTAGCGCGCGCTGTCCCGCAGCATCGATTACCGTGGTATTGGGCGCAACCGGACCACTGTTGTAGGCATAGCCTCCTTGCATCGCCGCCGCTCCATCCATTGGAGGAGTCGCTGGCCACGAGCTCTGGTTGGGGCTATTCAAATCGATCGTACTGTGCGTCTCCTGCCAGTTGCTGGTCAGGTCAAGCGTGCAATGTGTGATCATATGTACCGGCGAAACATTGGCCGGTGCGCCCGCGCAACCTCCCGTACTGAAGTTATTGGTGTAGCTGCACCAGGTCTTCAGCGAGACGTTCGCGGGCATGCCGTCAATGTCAGTTGCTGCCCCTGCTCCCTGAGCTGCGCGGTAGGCTCCCAGTTGCCCAAAGTAATGATCGAAGCTGCGATTCTCCTGCATCATAATGACGATGTGATTCACCGACTTTAAGCTTCCAGTGTTCCCGCCGTTGGCAGATCCAGGCGATACTCCGGTCCCTGTGCCACAACCCGCCAACCCCAACAAACCGACCAGTGTCAAAAAATATTTCACGAGACTGCACCCTCCGGTGCTCGATCAGATGGTTCTGCAGTTTCCTCCGTTGCCACTGAACCGGATTTCAGGAGACGGCAGAAGGCTTGGGAGATTTTGCTCGCCACAAGAGTTCTCCTGCAACACGAGCTCTTCGCCGGTCATCTCACAATTCGATGCCGCAACGCTCCACCTTTCGATTCTGAATTCGAGGAAGGAATGAAGCAGGATGCCAAATTGTGAGCACGGGCTGTTTCTGGTCTTCATCCTGGGGTGGATTGCGTTTATCTCGATTGGTGTCACCCTCGGTGGTCTCGTTCAAGTGATGCCGCTCATTGCGCTGCTTGTTCTTATCAATCGAATTCGCCACACTTCTCGAGCACCGAATGTATCCGCTCAGGTCGAGAAGGGTGCCGATACTGCAGAGACGGAAGTGGCCGCCTCGTAGGGCGGCCAACCTTCTTACATTCTTCTCAACTGCATTTTCGTTTGCGGCAACGTTAGTTCGCAGCCATTTCCTCCTGCCTCCCGCTTCAGCCCTCCTGGACTTGCTGCTCTAGTTCTCCGCGCTCCAGTTTTTCCTGACAACTGATGCAATGACGCGCCCAAGGCACTGCCTCAAGACGCCGCTCGTTGATTTCGTTGCCGCACTGCTCGCACTCTCCGTACGTGCCTTCCGTAATATTTGATAACGCGTGTTCCACCATCTGTAAGAATTGCCGGTCGCTGTTGCTGCGTGCGAATAGAAACTCTTTTTGATAGGAACTGGATGCTCGATCGGCAATGTCTTGCGCAGAGTCCGTCACCTGAGCGGCGCGACCGTCTTCCTCGGTTCGTGCGACGCTTGTGCGCAGATTGAGGCGCCTGGTTTCCAGCAGCTTTCTGTAGTGTTCCAGCTTTTGTTTGTCCATAGTCTCAGCGATCTCTAGGCATTGCACTCATTATCAGTTCACGAAGAGAGAATCATATTAGCAGCTAGTTCAAACGGTCAATGCAATTGTGCTCTACGGCCATTGTTGCGGTGTTTTTAGATGCTGCGAAAAGATGGCGCAGAAGCGCAAATCGCGTGCTCTTGATTCCTGGTCACAATCCAACAAAAAAGCGACCCGCTTAGGGTCGCTTCCAGAAAGAGGCAAGGGAGGGTGGGATCTGATAGGCAGGAAATAACTAGACACTGCTCCTAAAGTCATAGCAGCTTTGAGGAAGTCGATACCTCTTGAGAGGGAATTTCATTGAGTTGCGGCCTCTTTGTTACTTGATATAGATGCACGTTGCGGGCCAGCCGACCTGTTTTTCTGCTGCTCTGGAAAGAAAATATGTAAACCATTCATTCCAAATCTGCTTAGCTACGTTAGAGAGTTCCTGCGGCGGAGACTATGCTTTCTTGTCGCTGGATTCAAACGTGCGAATGTAGTAATTGCGTACCACTATTTAGCACTAGCGGACTTTTTGTTGAAATTGTCCTGCTCTTCCATGACTTTTAACTTATTCAGAAGAGCTTTATAGCTCACCTTCAAAATCTTTGCTGCTTGGCGACGATTCCACCGGGTGTCATTCAATACTCGCTCAATTGCCTCGCGTTCCGCGCTCATGGCAGCCCGGCGCCCAATTTCCAGCAGAGAAAGCGGTTCGGACCCCGAAATCTGTGCAAGAGGCAATATCGGACTGTCAGGTTCTGGTGCTGGGAGAGCCGGGTGCACGTTCCCTTTTGGTTCCCAAATTGGAGTTGAACTCCCATTTGTGGGCGAAAGCATTGGCTTGTGGGTCGAGAGCTCGCGAATAATCTGCGATTCATTGCCTACGATCACGTAACGCTTTACAAGATTCTCCAACTCCCGGATGTTCCCAGGCCAGGAATACTCCATCATGCGGCTCACCGCGTAATCGGTGAACGGAGGTGGCTGCTTCCCGTAATATTCGCTGTATTTGCGGAGGAAAAAGTCGAGGAAGATCGGAATTTCCTCCTGCCTCTCGCGCAACGGCGGGATGTGGATGCTCACCACGTTCAAGCGGTAGAACAGGTCCTCCCGGAAAAGACCTTCTTCCACAGCGCGTTCCAATTGCTTGTTGGTTGCAGCCAGCACCCGGACATCGACCGCAATGTCACGTTTTCCACCCAATCGGGCGAACCCACCATCCTGCAAAACATGCAGGAGCTTTGCCTGCAGAGCCGGATGCATTTCGCTGATTTCATCCAGGAAGATCGTGCCCCCATGGGCCAAGTCAAACTTGCCTAGTTTTTGACGGTTAGCTCCCGTAAAGGCCCCGGGTTCGTAGCCGAAGAGTTCGCTCTCCAGCAGTTCGTGTGGAATCGCCGCACAGTTCACCTTTACAAACGGCTTCTCGCTGCGTAGAGAATGCGAAAACACCATCCTCGCCACAACTTCTTTGCCGGTACCGCTCTCACCCCGGATCAGGACAGTGGCATTGGTATCTGCAACCTGCTCAATGGTGGTCTTTACATCCTCCATTTTGGGACTGCTGCCGAACAACATATTGCCGTCGCTCTGCCGCCGGACATGGTCGCGAAGCTGTGTCACCTCGCTGGTCAACCGCTGTCCCTCCAGCAAGCGTGACATGCGCTGATCCAGCGCGGGCAAGTCAATCGGCTTCGCCAGGAAATCATCTGCTCCAAGCTTAGAGGCTCGGAAGATCATCTCCGGCGCACCGCTGCTGGCGGTCATGATCACTGATACGTCCGGCTTGATCTGTTTAAGCCGCTCCAGCGTCTCCATCCCCTCCATGCCCCGAGCATCCGCATCTAACAAAACCAGGGCCGGGTCAAAAACCCGAAACATCCGGATTGCCTCATCTCCCGTGGCAGCAGAACTTACGTCATAGCTGCGGCGCATCAGATGTGCACTCAAAAAGTGCGATTGAGCGCGATCATCGTCCACGATAAGTACTCTCGGCCTAGTGGAAACATGCATTCGAACGCCTTCCGTAGGGGTTGCCGGAGACCGTAACTCTCACGGACTCTGAATTTTCTGTCACAAAACGTTCATTGCAATGTATGTAGATTACTTAATCCAGAAAACAGTTGCCTTTATAGGTGCTTTTTTTGTGTCGCAGGCACCCTGAAAGTGGACTGGAAATGCACACATCCTGTGGATACTTTAGCCTGAATTCTAATTAGTGGAACAAAAATATCAATCATATGTACTAATGTGCCCACTAAAGTGGTAAGAATTGAAGGATATCGAGTGCAGGTTGTGAATACATCGAGCACAGAGAGAGGCTGGCGCGGGCCAGCCTCTCTCTGCTTGTAAAGCGCCTAGTTGTTATTGAGGACGGTGCGAACTTTGCCCGGACTGGGCATGAAATGATATGGCGGCCAGGGGCCGGTCAGGGAGATTTCTACTCCCTTGAATTGTCGCAGAGCACTCGAATATCGGCTCTGGTACTTTTCCACTCCCGCGGATTCGATCAGATGCGCAATGTCCAGCACCATTCCGGTGTCCACTTTTTTGCAGGAGATTTCCTCCTGCAGGGGGCTGAGAAGCTTATTAACCTGTACCGAGAGGGCTCGGGCACGCGATTGGCGTTCTCGGTCACGACTGGCCTGTTCCCGTAGTCTGGTCAGGTATTCTCCGCCAGCTTTGTGCGGCAGCACCGCCAATACCTCGGCAATTGCTGTACCTTCATGAACCGTGACTTTGATGTGCATTTCGCTCTTGCCGCGGAGTTTTGCAATCGAGTCGGCAAATGTTTTCTTGTTGTTACGGATTGCCTGCCGCAAAGCGTCATCGGATTCAAACACGGTGCCAAACTTGAAGGGTAGTAGCGTGGCCACCTTGAAGCACTCGCTCACGATGCGAGCGTGTTCCATCACCGACTGTTGAGTCAGTGTCTTTCCATGTTCAATTTCGCTCACAATCACCACGAACTCGCCGCAGGGAAATCCCCGCACGGGGCTCGCATTGACACCTTTGAGAGACTCGATGAGAAACGGCCGGCGAACCCGGCCTTGCTGGAAGTTTGCCTGTTCGCTTATACAGTATGCGTACCACGCCATCTTCGCTCTCCAACGACTCCCGGCGAACCTCGCACCGGGGCATGAGGACCAAGTTTCAACTGAAATGGAACTTCGAAAATGAGGCAGGTGGGGGAAGGTGGTTCATACCATCTATGCTTTTTCGTCTACACTCCTGCAGTACAGCTTGATTCCAAGGTGCGTCATTCGTCCCGGGATCCCTCTTATTGCCTGGTAGACAGTTCATGAGGAATCTTCTTTCTGGAATCCAACCCGCAGCTTGAGCATTCTGACTAGCAGCGAATCTAAGGTGGTCTTAGCCATCTAAATCCTAGAGCGAATTGCCTGAATTTGCAACTGAAAGTAACAAAATAGTCATCGAGCGGAATACCGGCAACCCTTAGATGGGCGGCGTGAAGCTTATCTCTCGCATCTCATTAGGGTTGGTATTCTCTTCGT